>Ga0214255_1000051_pt1 | contig 63620 bp, 58 predicted proteins | sample TroBogypolimnion_24_FD_153093 | JGI IMG/M metagenome (GOLD analysis project Ga0214255, IMG submission 153093) | Freshwater microbial communities from Trout Bog Lake, WI - 03AUG2009 hypolimnion | ecosystem: Environmental > Aquatic > Freshwater > Lake > Hypolimnion/Profundal zone | place: Trout...
CAATATCGACCCAGATCGGTATTTTGTAGTTGATGCAACCCAGAGCGTAGAAGCGATAGCTCAGCAGATTCACGAGCGAGTGTCTACGATTCCTCTCTTGAAGATCAATCGCGAAAATACCAAGAAGTAGTCATGTCGGTCTTTGATTCACTTATCGACCAGAATGAGACGGTTGCAATTCTGAAAGAGGCGACCATCGCCGCCAAGAATAATGAGGATGAATCACAAAACATGACTCATGCTTGGCTCTTTACCGGGCCACCAGGTTCGGGTCGAAGTAATACCGCTTTAGCATTTGCAGCAGCCCTGCTCTGTCCCGACTCGGGATGTAATCACTGCGTAAATTGTGCTACGGCTCTTAAAGGAACACATGCAGATGTAGAGCTGATAAAAACCGAAGGTCTCTCTATTAAGATCGATGAAGTTCGAGATCTAATTACCAGAGCCTCATGGAGCCCAGCCGTTGCTCAATATCGCGTAGTGATTATTGAAGATGCTGATCGCTTGACCGAATCGGCAGCGAATGCGTTACTCAAAGCAATTGAAGAGCCGGGTTTACGAACGGTCTGGCTACTTTGCGCGCCAACTCTTACTGACGTGCTTCCTACTATTCGCTCGCGTACCAGAAACTTAATATTGCGCACCCCATCTATCGCGGCCGTTACTAAACTTTTGGAGGGCGAGCTAATTTCACATTCCGTCGCCGAACTTTCGGCGCGCGCCTCCCAAGGACATATTGGGCGAGCCCGCTATTTAGCCAATGACCCAGAAGCGCGGACTCGACGTACGGATATTCTGAAACTCCCTCTGACTATTACCGATATCGCCTCAGCATTTAAATGTGCCCAATTATTGGTCGATGCCGCCAAACGGGAAGCCGAGACGGATGCCGAGAAGAGGAACGACCTTGAGAGTTCTGCCTTAAAAGAAGCTTGGGGCCAACAGGGAAGTCGAATGGTTCAGGGTGGGGCTAAGGCGATCAAAGAGTTGGAGAAAGATCAAAAGTCCAGACAAACTAGAATGGTGCGAGATTACTTAGATCGAGCACTGTTAGATATTGCGACCTTCTATCGTGACACCTTACTTGTGCAAAGTGGGATGAAATCTGAAGACTCTCTTATCAATAGAGATATGCAGCGCGAGATTGCTATCGTAGCCAGTAATACGACATCGGAAATAACTTTAAGGAAGCTAGAGGCAATCATGAACACGCGCACCAATCTATCGCGCAACGCTGCTCCGCTACTTGCTGTGGAGGCGTTAATGGTGCAACTACGATGAGACGCACTATTGCGATATTTGCAGCTTTCTCTGCAGCTCTCTCCAGCTTTGTTTCCCCCGCCTTCGCCAGTCAAACGTGGACTTTGGCAACATTGCAGTCACAGACTCTTAAGTGGACTCCGTGCAATAGCGGCTTTGAATGCGCTCAATTCAAAGTACCTGTGGATTACAACCATATCAAGAGCGACACATTCACTTTGCAAGTGATTAAACATGTGGCGAATATCCCGTCCCAGCGCCTCGGCTCCCTCATTATGAATCCTGGGGGGCCAGGTGGTTCTGGGATCCAATATGTAGAGGCCGCTGACTCTATTGTTTCAATGAAGATTGAAGACGTTTATGATTTAATCGGGTTTGATCCACGCGGAGTTAATCTCTCACAGCCCATTCGTTGCTTAACGGACCCACAAGAGGACTATTTCCTTGGTGGAGATGGCTCTGTGCAGACTCCAGCTGATCTAGCTGCTGCAATCTCTTCTTCGAAATTGATGGCCTCTGCATGTGCGATGTCGGCAGGAAATAAGTTGGGTCACTACTCAACACTAGAAACCGCTCGAGATATGGAACTTTTGCGGATACTTCTCAAGTCGCCAAAGCTAAATTACATCGGTAAGTCATATGGAACTTTCCTTGGAACCCTTTATGCAGCTCTATATCCAAAGACGACCGGTCTCATGGTGTTGGATGGTGCCGTCGACCCAAACATTCCTGTGCGCGATCAAAATATTGCACAGGCGGTCGGTTTCGATACCGCATTGAAATCTTTTGTAGCAGCAAATCCGACCTTCTCAATAAAGCAAATTCAAACATTCTTACAGACTTCGCGAACCAAACCATTAGTGGATCGCAATCATCGCCAGCTCTCCGAGTCGCTGGTCGTAACTGGAATTGCCGCTTCGCTGTACGACCCGACAAATGGATGGCCCTTATTGGCAAAGGCGTTAACAGAAGCGTTTACGAATAAGAATCCCTTCGGTTTCTTTCTGCTCTCTGACTCTTATAACGAACGCGATAAAAATGGCCATTATGTATCTAATCAAACCGATATTGCTGAAGTCGTTTCTTGCCTGGATTTTAAAGATCCGCGCACATTGAGTCAGATACAGGCTGATGCAAAGAACTTTGCCGCCGCCGCGCCCATCTTCGGGCCCTACCTCGCATTTTCAGGGCTGCCTTGTCTCTACTGGCAGGCCAAGCCTGTTGCGGCCCCAGTTCTTACCCACCTAACCACTAACCCGCTCTTAGTTATTGGCACTACCCGTGATCCTGCCACGCCCTACCAGTGGGCCAAATCGCTACACAAAGCGCTGCTCAACAGCACTCTGATCACCTTAAATGGGGATGGTCATACCGGCGCCAATCGGGGCAGTGCCTGCGTAGATAAGGCCATGAATCACTATCTGCTGACCGGGAAGCTTCCCGTCCATGACATTACCTGCGATACCGACGCCGCCCTCTCCGCAGCGATCACGGCCTAATCCCCAAGTTGGTAAAAAGTACCCCTTGGGATACGGCAGTATTTCCCTATGCGCCTCGATCACGTTTCCTACGTAACCAGTCACGAACAACTTTCTGACACCGTTCAACGCCTAGGCTCCAAGTTAGGAACGACCTTCGTCGACGGTGGTATTCACCCTCGTTTTGGAACCCGAAATTTCACAGCCCCACTTCAGAATGGTCATTATCTTGAAGTTGTTTGCCCCCTCGATCATCCAGCTACAGATAGCAATGCATTTGGACGCGCAGTTTCCAAGCGCGCAAATGAAGGTGGAGGTTGGTTGACGTGGGTCTTATCGACCGACGACATTAAACCAATTGAAACTCGGATTGGTCGTCTGGCAGCAGAAGGTCATCGCATGAAACCCGATGGTACTGATCTGCGTTGGAAGCAGATCGGCGTCAACGATATTTTGCAAGATAAGCAACTACCATTCTTTATTCAATGGCTTACATCTGATCATCCATCTAAGGATGGAATCGCAACCGCTTCGATCACTAAGGTTGAATTTGCTGGTGATAAAGAGAAGATTAAGGAATATGCTGGATCTGAAGTTTCAGAAGCAATCGGCGATGTCGAAATCATTTGGGTAGATGCATCAACGAACGATGGAGAGACTGGAATTGTTGCGGTCTATCTACAAACTCCAACTGGCGAAATTCGCGTTGATTAAACTCCTTGGGTTACTTTAAATCGAGCACGCTCTAATTCTTCACCATCAATTTCACAGGTAAAAAGATAAGAACCTAAACGTGGAATTGGTAACATTGGCATATTGAAACCAAGGTTGATTACCTGCCACTCACCTGGTTCCAGTCCTTCGGGGCGACCAACTTGGAAACTCATCTCAGCTCTAAATGGCCCAAAGGTGTCGGGGCTAGTTGGCAATAGAACATCTTGGCCGTCGATGTCTTGTAAGCGAATAAGCAATAGATGATCACGATTGGTCATATCCCAAGGGACCTTCACCTGCACTGCTATCGCAACGTTTATTGGCCACGGGGCGAGAACCCCAGCGGGCACGGTCACGCGGTCAATTCCACCCCCAGAGATGTACAAAAGCCCATTCGGGGTTTCAACGTGATTGCAGAGGATGGCAGATAGTTCCATAACGCACAGGGTACTCTTACGCATTGCGCCTCGGTGGCTCAGTGGTAGAGCAGCCCACTCGTAATGGGCAGGTCGCCGGTTCAATCCCGGCCCGAGGCTCCAGTACTTTTTTCGTCCTGATTTCGTTCCGGTAAGTGCAGGCGCATCACTGCAAAGGCGACTATCGATAGGCCAGTAACCAAACTTGCAATCCATATCCATTGCAAACCTGCGCCAAGGAGTACGCCAGCTAGAACCGGCCCCATGATGGAGGCAATTGTCCAGATGCTCGTTGAAGCGGCGTTATAACGACCGCGTAAATGCTCGGGTGCCAACTGATTAACGATGGAAGGCATTATCGGTGACCAGATCATTTCGCCAACTCCAAAAACAATTTGGCAGATAATGACCAATACCAAGGCTTGTGAGTGCACGATTCCGGCGAAGGCAAGCGAGAGCCAGGCTAACGCCCAAAAGAATGCAGCGAGAGCGATTGATTTTCTACGGTCGACTTTTTCCATGCGCTTTACAAACCAAAGTTGCGCTATTGCAATTAAGAAAGTGTTAGCGGCAAAAGCCCAGGCAATATCGGCAGGCTGCACCTTGGCGACCATCGAGGAGAATGCGGTGAAGCCGACTTCTAGCTGCGCATAACCGCAGAAAATTGCGCCAATAGAGATTAACCAGAATTTAATAAAAACTCGATCGCGCAGTACCTCACTCCACCCGCCACTACGGTTGGAATTCTCGACACGCTCTTCGCTGCTGCGATGTCCGACTCCACGAACAAAGAGGATGACAGCAAAATAGACAAGGTAGGAGAGCCCATCGCCGTGGTAGAGATTGACGAAGGTTTGGGGATTTTTGACATTGACTACCAACGAAGCAAGTAATCCACCAAGACCCATACCAAAATTCATAAGAGCAAACTGAGAACCAAAGTAACGTGGTCGCTGCGTTTCTGTAGTCAGTTCAGCCGCGATCGCGCTCTGGCTGGGCCACATCGCGCTCTGACCTATCGCACATATAGTTGTGACCATTAACGCGCTTGTAACTCCGTGAATAGAACCCATACTGAAGTAACCACAAGCGCTAATGAGTAGCGAGGTGTATAGAACTGGCTTGGGTCCCCAGTGATCGACCAAAGTTCCAACGATCGGAGATAGCATCAATCCGATAATTGCCCCGTAGGCGGAGATGAGTCCGACAACACCAGATGGGATTCCCCGAACTTCATGGAGGTAAATAAAGAGGAATGAGAAAACCAACCCATTGCCCACAGCAGAGAGCAATACCCCAAGAAGGAGAATTCGTATCTGGAATGGGAGTTTCACTTCGCTATTATCCCTTACCAAGCCCTTTCTCCGTTCCAAATTAGTTACCATCACTCTTATGAACTCAATCAGAGTCGGAACTTTCACCAAATCCATTTTGATTGAGGTCGCGAAGAGTATGGGCTATTTAGCGGATTCTGGGATTAAAGTCGATGAGATTTCGGTTCCCTCATCCCCAGCAGCTTTTGAGATGCTAGAGCGCTCCGAAATAGATGTTCTAATCACCAGTCCCGATAATGTCTTGGCTTATCGATATTTAAGCGAAAACCCCTTAGGCAGGAAACTTGATGCAAAAATCTTAGGGGCGATAGATCGCGGACTTGGACTCTCGCTTTGTTACGCACCTGACGTGGATTTGGCACCTTTAACTTTTGGAGTTGATGTTCCGACTTCCGGCTTTGCCTTCGTCGGATATGAACTTCTCTCGCAACAAGGAATTGCATATAAAAGCTACTCCGTCAAAAACCTTGGTTCGACTCCCAAGAGACAAGTTGCACTCGTTGGAGGAAGTATAGATTCCACAATTCTCAATGCGGGAAATGAAATAAAGGCTATTTCGCAAGGGGCACGAAAGATCGCTGATGTATCAGCAATCGGTCCTTACATCGGCTCAGTACTAACGGCGGTCAGCGAACCTTCTCATTCCATGCTCGCCTTAACAGAGATCATAAATCAAGTAATAAACGAGATTTTAACGGGTGAACATGCTCGGCTTATCATCGATATAGCCAAGAGAAATCTAGAACTGAATTCAGCCCAGGCGCTCGATCATTACAACACCTTGATCGATCCAATCCATGGGTTAGTACAAGGCGGAAAGATCGACCTACCCTCGCTTAAGACTCTGATTGATTTACGTAATAAATACCTTCCAACCAATGAACTTGATGGAGTGATGGCGGATATCAGTGCTCTAGCAAGAGCACATTAAATAAAGTAGTCTTTCCAGATGCTACACGCGTTCGACCCACAAGTGCCCGTCAAGGTAAATAAGGTAGGAGATTCACCGATCCCCGCGGAATATTTCTTGGCTCGCACTATGGATGGGCTCTATGCGCCATATGTAATGCGCGTCCCAGAAGGAACCGGTCCATTCCCATTTATCTTTCTTGCATATGGCAATGGCGGTGTCGGTTTCGAATGGTTGGAAGATCGCATAGAACGCTTTAGTTACATCATGGATCGCTTACTGGCCGCGGGGTATGCCTGTGCATGGGGAAGGTACAGAGCTGAAGTTGAACTCGGTTACCACAATGGTGGCGCACTCAAAGTGGATGTTCGACAAGGCATGCAGCTGATGAATCGCGCTCCTCTGGAGTACGAAGACGAGATTTCAATTATCGAAAATGTAAAAGCAGATCTTAGAATTGATAGCGAACGCTGTGGCCACGTTGGCGTAAGTCATGCGGGAGAGATGCTTTTCAAGATTGCTTCGCAATATGTTGGAGTTGTAAAGGTTGGCGTTGCTTGCGAACCAGCAAACCACGAATTCTTGGCTCTCACTCCAGATAGTACGGCCAAGGTCAATCCAGAATCTGGTTTACGGAATATAGAAGAGATGGTGATGAGCAATCCTCTCTATGTTCGTACTCGCATTGATGATCATGTAGCGAAGAGTCGAATTGCAGAGATCGACATTCCAATGCTGGTGATGGGTCGCGACGATGATCCCCTGCAGGGAATTTTCCGAGTAAGTTATGAGTTGCTGGAAGAAGCAAAGAAGAATGTGGAGTGGGTTACCTACGATCACCCATTACATGGGTACATTTTCCCTGTTAGAAATGAAGAGGGTACGATCGAGGTAGATGAAATACAGAAATCCGCAATTGCCACGGTAATTTCATACCTAGACCGATATCTAAAATAGGAGAGCACCATGGAGAATAAGCAGAGAATTTCCTTCTTTCCATACGACCAGATGGATGCTCCAATGCAGACAGAGATGCAGCGTTGTGCCACTGAGGGCACCCCGCGGCCAGAGAGCAGCGCGATTCGCGCACACGCCCCAAATGCCTTTTGGGCTTTTGCCAATAGTTGGCAAGATATTTTCTATAACGGGGTTTGTGAACACTCGATTAAAGAGCTATGCCGGGTGTATATCTCTCGCACAGTAAAATGTGAATTTTGTGGGAATCAGCGCAGCGAGAAGGCATCGACCGAAGGCTTGTTGGAGATGAAGTACGACGACCTTCTTAATTTTGAAGCATCAGAAAAATACGACGACCGACAGAAGGCGGCGCTGGCTTATGCCGAAGCGATTGCCTGGCGGTTAGATTTAGATGATGCATTTTGGACCCGGTTACATTCGCACTTTAGTGAGCCTGAAATTGTTGAATTAGGCTGCTTTATTGCGCTCACCTTCGGCCAGCAGAGTTGGATCAGAATTCTTAATATTGATCACCAGACCTACATGGGTGAAACAAGTGCAGGTCTGGTAAAAAAGTAAAGCTTAGAGATTTGCTGAAAGACCCAACTTCTCTGCCATCCAATCGGCAGTGAAGTAACGATGTTCATTCGGAACATTGGCGCAACCATGATTCCCACGCTCTAGGAGCAATAACTCACTGACAGATTTCGTCGCTTCGTGAACTTTTACAGCATCTTGCCAAGGGAAGAGGCGATCCACTTTTCCGGCGACAATCAAGGTAGGACACTTGATCAGATCGAAGCGGCCTTCATTAGTAAGGTTGAGAGCATGCTTTTGCGCCTCTTCTTGATTCTTAGAAAATGAGCGCACCGTATAGGTTTCGCGAGTGAGATCTGGAAGTTGATCCCAAATCTTTCCTAAGTTGTACGGACCGCAGAGCGATACACAAGCCTTTATGCGTGGATCTCCGGAGGCAAAGCGTGGTGCGTAATAACCTCCCAGGCTTACACCCCAGACCGCGATCTTCTCCGGATCTACATCAGAACGTGTTTCAAGGTAATCAACGATTGCCCTACCCGGAACTTCCCAATCTGCGCGAATGGGTAGGTCGTACTCCGCTTCACCTTGTCCCGGACCGTCAATGCTCAAAATTGCCATGCCGCGTTCGAGAAATAAATTCTCGGTAGGGAGAAATTCTTCTTTAGTTGAATCCAAACCCGGAACTAAAATCACAATAGGAAATGGACCCTTGCCGTGCGGTTTACGCAAAATTCCAACCATCTTGGCGCCTTCAAAGGGAATCTCTACTCGTTCACCAGGGAATTCGATGTACTTAATAGCAATATTTCTGCAGCGCACTGCGTTCATATGCGCCACCTTCATCTCTTCGTAATGGCGAACGAAGACAAACTTTGCAAAGTGATAAAAGGCAGCGGCGGTGCTGTAATGCGCTCCGGCAGATTTGTAGTGCTTCTTGGCTAAAGCGTCGGCACCCATCTCTTCATAGAGTTCGGCTCCCTTGGAGAAGGCGGAACACCATTCGTCCCACGACTGCAAGTCTTTAGTGACTCGCTCAAAATCAACAGCCGGAACTCCATTGGCTGTAAAACGTGGTGCCCAATGGGCCTTCGCCGAAACTATGTACTCATCCATGAGAAGTTATCCTTGCAATCGATTGCGGAATTGGAATTTATACGAAAATGGCTTGATTGGGAAGGCCTATCCAGAGGCAAATTACCCTGTTATGTTCCCGCAATGGCTCACATTGGATTTTTAGGGCTTGGCGATATGGGCCAAGTTATTGTCCCGCGGCTCATTGCCGCTGGTCATGAAGTTACCGGGTGGAATAGATCCCCTGGCAAAGATACTGACCTCAAGTTACTTGGTATGAAAGTCGGGGATACCCCAGCCTCGATAGCCAGTACATCCGATTTTATATTTTCGATTGTCACAAACGGCGCTGCTGTCAGAGAGATTGCTCTGGGAGTCGATGGTGTCATTCATGGAATATCAGATGCTGCCATCTATCTAGATATGAGCACCATCGAACCCGAAGTGAGCCGCGAGGTTCATACGGCTTTTAAGGCCGTTGGGAAGACGATGGTTGATGCACCGATCTCGGGAAGTCCTATAACAATTGCACAGGGAAAAGCATCGCTTATGATCGGTGGCGATCTGGAAATCTTCCCTCGCGTTGAAAAAGTCCTACTTGATATTGGTGCGAAAGCTACCTATATAGGCAGCAGCGGATTGGCTACACAGGCGAAGCTCTCGATAAACGCCCTACTCATGATTGAAGTTATTGCATTTGGTGAAGCGGTTGCCCTTGCCGAGAAGGGCGGAGTTGACCGGGAAGTAATGGTCAATGCAATTCTCAATAGCGTTGCGGCGTCCCCGGTGCTCGGCTATCGAGGACCGTTTATTTTGGAAGGCAAAATGCCGGCGAAACCGTTAGCCGATGTTGCGGTGCAACAGAAGGATATGACTTTAGTTCTCGAACAGGGCCGCCGATTGGGAATGTCTATGCCCATAGCATCCTCGGCCAATGAGATGATGAATATCTGCCGGGAGATGGGTATAGGTCACAAAGATTTCGTAGTTGCACATGAAGCTTATTTACGCCTGGGAGGGATCACGTCATGAAGCCAGATTTATATGTTACCAATCTTAAGGATGTCCCGATCGTCGAAGGTCTACGCCGAGATGAGGGCTGGGTCAACATGCAGGTCCAATTTGCGATCGATAAAGCGAAAGCTGGATCTGAAAATTTGTTGGTTGGATGGACGGTCATGCCCCCAGGTGCAATGCACGATCGTCATAGGCATGCCAACTGTGAAGAATTTTGGATCGTCGTTGAAGGTGATGGAATCATGTACACAAATGATGGGGAGCGAGAAGCCCATAAAGGAGATTTCGTTTTGATTCCCCGCGGACATTGGCATGGATTTAAAAATACATCTGACCATGATGCGGTACTTGCGTGGGGTTGGAGTGGTGCTGGTTCGCTCGAGGATTCTGGTTACGAAGCGGATCGCGACAATCATCACCAGTAACTGGCGGGAAGATCTCCGACTAACATCAGGGTACGCCGCTCTAAAAAGTAAGTTGATCTTTGATCTGGGCGCTCGCAATAAACAAGTGGGTTGGAAGTTAGGCTTTGGGTCCCCCACGGGTCTGCACAACTTGGAGATTGATGCGCCATTAGTGGGTTACCTATTAGCAGAGAACGTGTTACCCAATGGTGCAACTGTTGACATAAGCAGCTGGGTGAAGCCAGCAGGAGAAACAGAGATTGCTCTTTATTTTGGACGAGACATCCCACCTGGAGCGAGCCAAACATTTGTGATGGATTCGGTTGTTGCTATTGGCCCTGCTATCGAACTTGCTGACCTTGAGTTTGCTCCGACAGATCCTACGAAGATATTAGCAACCGACATATTTCAAAGACACTACATATTGGGAGTGCGGGATAAATCCAGGCAAGCTGGGGATATAAGTGGCCTCGTCGCGCAAATAGTTATGCCCGATGGCAGCGAAGTTGTTGTTACAGAGTTGGAGGAGTTAATAGGTGCATTGCCAACTATCGTCACTCACTGCGCTGATGTAATCGGCGAACTCTCCGGAGGCATCAAGAGCGGTGAATTTCTTATCGTTGGGTCGATAGTCCCGCCCATTGCGTTAAAACTGGGCGATCACTTCGCCTTTACGTTGGGAAATTTCCCATCTCTGTCAGTGTATTTTTAAAAAAGCCTTGACTTATCGGTAATCCCCTCTAAACTGAGTGCAATCGATTGCATAACGAGGAGCGTCGGAACGTGGAGATCAATCACGCACATGGCGGTGCGCTGCTCACGGCATTACTTGTCGAGCATGGCGTTGAATATGTATTTGGGCTTCCTGGTGGTCAAACATATGCCCTCTACGATGGCATCAATCACCGCACTGAAATCAACCATATTCTCGTTCGAGATGAACGGACGGGTGTTTACGCAGCTGATGGATATGCGCGCGCTACTGGCAAGGTCGGAGTCTGCGATGCAACGGTAGGTCCAGGCGCAGCGAATTTACCGGCTGGGCTGGGTGAAGCACTTGGCGCATCAATTCCGATAGTTGCCTTGGTCAGTGCTCTTCCTGCGAATTTAACTCTGCATCAATATCGTTCGGCCGCATCACAGGCAATGGACCAAGTGAATCTATTAGCTCCAGTTTCAAAGTGGTACGCAACCGTCCCTAGTTTGCAGGCAATGCCCGCCTTGGTTCGTCAGGCTTTTCAACAAGCCACTACGGGTCGCCCAGGCCCGACAGTTCTCTTTTTACCGCAAGATATTCTCGACTCAAAATTACCTGCAGAGATGTTAGAACTATTGCAACCAAAGGAAGCAATCTCTCGTTTTGGTAGCTATCCAGCTTTTCGCACCGCCCCAGATCCTGACGATGTACAAGCAGCCGCCAAAATCTTTAGCACTGCAAAACGTCCATTGATCATCGCTGGCGGGGGTGCACTTATCTCTGGAGCAATTGCAGAAATAGCAGAATTTGCAGATAGCCAGACGTGTGCAATTGCAACTTCGCTATCTGGCAAAGGTGTCATTGCCGAAAATCATCCCTTGGCTGTTGGCGTGGTAGGTCAAATGGGAACTCCAGCGGCACGCGCGGCTCTTGAGTCCGCTGATGTTGTCGTGTTCCTAGGAACTAAAGCGGGTAGCGGACCAACCTTCGCCTGGTCTCTTCCACGGAAAGATCAGACAATTATTCAAATAGATATAGATCCCGCGGAAATCGGTCGCTCTTTTGAAAATGTCGTTGGGATCTTTGCGGATGCTCGAAGCGGCCTCAAGGCGCTTGCGCAAGCCACTGCGACGGTTGCACGCCCCGAGTGGAAATTACAAATTACAAAATTCAAAAGCGAGTGGGACACTGCCCGTACCGCTGAGCGAAACAGTGATGTCACTCCAATATTGCCACAGCGCGTACTTGGGGAACTTCAGGCCCAGTTGAATGCTGACGACTTAATTGTTTGTGATGCTAGCTTGTCGAGCGGATGGGCTGGGGTCTATTACGAGCAGGTATTACCTGGTAAAAAAGTATTTATGCCTCGCGGTCTAGCTGGACTAGGTTATTCAGTGCCCGCCGCCATTGGAGTTGCTATTGCAAACCCCGGTAAGCGAACCGTTGTTTTAACGGGAGATGGGGCGCTCGGATATTCGATTGGTGAATTTGCAAGCATTCTCGAATTGAATTTACCCATCACCGTCATCGTTTTGAATAACGCAGACTTGGGTTGGATTCGTTGGTATGGTCATTTGAACTTCGGCACTAGTGATCAAGGTAGCGATTTTGCCGACATCAACTTCAGCGCTGTGGCTCAAGGTTTTGGTTTTGACGCCGAACGAGTAACAAATTCTGGAGATTTGGCGGCGGCTATGAAGAGAGTTCTAACAAGCAAGAAACCTAGCCTGCTCGATGTAGTTACCGAAACATGGACTACACCAGTTACTGGGCACAAAGTTGCGTTGGCTAATAAGAAGTCAACCGGATACGGAGGGTAAGAAAAATGCCACGTCACCCAGAGCGCCAATTGGAGAGAATTTCACAACCGGTAGCTGCCGAGTTGATGAAGAAGAGCGGCATTGCTGTAGTTGTTGCAGGAAGTATCGAACAACATGGAAGCCACCTGCCTCTCGGTACAGATTTGTTTGCAGCGCTCTCGATAGGCGAACGTGTCGCAGAACGTTTGGACACAATTGTTGTGACACTAGGTTCTGTTGGAATTGCACACTATCACGGTGGTTGGGCCGGATCTTTAACTCTAAAACCTGAAACAATGATCAATGTCTTTGTAGATATCTGCGAAGGACTCAAAGATGCCGGGGCTAATCGGATCTTGGTCGTGAATTGGCATGAGGGAAACTCTGCAACGATGCGTATCGCAGCAGACCGTGCACAAATGGTGCATGGCGTTCAAGTCGTAGTAGGCGAGTCTCACATCATTACAAATTCTCTCCATCCCGATGAAATGGAATTTACCCACTCGGGGGCAATGGAAACTTCTGCAGTGCTTGCCTATGACGCTTCATTGGTGCACCTAGAAAGTTTGGCAGAGCCCAGCGATCGCGAAGCGGGCGACGAAGCACACGAACTCTTCCGCAGGCGTGATGTTTATCCAATCATGCGTGATTTCCATGATGTTGCGCCAACCGGTTGGTATGGCCACCCAGAGACAGCGACCGTTGCACGCTCTGAAGAAATTGCAGAAGAAGTTGCAGATCACATTGTCCGTCGGGCTAAGGAAGTTTGGGATGCACTAGGAAAGGTTTCTCACTAATGACTGAAGCAAAGACCATGCGGGCCGCAGTTTTAGCGGATTTCGGTTCGCTCTCCGTTGTAGATGTCCCTATTCCAGATCTTGAATATGGTGAGGTACTTTGCCGGGTAAATGCCTGCGGAATGTGCGGCACCGATTTAAAGATTGTAAACGGCGGATTCAAGGGGACATGGCCACCAAGCATGCCCTTCATCTTGGGTCATGAATGGTCGGGAACCATTGTAAAGATGGGCGCGGGTACCGAAAAGAGTGGTCTCGCTGTCGGAGATAGAGTTGTCGCAGAAAACCATGCAGGATGTTCCGCATGCCCCATGTGTCGCCAAGGTCGCTACAACTTATGCGAGCGGGTCCGCGATCCAGGCTTTAAATTGTATGGGCATACTGCGCCAGGAGCGCTTGCAGAATTTGCAGCTCGGCCCGCAGTCGCTGTTCACAAGATTCCTGATTCGGTTTCTGATCTAGCTGGAGCGCTCGTGAATCAAGCGGCGCTGACTGTCCACGCTGGTCGACGCGCGGATATTCGACCGGGTTCGACCGTTGCTGTTTTTGGTCCCGGCTTACTTGGACTCTTGATGTTGCAGGTGGCGCGCGCAGCAGGTGCAACACAAGTGATTGTTGTTGGACGCGGAGCTAGGCTCGAAACCGCCCTTGAGCTCGGTTGTGATTCCGTCGTAGATTATGAAAAGAGCGATCCGATCGTAGAAATACGGCGCCTCACCAATGGACGCGGAGTTGATTACGTCTTCGATTGCAGCGGCAACCCAGCCGTTGTCGAACAACTCTTTCGCTCAACTCGCCGCGGTGGCAAAATCGCCATGCTCGGTTTAACCGGGGGAAAAACAGCGACTCTTCCGATCGACCTGCTTGCGCTGGATGAGATTGACCTCCTGGGAGTCCGATCCAGCCCGAATTGCTACCCTGCGACGATCGCGCTCATGGCCACCGGCGCCATAAAGACCGAGCCGCTCACCACCTTCCAGTACAGCCTGGATCAGATCGATGAGGCCTTTGCGGCGCTGGAGTCCAAGCAGGTAATTCGCCCAATCGTCCTCTTTTAAGCGCAACCAAAACGTTGTATTAAATCCACAGAAAGTCATTGACTTAGGTAGATGACGGGTATAACTTTCTGCAAACGATTGCGGACATTACCCAGAAGCACATCGTGACTAACCGAGAGGAAGAGAATGCACATTTCTAGGTTCGGCAGCGTAGCCAGCCGACACAAAGTTCAACTCGGCGCGGCTCTTAGCGCTGTGGCATTAGCTGTTACGGGACTTGCAGTTCCTAACGCTACGGCCGCTCCAAAACCGATCACAATCGGTATCTCAGTTTCACTATCTGGCGACTTCTCCGGTGACGGAAAAGCAACCCAGCAGGGTTACAAAATTTGGGCCACCTGGCAGAACGCTCACGGCGGAATTCTTGGACGCCCAGTCGTCCTAAAGTTCCTTTCGGATGCTTCAAGTCCAACCCAAGTTGTAACCAACTATCAAAAATTTATCACTTCAGACAAGGTTGATTTCGTCCTCGGACCCTACTCAACCAAGTTGACCAAGCCAGCCTCTGACATTGCAAATCGTTATCACTATGTAATGCTCGAAGGTATCGGCGGCGGCCCATCTGTCTTCTCACGTGGCCTCAAGAACGTTTTTGACGTTTCTGCTTCAGCCACATATCAACTCGTTACATATGCAAAGTGGCTGGCTGCGACACAGAAGCCACAGCCAATTGCATACGCAACGATGGATGATCCATTTATTCAACCAATGGTGGACTTCGCCAAGGCATACCTTGATAAGAAGGGCTTTACTGAAGCCGTTTACAAGGTCTACCCAGCGGAGACAACAGACTTCTCTCCTATCGCATCAGCTGTAGCTGCTTCTGGCGCAAAGATCGCAATCTTGGGAACGATGCCACCTGATGGTTATGCCATGATTCAAAACTTCATTCAGGCCAAGTACAACCCAGAACAGCTCATCCTGGCTTCAGGTCCCGATCAGGGCGCTGACTTCACCAAGAGCGTGGGAGTTACTAACACTGAAGGAATCATGGTTCCAAATACTTGGATTCCAACATCGAACTACCCTGGTAACAAAGACATGGTTGCTCTGTATATCAAGACCTATGGTGGAGATATCAACTCAATCAATGCCGACGTACCAGAGGCGTTTGCTGCAGGTCAGGTTCTCGCTCAAGCAGTTAACAAGGTTGGGTCAACCAGCAATGTTAAATTGCAGGCGTATCTACACTCCGGAGCTAAGTTCACGAGTGTTCAAGGCCCAGTTCAATTTGCTGCTGATGGCGAAAACTCTGGCGCCGCTCCTTATGTCTTCCAATGGCAGAAGGGTCAATATGTTCCTGTATTGCCTCTAGGAGGTCCTGACAAGGTTTCTCCAATCGAGACGCTACGTCCCGCTTGGGGAACTACACCAGGTATGTAAGTAGTAATTGCCGAAACAGGGCGGGTTATAAAACCCGCCCTGTTTCACTAATAAACGAGATACCAACATTGGGAGGCTTACCAGCGTGTTAGTTTTACAGGCAATTATTGAAGGAGTGCTCGTCGGCGGATTTTACGCCTTGATGGCAGCAGGGCTTACGCTGGTCTTTGGCGTAATGGATATCGTGAATTTTGCAATTGGTGCTCTCATTGTTTTAGGCGCTTATCTCAGTTACTCACTTACTATACATTTCCATCTAGATCCATTTGTGTCGTTGATCTTCACGACTCCTTTGATGACCGCTTTAGGTATGTTCATTTATGTTTTCTTAATTAAACCGATTAAGACGAATAAAGTCGTGATGTCACTTCTGACAATGTTTGCAGTTGCCACTTTAATCGAAGGCATACTCGATATTTGTTATAACAGTGGTTTTGTGCAGATCCACGCTTCGTACATCAACAATTCGCTGCGTATCGGAAAACTTAATTTTCCTTTGATTTATGTCCTCTCCTTCTTGCTGAGTGCATTCTTACTCAGCTGTCTATATTTTGTTACATATCGCACCAAATTTGGCCGTGCGCTTCGCGCTTCAATGCAGAATCCGGTGGCCGCACGATTGGTTGGGATTGACACTGATCGAGTTTCAATGATTACTTTAGGTATCGGTATCGGTCTTGCCGCTATCGGCGGAATGATTTTCGGAACTACAAACGCCTTTAACGCATCTAGTTCCTACGACATCATCTCTCGCCTATTGGTTATCGTGATCTTGGGTGGTTTCGGAAGCGTAGGAGGCGCACTAGTAGCAGCCATCTTCATGCTTGTGATTCAAGATGTGGTTGCAGTCGTCTGGTCTCCAGTTTGGGGATCAACCGCTTTCTATATGATTTTAATGGTTGTTCTATTGGTCAGACCTCAAGGTCTATTTGGTAAAAAGGGAGTACGAGCTCAGTGAGTACCGATACAACGATCAGCCAGCGCCCGACTCCACCATCCTACGAAGTGCCAAAGGCAATTCGATTTGGAGCTCTCGCCGTGGGGTTCTTGGTGCTAGTTCTCTTCCCATTGGTTTTCAATAATCCAACGATCTCTACCATCGGTGTTTTTGCGATGATCTTCTTAATGGCCGTAACCGGATGGAATATCTTCTCGGGATACACCGGTTACATCGCACTCGGCCACGCTGTCTTCTTTGGAATTGGGCAGTATGCAACCGCGATGTTGGCTTCGTATTGGCAGATTCCACCAGGGTGGGAGACCTTCCTTCTTATTCCTGTTTCGATGTTCTTGGCTGGCCTTGCAGCAATCCCTATTGGGTTAATTGTCCTGCGGGTTCGCAAGCACACCTTTATCGTTCTGACTATCGCGCTGATGTTTATCTTCCAACTCTTTGCTTATAATCTGCGGGGCTGGACTGGTGGATCGCAAGGTCTGGAAGTTTCACAACCTCCTTGGGATGGATCGATATTTAACCTTCCTTACTATTACGTGGGGCTCTTCTTGGCAATTATCGCGATCGTGACCTCATTTATGATTCGCCGATCGAAGTTCGGTCTAAGTTTGTTGGCTATCCGCGATGATGAAGATCGCGCGCGTAGCTTGGGAATCAACACCAGAAATTCAAAGCTCACAGCCTTCGTTATCTCGGCTATCTTCCTAGGTGCTGCTGGCTGTATGTATGCAATGTTCGTGGGATCCGTTTACCCACAATTCTCCTTCGATCCTGCCTTCGATCTCGAACTTTCTATTATGGCATTCGCCGGTGGACTCGGAACAATATTGGGGCCATCACTTGGAGCATTGATTATCTCTGGCGCTCAACAGTATTTCTTGATCACATTTGGCGGGGCAAATGTCTTCTTGATCGTCTACGGAGCCCTCTTCATTCTAATCTTGCGCCTGCTACCAGGCGGAGTGGTGCCAGCAATTTCCGATAAATGGCGATCACATGTAGTCCGTAAGGAACAACGAATACTTGACTCCGAATTAGAGGGTCCAGCAGAGGCGGGTGCTCACAAATGACACTTCTCGGAGTAGAAGGCATAACTAAGAATTACGGTGGAATTCAGGCTCTTAGGAGTTGTACCATGAATTTCCAAGAGGGCGCTATTAATGGTTTGATCGGGCCTAACGGTTCGGGTAAAACCACCTTGTTTAATGTCATGACAGGTTATGAAACTCCAGATTCTGGCAAGGTAACTTTCAGAGGCAAGGACATAACGAACTCCACACCGGATGAGGTTTTCGCAGCCGGTATCGGTCGTACCTTTCAGTTGACAAGAATTTTTCCGCGCTTAACAGTTATCGAGAATGTGCATATTGCGGCGCAACGCCACGGACTCGTAGCGCAAATGCGTCAATGGTCTCAGCCAGATGAACGCGCTAGGGCACTGGAAAGCTTAGATTTCGTTGGGTTAACCAAGCTATCTCGCGAACCTGCGGGTAGTTTGTCTTACGGCCAACAGAAATTGTTGGAGTTTGCCTTCATTATGGTGGCCGAACCAAAAGTCATGTTGCTCGATGAACCGGCTGGTGGCGTTAATCCCACCTTATTGAAGCACTTGGGTGGACGAATCAAGGAGTTAAACAAGACTGGAGTTACATTCATTATCGTTGAACACGATATGGAATTTGTCATGGGAATCTGCGATCAAGTCTCGGTTATGCATCAGGGAAGCGCACTTCTTGAAGGCAAGCCAGAGCTCATTCGAAATGACCCAGCAGTTCTTGAGGCGTACTTGGGTACAGATATGACGGAGGTTGAATAAGGTGCTTACCCTTAGTGGAGTTTTTGCAGGTTACGGCGGGGGCGACATCCTTCGTGGCGTTGACCTAACTGTTGAAAAAGGCTCTATCACCTGCGTGGTTGGACCAAATGGTGCTGGAAAATCAACCCTTCTGAAGGTTGTAAGTGGGCTGCTAGTTCCTCGCCTAGGTAGCGTTACTTTTCAGGGCGAATCAATCGCCGGAAAATCTCCACAAGCTATCCTTAAAGGTGGAATCGTTCAAGTTATGCAGGCACGGAGTTTATTCCCTGATCTGACAGTCCGCGAGAATATTGAACTTGGTGCATTCTTAATAAACGATCAGAAGATCGTACAACAGCGCTTCAATGAAATTTTGGATCAATTTCCAATGGTGAAGGATCGCTTGAAGGATAAGGCGGGTTCTCTCTCCGGAGGACAACAACGCACCGTCGAATTTGCACGCGCGCTGATGTTGGATCCTGCGCTAGTTGTGCTCGATGAACCGTCGATGGGACTTGAACCAAAAGCCGCCGCCGCGATGTATGGATATGTACGACAGATGCGTGAGCATGGTCGCACCGTCTTGCTCGTTGAGCAAAATGTTCGTGCTGGTCTTGGTCTTGCCACTCACGGTGTAGTGCTGGAGGCGGGAAGAGTCAGACTCACAGGTACCGGAAAAGAGATTTTAGAGAATCCGCAAATGAAGGTTCTTTATCTGGGTGGCAGTACGCAAACGGAGTAATTTCGATTTAACTCCATAATAAGGAGAGCTCAACGGTTGAGATAGGAGCGGTGGAATGACGCCAGGAGATCCAACGGTTGATGATGAGCGCCTGGAATCGATGTATCGACGATTCACCTGGCGAATTTTGTCCAACTCTGTCTCGCCCTGGGAGTTTGAAAAACTCAAGGCCGAAATAACAGATTACGAACAATGGTGTTTGAAGTGGAGCGCGCTAGCTGCAGAACATGAAGAACGTGGGGATCGAGCGCTCTCGGCTGGTCATCTGATAACAGCGGGAGAGGCATATGTCCGCGCTGGCCTGATTTATCACTGGGCGACTTTCATGTTCACCCACGATCAACCTCAATTCAAGGCTGGGCTCAAAGCGATGGGAGCGGTCTGGGCAAAGGCAGCGCCATTGCTGCAGCCCACGATGGAAATTCTGGAGGTGCCTTTTGAAGGCACCACGCTTAATGGTTACCTTCAAAAGCCGACGGGCGTAGAGAATCCCCCCATTGTTCTCATGGTACCCGGAGCAGATTCCACTAAAGAGGAACTTTACGATCTAGCCCAACACATTTTACGTCGCGGCATGGCGATTGCTGCCTTCGATGGTCCAGGCCAGGGTGAGGTCAGTCTCACGATGAAGTTGCGACCTGATTATGAAAAGGCGATCGTTGCCATGATTGATTCTCTTGTTAAACGCTCTGATATTAATAGAGATCGATTAGCAATGTGTGGAATTTCTTATGGCGGTCTTTTCTCATTTAGGGCTGCCGCAATTGATAAGCGAATCAAGGCGCTTGTTTCAGTTTCGAGTTGGTATTCACCAGCCGGTCGCTTCACGGGCATGGAGCGCCTAACCAGTACAGGTCAATACCAATACTTGGGAGCCGACCCTGCTGCCATGATGGAATCCATAACGCTTGCCGGAGTTTTAAAAGATGTAAAAGTTCCGGTTCTACAAGTCTTTGGTGGCCTCGATCCTTGGTCGCCGGCAACAAAGGCCGAACTGATCGCGCAAGAGATACAGGGTCCCAGTACCACGATGCTCTTCGATGATGGTGTTCACATTGTAAACAATATTTGGTACAAAGCTCGTCCGGCGATCGCCGATTGGTTAAGTTCAGCTTTCTAAGGGGTAAAGATGAATTACGCGCGAGAAGATTCCAAAGCAGCTGCACGCTCTTCATTCCACGGATTGTGGGCAGCCATGACGACTCCCTTCACCATTGATGATCTGCTTGATGAAGATGCGTTGGTGCGCGATATTGATATCTTGGTTGACGATTTGAAGATTGATGGAGTTTTCTGTACCGGGGTTATGGGTGAGTTCTGGGCCCTAACCTTGGAAGAGCGTAAACGCGCGGTAGAGGTAATTGTCGAAAACACCCGCGGGCGCATTCCCGTCCTAGCCCATACGGGATCTCACTCGGCGCGTGAAACTATTGAGTTAACTCGTCACGCTCAAGATACAGGGGCAGACTTCGTTGTGGTGATAAATCCTGTCTATCCGCAAGCCTCTGAAGAGGGCTTAAAACGCTGGTTTTTGGAGGTGTTAGAGGCCGTCGATATCGGAGTCTGGCTCTTTGATACAAATTATTCCGGCGTATCACTTCCTCTTTCCCTCATCAATGAACTAGCGGATGTTGAGAATGTGTGCGGAATTAAGATGGCCCACGGACACGACCGTTATCTAGAGGTGCTCGAAAAGGTGGGCGACAGAATCATGGTCTGCGAACCAAGTGAAGCAGATTGGCTAGAGAATATGCAGCAACATGATCAAAAGGTTTACATGTCTGCCTCTACTCCATTTTTAATTCAAACAGCGTTACGCCAACCAATGTTGGAATACACCACCGCAGCCCTAGCTGGTGACTTCGCAAAAGCTCAGGCAATTTCCCAGGAGATTCAACCTATTAGAGATTTAACAGATAAGTGGTTGCATGGTCGTTGGAAGCGAGATCGTATTAATCCCGTACCTGCTGTTAAATACTGGTCAGGGTTACTGGGGATGTCAGGTGGAAACGTGCGCCCACCCCTCGTTGATTTGAGTGACGAGCAGAAGCGCGAGATGAGAGCAGATCTAGAAAGCGTTGGTCTGATTTAAGAGAGAATTCCTGCTGTATCAACACCAAGATCTTGCAACATAACGATCGCGGCATTACGCCCGGGCGCCCCTGTTATTGATCCACCCGGATGAGTTGTGCCACCAGTTTGATACAAGCCGGGAATCGGCATGCGATGTGATGCCCATCCTGGAACAGGTCGATTTGGACCACTGAAAGCTGGCCCGCGGTCGCCGCCATGGAAAGCCCCATTGATCATGTGGCGATTGGTCGCCCATATATCTTCTGGAGATTTGACGTAGCGCGAAATAATAATGTCATCAGTAAACGATGGCATGAATTGTCGCAGGTATGCCAACTGACGGTCCACGACTTCATGTTTTACGACATCCCAACCGGCAGAACCAGCCGGTAGCGCAAAACTTTGCGCACTTAAAAATTTAACCGTATGGCCTCCATTGGGTGCCCGGTTAGGATCAACCAAGGTTGGGGTTGCCACCAAAATCCAAGGTACATTCGTAATGTGGCGGCCCAGCTTGATATCGAGGCTCAATTGCAACATATCTTCAGGCCAACCGACTGCTCCCGCAGATACTGCGCTACGTGGGCCCAATTCGGTGTCGAAAACTGGGGGGCTCTTCGTTGTGAAATATGCAGCAAATCCCGAGATTCCTACGTTGTATGTTTCGACTCCGAACTGAAACTCTTCTGGCCACATTTCTTTAGGCGCCATATCGATCAGATGCTTAATATGAACCGTTGATAGAACGGCCTTCTTGGCCCGGTATTCATCTCCATCTGAAGTCTTCACACCAATGCAGCGACCATCTTCGATAATGAGGTTGGAGACGACTTTGTCGCAAATTACTTTTCCACCATGTTCTTCGAGGAAACCAACCAGTCCTGCGGTCAATCGTCCTGATCCGCCTTCGGGTATTGACCAACTACGTGCTTGGCGGGCAAAGATGGAATATGCCAACATTCCAGTTCCAGGTTGGTCGTACCAGACAAATGTTTGGAAGGCCATCCAGAGCATAAACGCTTGAATATGCTTATCTTCAAATTCGAGTTTGATGATGTCCCATGCGCTGAGCGCGCGACGACGAGCCCATATTTTACCTTGAGGGTGTTCGGCGAGACGTTGATCAAGCGATGGGCCAAACCCAACTGGTGTGAAATTAGCTGCGGTGAAAATGCTTTTAACTGCGTCGTACTCTTTGGACATACGGCGGTAGGCAGCGGCATCTTTCTTACTGAAGCGCGAAATCTCTTCAATCGTCTTCTCGAAATCGAGGTACATCGTGAATTGCTTTCCATCAGGGAAAGCCACATGGGCCACAGGGTCTGGCTCAAAGTACTTCAAGCCGTACTTGCTTATCAGCCCTAGTTCATCATTGAGCAATAGTGGATTGGAGCGAATCAAGGTGTGGCCAGTAGAACAGGTATCAATGAGGAAACCTGGGTCGAGCAGTTCTTCGGTGGCAGCTCCTCCACCGGGGATAGAGCGAGCGTCCAGCAACAAGGTACTAAAACCGGCCTTTGCTAAGTAACACGCCGTAATGAGACTGTTATGACCTGCCCCTGCGACGACAATATCTGCTTCCATGGATGCACCCCTTTGGCGCGATTTTGCCACAGCAAACGATTGCATTCAAGGGTTTTCGGTGAAAGAATGATTTAAGGAGGTACTCCATGAAGGCAGTTGTGATCAGTAATTATGGTGGTCCAGAATGCTTGGAGTATTCCGACGCCCCCATCCCAAAGCCGGGCTCGAATGAAATTTTGATTAAGACCGCCTTCATTGGGGTCAATTTCACCGATATTCGAAACCGCGTTGGAGATGGTGATGGCAAAGTTCCCATGATTATTGGCGTGGAAGCGAGCGGTCAAGTTGTTGAGGTTGGCCCCGGGTGCACCAAGTTCAAGGTGGGAGATTTTGTAACGTCATTCACTCGTGGTCATGCCTATGCCGAATACGTCACCGCGCTCGAGAGATTTACCGAAAAGATCTCTGAGAGCTTTGCACAACGACCAGAGTCCGCTGGAGTTCTTGTAACTGTTCCACTCGCCCTCAATGTTGTTGAAAGAGCGGCCCGAGTACGAGCTGGAGAGACAATTTTACTCCATGCAGCATCGGGCGGAGTGGGATCGATAGTGGGTCAATTGATTAAGAAGATTCCAGGAACTCGCCTACTAGGAACTATTAGTGATATGTCAAAAGCAGATTACGCAAAGGCACATGGTTACGACGAGCTTATGAATTATGAAAATTTTGCGGAACGAGTGATGGAATTAACTGATGGTCGCGGAGCCGATATCGTTTTAGATCCAGTAGGCGGATCAGTCCAGAAACGTTCCCTTGAAATCGTTGCTCCATTTGGTAGATTGGTTTCGTACAGCAATATCTCGCGAGCACCGCAAGAGTTACCATCAGCGCTCTGGTTTAGAAGCAAATGCATTGGATTTGTTGGCATTTCTAATGGTTCACTCTCTGACCACAGTCCAGAAATTCTTGCAGAAAGCTTAAGGCGATCAGTGGAATTAGTTCAGGACGGAACCATAAAGATAGATGTGACCGAAGTCTTTCCTTTGGCACAGGCCTCAAGGGCACATGAGATATTTGAGCAACGCTCCGCCGTTGGCAAATTTATCCTGGCGGTCTAAGTGCGGCGAAAATATGGAGTTTTTGCGCTCTTTGGCCTCATAATATTTTCCCTCGTCGGATTTGCCACTGTGCGCTTAATGCAGAGCCCTAAGGCCAAGCCTGCAGTTACCGGTGTACAGATTTTTAAGGGCCCAGTCATAAAGACGATTTATAGTAGTTTGCAGGTCGAAGTTGTCGTGAAGGACCATCACATTATTGATGTGATCCCATTAGTACTTCCCAATTCTGATACCCGTTCAATAACTCTGGCGCGAGTATCTGTGCCAATCCTACGAAAGGAGGCAATTAGCCAGAACTCCGCCGAGATCCAGGGAGTATCTGGAGCTAGCGTTACAAGCAGCGCATATAGCCGCTCTTTGCAAGGCGCGCTAGCGAAGGCAGGGCTGTGAAAAAAAGTTCACAGCGGTGGGAAGTTGGTCCCATAGCATTCTTGGTTGCAGGTTTGCTTTTCATGGAGAATTTGGATGCCGCAGTAATACCAACCGCCGCTCCAACTATTGCGCGCCAGTTCCATATTCTCTCTGGCCAAGTGGGCATCTGTGCCACCGCCTATCTAATGGCAGTAGTCGTTCTCATTCCTGTGAGTGCTTGGTTCGTTGAAAAATGGGGAGCGAGACCTGTTCTCTTTACCAGCATTGTAATTTTTACTGGAGCATCTTTACTATGTGCCGGCAGCACGACGCTGACTCAACTCACAATTATGCGCGTTATCCAAGGTGCAGGCGGAGCGATGATGGTTCCTGTGGGTCGACTAGTGGTATTGCGAGCGACAGATAAGGCTCACATGATTAGAGCAATCTCATATTTGACCTGGCCCGCTCTCACGGCTCCGATTATCGCGCCCGCACTCTCCGGATTGATAATTGCTCATTTTTCTTGGCCCTGGATCTTCGCCATTAATCTTCCAATAGGAATCATCGAACTAGTCTTGGCTATTAAGTTGATTCCAAAAGGCGCTCTCACGAGTGCTCAAAAGCTTGACTGGACTGGGTTTGTTGGGGCATCTATCTCGTTAGGGGCTCTAGTTTTTGGTGCCGCGGCGCTGGGGAATCCGAAGGTAAATATCTTGGCAACATCTATTCTGCTTGTTTTAGGCCTTGGTTTAGGAGTACCTACCGTCCGGCATATGTTTAAAGTTCCAATCCCTTTGGTTGGTTTAGATGCATTACATGTCAGAACTTTCAGGTTTGCGAATACTGCCGGTGCAGCATTTAGAATCGGAATTAATGCCGTTCCATTCTTAATGCCTTTGATGTTCCAGGATAAATTTGGCTGGTCTCCGGTACGCGCTGGAAGTACCGTCCTCTTTCTCTTCCTTGGGAATTTCTTCTTCAAGCCTCTCACAACACCACTGCTCAAAAAACTTCCATTTCGCCATATCTTGATGATTGCAACGAGCCTCTCCGGTGCAAGCATCCTTCTGATATCTATTCTTAAAGTTTCAACCCCTTTATTTTTCATTTGGGCTCTCTTGCTTTTCAGTGGCTCAGTTCGGTCTCTGGGGTATACGTGTTACAACACGATCACCTTTGCGGATATTGATCAACCGAAAATGCAACAGGCAAATAGTCTGTCATCGATGATTCAACAACTAACTCAAGTCTTTGCTGTCGCGATTGCAGTTTTGGCACTCAAGTTAGGTGCGGCCCTCTTTGGAAGTGCCGATCAATTCACCTTCGCATTCATTGTGCTCGCAGCTCTGGTTTTCTTGGCTTTCGTAGGTTCGGTGCGGCTCCCACAAAAGGCGGGAGACTCAATACGAGTAAGAGGGAGCGGTATCTGATGAAACCAATTACTGGGGCTTTTAAGTCAGAGGAACGCGACGGGATGTTTATTGACTGGGATGTTCCAATCACCATGGATGATGGTCTCGTTCTGCGCGCAGATATTTATCGGCCTCTTCACGGTGAAAAGCTGCCCGTTATCGCAAGTTATGGCCCTTATGCCAAAGGTTTAACTTTCGCAGCGGGGTATCCACGCCAATGGGAACGTCTTAACGCGCGCTTCCCTAAGGATCTAGAGGGAAGTAGCGGCAAGTATGCGGCATGGGAGTTAGTTGACCCGGAGCATTGGACAGCATTCGGTTATGCCGCCGTTCGCGTGGATTCGCGTGGTGCAGGTAGATCTCCGGGCTTCGTGGATGTGTGGAGTAAACGAGAAGCACAAGATTATTACGATTGCATTGAATGGATCGCTGCACAGGAATGGTCGAACCAGAAAGTAGGGTTGGCGGGAATTTCTTACTATGCAAAGAACCAGTGGCAGGTTGCCGAATTGAACCCTCCGCATTTGGCAGCAATTTGCCCCTGGGAAGGGGCAAATGACTACTACCGCGATATGACACATCACGGTGGAATCCATAATGCATTTCTTCCCGATTGGTATCAACGGATGTCCACGATTCAGCATGGCCTGGGATCTCGTGGATTTCGCAATCCCGAGAGCGGTTTACTCGCATGTGGTGATCAAGACTTAACTGATGAAGAGTTATTTGCGAATAGATGTGACTTAGCGAAAGAGATAATTGAACATCCCTTTGATGATGACTGGCATTTTTTACACTCGAGCCAACCGGAAAAGATTCAAGTTCCAACACTCTCGGCCGCGAATTGGGGCGGACTAGGAAATCACCAACGCGGGAATTTATACGCGTGGGCTGCTACAGGTTCAGATAAAAAGTGGCTAGAAGTACATAATGGCACTCATTGGTCTGGATTTTATACAGAGTATGGACGATCTCTGCAGAAACGTTTCTTTGACTACTTTCTCAAAGGCGAAGGAGATTGGCAAACTCAGCCACCGGTTTCTCTCAATATTCGCCAAGTGGATGGAACCGTAAAACTCCGTGGCGAAAATGAATGGCCTCTAGCTCGCACCGAGTGGAGTCGGCAGTATTTAGAGCTCAGTAATTTATCTATCAATAATTCCGCTCCACAGCAGCAACAGGACCTCACATATGATGCGATGGGAGAAGGAATAACTTTTTACGGCGCTCCCGTTCTTGTGGAGACGGAAATTACTGGCCCCGTGAGTGCCAAACTCTGGATTTCATCTTCTACCTCCGACGCTGATCTATTCCTTACCTTGCGTGCATTTAGTGACAAAGGAGATGAGATTCTCTTCGAAGGGGCAAATGACCCTAAGACGCCAATGTCACAGGGTTGGTTGCGTGCCTCGCATCGAGAACTTGATCTTTCAAAGAGCAAACCATGGGCTCCTTTTCACAAACACGTGAGTCAGGAACCATTAAAACCGGGGCAGATTTACGAGTTAGATATTGAAATCTGGTCGACTTGCCTAGCTTTACCGGCTGGATATCGGCTCGGGCTAACGGTAAAGGGCTGCGACTTTGATCATGGTTTGGAACCAGTCGAAATGGGTGGACGAATCATGAAGGGAAGTGGTCCATTTAGACATGATCAACCTTTAGATCGGCCAACGGAGATATTCGCGAACCAAGTCACTCTGTATACCGGAGCTAATTATCCGTCCTCGATCTTATTGCCGATAGTTCCTTCGAAAATTTAGAGGTGATCGACCATCCAGTCACCAGCAAGTGGATGGTACAAATATGGGTAATTGTTACAAACGTGGTTCCCATCGTCGATCATGACTAATTTTGCGTTGCGGGCTTCTGCGACGACTCGCTCTGCATGCTGATATGGAACAAGTCGATCTTTCTTTCCAAAGATAACCAAGAGCGGCTGTTTGAGATTGTGAAGACAACCTTCGAGCGTAATGCTGTCTGCTATCGCTCGCGCCTCGTCAATGCTATGCGCACCAGAATATTGATAAAAAGCGGCACGACTTATCGGTGGACGCGCATCGTAACGGCTGCCGGTGTCGTAAGAGCCACCTACAGTTACGGCCGCCTTAATTCGTGGGTCGTGCGCCGCACTACGTGCTGCGTAGTAACCACCCATACTCACACCAACAATACCTAAGCGTGTTGCATCTACTTCTCTAATAGTTAAGAGGGTATCAATGGCGACCTTGATCGCACTTTCATAATTTGGGCGGAGTGCAAAATAGAACCCTGATTCCCCTTGCCCGGGACCATCTAAAGAGAAAGTTGCCAAACCTCGAGTCAAGAAGACATTTTCCCAATTGAAAAACTCTTCTTTTGTGGAATCTAAGCCAGGAAGCAAGATGACCACCGGCGGATTACTAACTCCTTGTGGAGTTCGAAGATTTCCAACCAATTGGTGGCCTTCGAAAGGAATTTCGATACGGCGGGCCGATGGATCGAGATTCTTATGAGCTCGAAGCAATGCAGCTATGGATTTCTCGGTTGCAAACTTATGTTTTGCCATATCCAAAACCCAGACAAATTTTGCGAAGTGATAGCTCAACGCCGCGCGATTCCAGGCATTACCGGCACTAACTTTATGGCCCGCTCGCTCTGCCTCAGCAGCTAACTCGGCATGCATATCACCATTAGAAACCCAGGCATCTAGCCAATCAGACCAGTTTTCTAACGTTGAGGTGACGCGTTGAAAGTCATTTGGGTCAACCCCTTGAGTTGTAAAGCGTGGTGCCCAATGGTCAATTGCCGATTGAATATCTGAATCTCTCATCTCAAAACAGTAATATGTATTGGAGTACAAGTCACTATCTTTTGGGAACTGGTCCTGACGATTCGCGTACAACTAGAGTTACCGGGAGAGTTATCTTTCTAGGACTCGTCACCTTGCCTTCGATTTGATTTATAAGTAATCGAGCAGATTCCACTCCCATTTCAAAGTGTGGCGCGCTGACTGTTGTAAGCGAAGGGCTAAAGTCTTCCGAGAATGGCATATTGTTAAAACCAATTACAGAGATGTCTTGCGGAGCTCGCAGACCATGTTTGCGCAGGGCATGGAAAACGCCTAAGGCGAGCAAATCGTTGCCAGCAAGGACAGCGGTTACGCTCTTTGGGTTCGCTTCCAGGAATTTGTTCATTGCAATCTCACCAGCTGAGACCGAAAGAGCGGTCGCCTTGATTATCTTCGTGCTCATACCTAAATGTTTCGCGGTATTTGTAAAAGCGTTACTGCGAACGCTTGCGGTGGAAAGGATGGTCGGTCCCGCCAGATGGAGAACCTTTTTGTGGCCAAGTTTGGCCAAATGCTCTAAGGCGGCAGTAATTCCTGCAGCATCATCGCCAATGACAGAAGGGTATGGAACTCCGGAGGCTTCTCGATTTACAAGTACTGCTTTGACTCCTTGGTTGTGATACTTGGTAATCATGCTCCGTTCGGTGTGGCCCGTTGCAATGATCAGGCCATCGACCTGTCGTTCCATAAGGGAGTCAAAGAGGGCATTTTCAATTTCGGCATTGTTATCAGTATTAACGACTAAAGCTGAATAACCACGCGAAAATAGAACGCTATCCACCCCGCGAACGATGGGAGGGAAGATCGGGTTGGTCAGGTCAGGGACGATGACTCCAATTGTCATGGATTTACGGGTACGCAACCCACGAGCAACGGTATTCGGGGAGTAGGACATTTCCTCTGCAATTTTGCGGATCTTATTAACTGTGGCCTTACTTACCTGCCCCGATGTCTCTTGGTTGAGTGAGCGAGAGACCGTACTGACATTCACCCCAGCCCGCTTCGCGACATCAGCCAGAGTGGTTCTAGATCGCATGCCGTAACCTTATAGTTCAAACAATGCCTTGACGAGTGCCTCAAAACCGTTGATAATAAAGCCTGCAATCGATTGCACGATAAAGTCCGCTGACCTAAGGAGTCGCTATGAGTATCAGCCCTCAACCAACCATTGGTTGGATCGGAGCTGGTCGTATGGGATTTCAGCTAGCTACCCGCCTGCTTGAGGCTGGTCACGATGTGACCGTTTACAACAGAACTCGCGCTAAAGCAGAGCCACTTGTTGCCCTCGGCGCGAAGGTAGTGGATCGCCCCAGCGATCTCGCTGGACTAGACGTCGTCTTTATTATGGTCTCTGCCCCGAAAGACCTCGAAGAGGTAACAATGGGCGAACATGGAGTTCTGACTGTTGCCGGCAAATCCCCCAAGGTAATTATTGATTCTTCGACAGTATCAACTGAAGTTTCGGAGAAGGTTCGTGCTTTCGCCACGACCAAGGGTACAGAGCTCTTGGCGGCACCGGTCAGTGGAAATCCTGCAGTTATTGCAGCTGGAAAGTTAACTGTTGCAGTATCTGGCCCTAAAGATGTGTACGCGGAAGTTGCAGCTCTCATCAATCTCTTCGGCCGTAAAGTCACGTACGTCGGCGAAGGCGAAGTTGCTCGCTTGGTGAAGATAGCTCACAACATCATGTTGGGAGTCGTTGCTCAGACACTGGCAGAAATTGTTACATTGACGGAAAAGGCCGGGGTCGAACGCTCTGCTTTCCTAGAATTCCTCAACGACTCGGTCATGGGATCTACTTTCACCAAATACAAATCCCCGTCTATCGTGAATTTAGATTTCACGCCAACATTTACTATTCCGCTACTGCTCAAAGATTTCGATCTAGGTTTGGATGCAGCATATGAATTGGAAGTTCCAATGCCAATTACCGCTGCAGCACAACAGATCACTGCGTCGGCACGAGGCGCTGGGCATGTCGATGAAGATTTCATGATCCTACTGATTGAACAAGCCCGACGTGCTGGAATGTCTCTCGTATCAGAAAACAAAAAAGTATTGAGTGGACTTGAGGTAGAAAGTAATGGCTAATAACACTCCGCTGCAAGCCCCGGGACATATGGGGGTTGATTATGAAATGCGCGTTGATTTTGATCGACTCCGAAAATATCGCATCGGTCGCGCCAAAGAGTCGCTCAATTCCAGTGACTGTGGAGCCTTCCTACTCTTTGATTTCTACAACATTCGTTACACCACTCAATCGTGGGTGGGCGGAGCACTTGGCGACAAGATGACTCGCTACGCACTTTTAACTCGCGACGGCGAACCAATGCTCTGGGATTTTGGCTCCGCTGTTCGCCATCACAAGTTATATTCTCCATGGCTTAAAGTCGAAAATAATCGCCCCGGAATGTTGGGTATGCGTGGCGCAGTTGCTCCTTCAGCTGGGCTTATGGAATCGGCTATTAAAGAGATTAAAGGGCTTCTAGAAGATGCGGGCGTTGCCCATCTTCCGGTTGGCGTAGATATTGTTGAACCAGCTTTTCTCTTTGAGATGCAACGCCAAGGTTTAACCGTCGTGGATTGCCAACAGGAGATGCTTGATGCTCGTCTTATCAAAAACCAAGATGAGATCATGTTGCTTAATCAAGCCGCAGCGATGGTTGATGGCGTCTATCAAAATATCGTCGATGTGCTAAAGCCAGGCATCCGCGAGAATGAAATCGTGGCGCTGGCAAATAAACGGCTCTATGAAATGGGTTCTGATCAAGTAGAAGCGATCAATGCCATTTCAGGTGAGCGTTGTAATCCACACCCACATAACTTTACCGACCGCCTGATCCGCCCGGGAGATCAAGCTTTCTTCGACATCATTCACTCCTTTAATGGATATCGCACCTGTTACTACCGTACCTTTGCAGTCGGAAGCTCAACCCCATCGCAGCGCGACGCTTACACAAAGGCTCGCGAATGGATGGATGCAGCTATTAATGCTGTCAAGGTTGGAACAGATACTGCCGCGATCGCAAAAGTTTGGCCCAAGGCAGAAGAGTTTGGTTTTGATAGTGAGTTGGCTGCCTTTGGTCTGCAATTCGGTCACGGCCTTGGGCTGGGGCTGCACGAGCGTCCGATCATTTCGCGTCTCAATAGCCTGGAGAATCCCATTGAAATTCGCCCAGGAATGGTTTTTGCGCTTGAAACGTATTGCCCCGCCTCCGATGGTGTCTCGGCAGCGCGCATCGAAGAAGAGGTAGTCGTCACCGATAGTGGTGTACATATCTTGACTAAGTTCCCTGCCCAAGAGCTCTTTGTGGCAAATCCTTACTAACATCATGGCTATGTCAAAAGGGATACCTGGCTTACAGCGAGTAGATCATGTCGGTATAACAGTTCCCAATCTAGAAGACGCGACTCGATTCTTCATTGATGTTTTAGGCTGCGAATATATGTACACCCTTGGGCCCTTTCAGAGTGATGAGAACTGGATGCAGGAACATTTAAATGTTCATCCTCGCGCCATCATGAAGGAATTGCATTTCTTTAAGCTCAACGGCGTTGCAATCTTCGAAGTATTCGAATATTCCGCACCAGAACAAGATGGAACAGTTCCGAGAAACAGTGATGTTGGCGGTCATCACGTTGCACTCTACGTTGAGGATATGGGAGCAGCGCTAGCTCACCTTAAATTGCATAACATTCAAATCCTCGGCGAACCCACTGCTAGTAAGGGTCCTAGCGAGGGCCAGCACTGGGTTTACTTCCTGTCCCCATGGGGGATGCAATTCGAATTAGTTACTTATCCAAACGGGAAAGCCTTTGATCACAATCCAGAGAAATTTGTTAAGAAGGTAAAGGAATAAATGCCACTTCATCATAAGCACAAATCGACCGCTCCTTGGCTAGAAGTTGTTGTCATGCCGTCGGATTGGGATAACGCTGAGCCCGCTCTCTTAAAGAATATGCTCGTTGAGATGGTGCTTATCCGCACATTCGAAGAGTATTTACTGGAATTAGCGGCAGCATCTCTCATTCACGGACCGGTCCATTCGAGCATTGGTCAAGAAGGTGGAGCTGTTGCATCAGCTCTTCCACTGCGCAGCGAGGATAGCGTTAACGGCTCGCATCGTGGGCACCATCAATTCTTAGCGAAGGTTTTGACGCATCTTCAGCCCCAAGGCTTTGATCCACGTGCAGAATTCTCTCCAGCGGTGCGTGATCTGGTTTTACGTACCCTCGCCGAAATCGCCGGTCTAGATCGCGGTTTTAGCCATGGTCGCGGTGGTTCCATGCACCTTCAGATGAAGGAAGCTGGCGCGATGGGCACAAATGCAATCGTCGGCGGAGGCGTTCCACTCGCAGCTGGATTTGCTTGGTCGCATAAGTTCGCAGGCACTGATGCGGTTTCGGTGACTTACTTCGGAGATGGCGCGATAAACATCGGTTCAACGCTGGAAAGTTTTAACTTAGCTTCAGCATGGAAGTTGCCCATCTGCTTCTTTATCGAAAACAATATGTATGCAGTGTCAACACATGTTATGGAATCAACGGGCGAGCCCCGTCTTTCGGCTCGTGGCCAGGGATTTAATATCCCAAGCTGGAAAGTTGATGGTATGAACCCACTTGCCGTTCATATCGCGATGACAGAAGCGGTCGCCCACATGCGTGCTGGCAATGGGCCAACCATGATTGAAGCGGATGTCTATCGCTATTTCCACCAGAGTGGAACCTTCCCGGGCAGCGCCTTTGGATATCGCACTAAAGAGGAAGAGGCAAGTTACAAGGCGCGCGATCCCATTTTGCAGGTGTCATCTCATCTCATTCGCCGTGGCCTGATTACCCAAGCCGAAATTGATGCACTGATTGCGCGTGGCAAAATGTTGATGGAAGAGACCGGAAATATCTTGCTCGAGCCAATTCCTGATTCCAATCCTCCTAAGCGCAAAATAAAAGATAGTGAATGGCCAGATCCAGCATTTGTTAATACAGGGGTACGTGGAGATCTGAGTGAATTTAACGGGGCTCGGTATTCAGAGTTATCAATATATCAAGGTGAAATTGTGGAAGCGAAGTTCATTGATTCCGTCGCTAAAGTCTTAGGTCGCCAGATGGAGAAAGATAGTTCTGTTGTTGTTATGGGTGAAGATGTCCATCGCCTAGCAGGTGGCACAAATGGAGCAACCAAAGGGCTGAAAGATCGTTTCCCTGATCGAATTCTTGGCACACCGATTAGCGAGAATGCATTTACTGGTCTTGGTGGCGGGATAGCTATCGATGGCCGTTTTAAACCGATCGTCGAATTTATGTACGCGGACTTCATGTGGGTTGCGGCTGACCAGCTCTTTAATCAGATTGGCAAGATGCGCCACATGTTCGGCGGCTCGGGCGCTGTTCCTTTCGTATTGCGCAGCAAAGTTGCTATGGGAACTGGTTATGGTTCGCAACATTCTATGGACCCCGCCGGCGTCATGGCTACAAATCCCGGCTGGAGAATCGTTGCCCCAACTACTCCTTTTGATTATGTCGGACTAATGAATAGCGCATTGCTCTGCAAAGACCCAGTGATCGTGCTCGAACATGTTGATCTTTACAATTCAATGGGTCCCTCACCAGTGACCGATCTGGATTACTGCATTGAAGTTGGCAAGGCAGCGATTCGTCGGAGCGGTTCCGAGTTAACAATTCTGACTTATTTGGCGATGACCAACTATGTTTTGGAAGCGGTCGCGCAATACCCTGATGTTGATTGCGAAGTTATCGACCTGCGTTGGCTAGATCGCGCCAGCATCGACTGGGAGACGATTGGAGCTTCTATTAAGAAGACCGGCAATGTCTTGATCGCCGAACAAGGTGCGATCGGAACTTCCTACGGGGGTTGGTTGGCCGATGAGATTCAAAGGAGATACTTCAAAGATCTCAAGGGTCCAATTGAGCGTGTTACAGGCGGGGAGGCCTCTCCGTCGATCAGCAAGGTGCTGGAGCGGGCTGCAATTGCGAAGAAAGAAGAAGTAGTCAGTAAATTACAGGTATTGAAGGCATCCGGACGATTTAACGTTAACTAAGAAGTTCCAAGACAGGGGAAGCTCGTGGATATGCAATTGAAGACCGATCTATTCATCAACGGCCAATGGGTAAAGGGCGCGAGTTCTTTGCCAGTTATGAATCCCAGCACTGGCGAGATCATCGCCGAAATTTCTATTGCGGATCAAGCACAGTGTGATGCTGCTATAACTGCCGCACACGATGCATTCCCGGCCTGGGCAAAGACGCCATCTCGCGTCCGCTCTGAAATTCTTCGCAAGGCATTTGAAATCATGACCGCAGAGTCTGATCAGATCGCGCAACTGATCTCAATGGAAAATGGCAAGACCTTCACAGACGCTAAAGGTGAAGTGAGTTACGCGGCAGAATTTTTCCGCTGGTTCGCTGAAGAAGCTGTTCGTACCCCTGGAGATTTCCGTCATTCACCAAGTGGAGATAAGCGAATTTTGGTCACACACCAACCCATCGGAGTCTCTCTCTTGATTACTCCTTGGAACTTCCCTGCCGCGATGGCAACACGGAAGATTGGACCAGCGTTAGCAGCTGGTTGCACCGTGATCTTGAAGGCTGCAACGGAAACCCCACTTACAGCAATTTGGATCGTCGATATTATGCATCGCGCAGGAGTTCCAGCGGGTGTCGTCAACTTCATAATGCCCGAGAAGACCGGTGCGATGATCTCTCGCATGATGCACGATCCACGCCTGCGCAATGTCTCTTTCACCGGTTCAACTGAAGTTGGTCGGATTTTGATCAAGGAATCAGCTGACTTGGTTCTGCGTACATCCCTTGAGCTCGGTGGCAATGCTCCCTTTGTTGTCTTGGATGATGCAGATATTGATGAAGCGGTAAAAGGGGCCATGGTTGCCAAGATGCGCAACGGCGGAGCAGCATGTACTGCGGCCAATCGATTCTATGTAGCAAAATCTGTAGCAGAGGAGTTCACTCAAAAGTTCACCAAAGCCATGGATGACCTCAAGATGGCAGATGGACTAGAAGCCGGTGCCCAACTCGGTGCTAGCGTCTCTCGTAAAGAGCGCGACAAGATCGCGCAATTGGTTGATTCCTCGGTTGCTGCTGGTGCCCAACTTCGTTTGGGTGGCGTAACGCCATCTGGCGATGGTGCTTTTTATCCTGCCACCGTATTAACGGTGCAGAAAGATAATCCAATTCTGAACCATGAAGTCTTTGGTCCAGTCGCTCCAATCGTCACCTTTGATACTGATGCCGAAGCGATTGCGCTCGCAAATTCCACAGAATATGGGTTAATTGCCTACGTTTATTCATCTGATCTAAAGCGCGCTATTAAGACTGCTGAAGCTTTAGAGGCGGGGATGATTGCCATTAATCGTGGCGTCGTTTCTGATCCTGCCGCTCCCTTCGGCGGGGTTAAGCAATCTGGATTGGGCCGTGAAGGCGGTTTCGCTGGTATCCATGAATTCCTTGAGACCAAATACATAGGCGTTGAGATTTAACCCCTCAAGAAACCTCCAGGATCAGGAGTAGGCTTTATAAATCTAAATAATAGGAGCCCCGCTTGCTCACTGCGATTCTGAAGAAATACCTGCGCCCTTATCGGGCGCAGGTATACCTCATCCTCTTGATGCTCCTCGTTCAAGCGATTGCGAGCTTGTACCTACCTAATCTCAATGCTGATCTCATTAATAACGGGATTGCTAAAGGAAATGTTGGATACATCTGGCATATCGGAGAAATCATGCTGGCATCTAGCGCTCTGGTTCTGGGAGCCTCTATTTGGCTGGCTTACCTGGCGGCTCGAGTCGCTATGGCCTTTGGCAGAGATCTACGCAGTGCGGTTTTTACCGCAGTAGAAGGATTCTCCGCTCGCGAACTCAATAAATTTGGTGCTCCTTCACTTATAACGAGAAATACCAACGACGTACAGCAAGTTCAACTCGTCCTCTTTATGGGCTTCACGATGATGATCGGTGCTCCAATCACTGGCATCGGTGCCATCATCATGGCCCTACGTTCAAATCTAAAACTTTCTTCCTTATTATTAGTTGTCCTTCCAATAATGTCACTCTTAATTATTCTCCTTTTGCGCCGTATCGTTCCTGCCTTTCGCATGATGCAGGTAAAGATAGACAGAATTAATTTGGTGCTGCGGGAACAGATCGCTGGCGTCCGCGTTATTAGAGCTTTCGTGAAGACCAAGCAAGAGGAAGAGCGATTTGCCGAGGCTTCTCTGGATTTGATGCAGACGCAACTTCGGGTAACCCGCACCTTTGCAGTGATGTTTCCTTCACTTTCAATGATTCTCAACCTCTCTTCAGTAGCGGTGATCTGGTTTGGTGGAAAATTAATTGACTCCGGTAATCTACAAATCGGAAACATGACAGCATTTTTGACATACATCATGATGATTCTTAGCAGCGTCATGATGGCAATCTTTATGTCACTTCAAATTCCGCGCGCTGCTGCTTGCGCTGAACGTATCCAGGAAGTTCTCGACACTCAATCCTCGGTGGTCGAGACGCTGACCCCCCAAAACCCCCAGAAGCGTTTAGGTGTGGTCGAGTTCGTGGATGTTGAATTTCGCTATCCAGGCGCAGAACACCCGATTCTTGCTGAGATTTCATTTGTCGCTCATCCGGGAGAATTCACCGCCATTATCGGTTCCACCGGCTCTGGAAAATCAACTTTGTTAAATCTAATTCCTCGTTTTATTGATGTTACTGGCGGATCGGTGAAACTAGATGGAATAGATGTTCGCGATCAAGGGCTGGAAGCGCTCTGGTCTGAGATAGGTCTAGTGCCCCAGCGATCATTCCTCTTTGGTGGGACCGTGGCGCAGAACTTGCGGTATGGCAAAGCAGATGCGAGCGATGAAGAGTTGTGGAGCGCCCTTGAAGTTGCACAGGCTCGTGATTTCGTTGAAGAACTTCCTGAGAAGCTCGAATCGCGTGTTGCACAAGGCGGTACAAATTTCTCTGGCGGACAACGTCAAAGACTTTCAATTGCCAGAGCTCTAGTCAAAAAGCCGCAACTCCTGATATTTGATGACTCATTTAGCGCCTTGGATTACACCACCGATTCCAAATTGCGCAATGCCTTGCACGAAGTAATGGGTCACACGACGATGATCGTTGTTGCGCAACGCGTTTCAACTATTTTGCAGGCGGATCAGATTGTGGTTCTCGATGAAGGAAGAGTTGTCGGTATTGGCACCCACGCAGATCTTATGAAAAACAGTGAGACCTATCGAGAAATTGTTCTCTCGCAATTGAGCCCGCAAGAGGCGGCCTCATGAGCCAGCGTGCACCACAAGCCAGTCGTCCACCCATGGCGGGCGGCGTTGGTAGAGGTGGCCCCATGGCTGGAATGATGGGTGGACCACCGCAAAAATCTAAGGATTTCAAGGGCTCCTTGCGGCGCCTTCTCCGCGAAGTTGGCGAGGAGCGCAAAACTTTGTACGCGGTCTTTGCTCTAATTTCTACCGCAGTAACAATTGGTTCCCTTGGTCCCAAGATATTGGGCCATGCAACGAACGATATTTTTTATGGATTCTTAGGTCGCAAATTGCCTGCTGGCCTCTCCAAAGCTCAGGTCGTTGCTGGACTGCGCGCCAAGGGCCAAAACACTTTGGCGGATGTGGTGAATAAGAGCGGAGTGATTCCAGGCAAAGGAATAGATTTCACCGCGGTGGCCCACTGGATTTACCTCGCAATTGGACTCTACATAATCTCATCTCTGTTTTTATGGTTACAGCAATACCTTATGGCCGGCGTTACTCAGAAGACCGTCTTTAGATTGCGTCGGTTGGCAGAGGAGAAGATCGGGCGCCTGCCACTTAGTTATTTCGATGGCACATCTCGTGGTGACTTACTCTCTCGCGTTACCAATGATGTGGACAATATTTCGACGTCGATGCAGCAGGGCTTATCGCAGATATTAAACTCAGTTTTAACGGTCGTTTCAGTGTTGGCCATGATGGTGTGGATTAGCCCGCTTCTTGCGCTCATTTCACTGGTAGCGATACCCCTTTCGATGTTTGCATCGATTCGCATCGCGAAAGCCTCTCAGAAGCAATTCATTGCGCAATGGGATTGGACCGGAAAACTCAACGGCCACGTTGAAGAGATGCACACCGGTGCCGCGCTGGTAAAAGTTTTCGGTCGCCGCAAGCAAGCGATTACAGATTTTGGTGAGCTCAACGAGAATCTAAATCAAAGTTCCTTTAATGCGCAGTTCATGTCCGGCATCATCATGCCCTCAACAACATTTATCTCTAATCTGATCTACGTGGGTATTTCGGTACTAGGTGGTTATCGGGTGGCAACTGGAACCATGTCACTCGGTGACGTGCAAGCTTTTATTCAATACTCTCGTCAATTTGGTATGCCGCTTGCGCAGATTGCTGGTTTGATTAATACCGTGCAATCGGGAGTTGCATCTGCAGAGCGCCTCTTTGAATTATTAGATGCGCCGGAGGAAGAACCAGATCGCGAACCCAGCGTGCCGGTTGTGCGGGCGACGGGCGCGATCTCTTTTAAAGATGTCTCATTCCGATATAAAGAGGATCAACCCCTCATTGAACATTTCAATCTTGATGTGGCTCCTGGGCAGACCGTTGCCATCGTGGGCCCAACCGGAGCTGGAAAGACCACACTAGTTAATCTCATTATGCGCTTCTATGAAATAAACGGCGGTCAGATTACTTTGGATGGTGTCGATACTCGCGACATCACTCGCGATGATCTGCGCCGGCAGTTTGGCATGGTGCTACAAGATACCTGGCTCTTCTCCGGCACTATTCAAGAGAATATTGCCTTTGGTTCGGCCAATCCTTCTCTTGATGCAGTGGCGGGCGCAGCCAAGGCAGCCAATATTGACCACTTTATTCGCGGCTTACCAGGCGGTTACGACTCGCTCTTAACTGATGAGAATGCATCGGTTTCCAATGGAGAGCGCCAGCTACTCACCATCGCCCGAGCATTCATGGCCGACCCAGCGGTGCTCATTCTCGATGAAGCCACCTCTTCGGTAGATACTCGCACCGAGGTATTGGTGCAGCGCGCGATGGCCAAACTTCGCTTGGGTAGAACCAGTTTTGTTATTGCGCACAGACTATCCACCATTCGAGATGCTGACACGATCTTGGTGATGGATAAGGGAAGCCTCATTGAGCAAGGCAACCACGAAGAACTCATGGCCGCTAAAGGATTCTATTTTGACCTTTATGCCAGTCAATTTGCCTCTGCCGCGACTGAGTAATTTCAGCCGCAAATCCCTCTCAAAATTCGGAATTTTGACCAGATAACTCTCGCATTAGGCCTCTTTTAGCCTGTAGGGTCAGCCGATATCTCACCCGCGCATCGCTGGATGCTCTCTACTCGGAGGTCTTTACGTGGCGAAACACAATCAAGAAGAGAATGAAGTTGAAGACAATAAATTAGCTTCAAATGTTATAGGTCTCTTTGAGTCCTCCATCATGGGTATTGCTGGCTCTGCCCCTGCATACTCGATCGCAGCAACGACGGTCACCCTTGCGGTCACTGTGGGTCTCTTCGGTCCTGGAGAACTTCTCTACTCTGGAATTGCGATGTTCGGCGTAGTGATTGCCTTCCATTACATGGGAAAAGTTCGACAAAATGCGGGCGCGACATATATCTGGGTACGTAACGCGCTTCACCCCATCCTTGGATATTTGGCTGGATGGTCCCTAGTCACCGCATCAATCATTTTTGGACTCGTATCTACAGTTCCTGCTTCTACGGGTTTACTTTCACTCTTCACGAACAATCAAAATACGATCAGCAATGTCCACTGGACAACCTTTGTTGGCGCGCTTATCTTCATTTTTATGGTGGCAATTATCGCTTACGGAATAAAATTCACCGCGAAAGCGCAAGTGGTAATGACGGTCATAGAGCTAGGACTGCTCTGGATATTTGATGTAATTGCCCTACTCCACCACCCACATACCCATCACTTTGACTGGGGCTGGTTCTCCTTTAACCAGATTAAGGCTTACACGACTCCAGATGTCGCTGCCGCTGCATTGAATCCTTTTGATTCAAAATATGCTGTAGCACATGGAATAAGCGCAATTTTGATCGGCGCAGTTTCAGGCGCTTTCTTCTATTGGGGTTGGGATGTCACGGCTAACCTGAATGAAGAGACCAAGGATGGAAAGGACAATGCCGGTAAGGGCGGAATCGTCGGAATCTTCTTTGTGTTCTTCACCTTCTTATTAACTCTCATTGCCATCAACATGGTGTTGAGCGATGCAACTTTGCACAATAGCAGCAGCATATTGAGTGATTTTGCCGCAGTATTGATACCAGGCTGGTTCGGTAAATTCATCATCGTCTCCGTACTTCTTTCAACGGTCGCGACGATTGAGACGCAGATGATTCAAGTAACGAGAACTCTTTTCTCAATGGGTAGAGATTTCACGATGCCAGGCGCTTTTGGCCATGTGCATAAGAAATTCCGCACTCCTTGGAATGCGACTCTCTTTACTACGGTATTTGTGTTGCTCTTCTTTGTCGGCTCACAATTCATTACAAAGGTAAATGACATCGCACAAGCGGGAGTTTCAGCGATTGGCATTCAAATTTGCTTCTACTACGCGCTTGCGGCAATTTCAGTGATTGTCCTCTATCGCCATTATTTACTAAGAGACTTCAAGACCTTTGTGCTCGTTGGTCTCTGGCCCGCTCTTTCAGGAGTCTTCTTGATCGCAGTTCTCATTAAGGTCATTCCAACGCTCAGCCATCTCGCCCTCTGGGTTGGTGTGGGAACTGTTGCGATTGGCGTAGTACCAATGGCTATCTTCTGGAAGCAAGGTTCTACGTACTTCCTTAAAGTAACTAAAGAGGAGCGCCGAGCGATTCTTGATTAATAGCTCTTCCAAACGCCTTGAGATAGGCCCGGTTGCATTTCTAGTAGCCGGGCTGATGTTTATGCAGTTTTTAGATGGAGCAATTCTTCCCATTGCCGCTCCGACCATCGCTCGATCTTTTCATATTCTCTCAGCCCAAGTAGGTATCTGCGTCACTTCCTACATAGTGACGGTACTGGTTCTGATACCCATATCGGCATGGTTAGCAGATAAATTTGGGGTGCGCTTAATTCTCTTCACCAGTATTGCAATCTTTATGTTGGGTTCGCTCTTATGCTCTCTCAGCAATAACCTTGTAGAACTTACTGCAATGCGAATATTGCAGGGTATAGGTGCGGCATCGATGGTTCCCGTTGGGCGCCTTATCTTGATGCGTTCGGTAGATAAGTCACAAGTTATTCGCGTGATTTCTTACTCGGTATGGCCTGCGCTGGCAGCGCCAGTGGTGGCGCCAGTGGTAGGTGGATTTATCATTGCCCACGCATCATGGCATTGGATCTTTCTTGTTAACGTGCCGATAGGTCTTATCGCACTCTTGATCGGCATAAAGATTGTGCCCCGCGTTCCAGGCGGAAAAGTGGAACGATTAGATTGGTTGGGTTTCTATGGTTGCGCCCTAAGTTTGGGGTTACTGGTATTGGCAGCAGCAAATTTGGGTTCCCCTCATATCAATTTAGTATCAACCCTTCTGCTACTCGTCGTGGGAATCGGAATTGGCCTACCCACCATTCGCCACTTACGGCGCTCGGCTGAACCATTGATTGACTTAAGCGTGCTTAAGATTCAAACGTTTCACTTGAATTGCACCAGTGGGCTGTTGTTTCGGGTCGCGCAAAATACCCCTCCATTTGTATTACCACTGCTCTTCCAAGATAAATTCGGGTGGAGCGCAGAGCGAGCTGGCGGAGTCCTATTCTTTTACATGCTAGGAAATCTCGTATTTAAAGTTTTCACAACTCCCCTCATGAATAAATTTCGCTTTAAACCTCTACTACTTCTCTCAATACTTTTAAGCGCACCCCTCACCCTGATCCTTGGATTAATCGGATCTTCTATCCCCTTCATCTGGTTGACACTTTTACTGCTTTTCGCGGGAGGAATCCGATCCATCGGAATGACCCTCTTTAACACCATCACCTTCGCGGATACCAATCAAGAGGTCATGGCACATGCAAATACCATTACCAATATGGTGCAGCAGTTGGCCTCTGTTATCGCCGTAGCTATCGCGGTAATTGCCCTCAACCTTGGTCGAGTCTTAGCCGGAACCCAGAATCAATTCACCTTTGCATTTTCATCCGCCGTTCTAGTGTTGGCGATTTCACTGTGGAATGTCACCTCTCTGCCTGGGACTGCAGGGGATTCACTGCGCAAATAGGCGTACTCTTAGTGAGTGCTTAGCCCAAGACTCCGCTTAGCGATTCTCGTGGCAAAGAGCGCCGGAATCGCATCGCGTCTTGTTGGCAATAAGGGCGAGACCTTACCTGGTCGAATCTTGCTCGCGATTGAACCGGAAGCGATCTCGCTCTTGGCACAGAACAAAGAGGTAATTCTGGTCTCCGGAACTAACGGAAAAACTTCAACCACCAAAGCCGTCGCAGCTATCGTTTCGCAATTAGGTCCCGTTGCCACCAGTGGATCGGGTTCTAACCTCGCCTGGGGAGCAGCTAATGCACTCATGTCCCCCGCACCTTATGCAGTACTCGAGATTGATGAATTGCACCTACCAGCCATCATTGCTCAGACTGATCCAACCGTCGTTCTACTTTTAAATCTAACCCGAGATCAATTGCACCGCATGCATGAAGTGAAGCGGGTGGCCGATCGTTGGCACGTCGAATGTTCCGAAGCGACAACTACTGTCTTTGTCGCAGATATTGATGATCCTTTTATTAATTATGCGATCGTAAATGCAACTAATGTTGTTCGAGTTTCATTTGGAGGGAGAAGGCATCCAGATGGTGCAGTCTGTCCGCGCTGTGGGAGTTATTTAACATGGACTCGTGGGAATTATTCATGCACTTGTGGTCTTACCAACAAAATTTGCGAAGTTAAGTTGAAGAAAGGTTCAGCCGCATACCGCAATGCCGCTTTAGCGAATATTGTTGGCGAAGTGGTTGGGGCACCACCGATTGAATTTACAGAATTAGAACTCGAACGCAGCATCACCAAAGAGATCGCCGGCAAGAACGCACACTTTCGTTTAACCAAAAACCCAGCTTCATGGACCGAAGCGCTGCAGTCTCAATTACATACTGATGTCATCTTGGTGCTTAATGCGCGGCAGGTTGATGGCATTGATACCTCCTGGCTCTGGGACGTCTCCTTCGCAATACTTAAAGGCCACCGCGTAATTGTCTGTGGTGAGCGTGCTCTAGATATGGCTTACCGAATTCATGTCGAAGGAATCGAATCGCATGTCGTGGAAAACTTTGATGAGGCTTTCGCCCTTACTCAGGGCAGCGAAGTCACGGTCCTATCCGCGTATACGGCTTTCTTTGAGTTGGTGATGTGATGCTAGAGATCATCCGAATCCACAATGAACTATTGGGAACATATGGAGATCGCGGCAATGCGGACGTACTTAAGTTCCGTGCGACAAAACGGAATATAAAGGCACGAATTACTGACATTTCATACTTAGATCCACTCCCCAAGAGTGGCGATATTTACTTATTGGGGGGAGCAGAAGATGCTGCACAATTGCTCTCTCTCACCGCACTTCGCAAAGGATCGATACTTGCTCGTGCTGCAAATAAAGGCGCTGTTGTCCTAGCGATCTGTGCCGGATTCCAATTGCTTGGAACCAAATACGCAACGAGAGATGAAGAGTTTGCTGGTCTTGGGTTACTTGATGTAATTACAACCCCTGGTGATAAGAGATTGGTGGGTGATATAGCCGTTCAAAGCGATCTCTTTGACGTTCCACTTACGGGATTTGAGAACCACAGCAGCGTTACAACGCTCGGGGCAGATGCCAATGCCTTTGGAAAAGTCTTGCAAGGTAATGGCAATGGCGTCGCTTCCCTTGACGGTGCAATTAATAGGAATGTATTTGGAACGTACTTACACGGGCCGATACTGGCGCGTAACCCAGAATTTGCTGATTTACTCATCGAGCGGGCCATCGGTGAGGCTATTTCACCTCTCGATGATGAGCTTGCCCTGCGTTATGCAAAGTGGCGAAGGGCTCTGGTTAAGTAGGTTACAATTAGATGTTGCATCCGCAACACAACTCACAGAACCTCTGTTTGTCACCATAAACAAGTTCGTTTGCGAGTCTTACGTCAGTCTTCACTGATAAGCACCACGAGACACGCATCTATGTCTCGATTGGTATAGCTATGTCTACGTTCCGCAATTTAGGTGTTACCCCTGCGCTCTGCGAGGCTCTTGAAGCCGAAGGCAAGACCGCCCCATTCCCCATTCAAACTGCCACCCTGCCTGATGCGATTAAAGGTCGCGATGTGCTCGGTCGCGGTCAAACCGGCTCCGGAAAGACGCTGGCATTTGGCCTAGCCATGCTTACGCGCCTCAACGGCCGTACCGCTAAGCCTCACAAGCCACTTGGCTTAATTCTTTCTCCAACTCGCGAGCTTGCAGTTCAGATCAATGAAGTTATTTCTCCACTTGCCCGCAAAATTGGCCTCTCTTCACAGGTTGTTGCTGGCGGACTTTCATACATCGGTCAGATTCAGTCGCTCAAGCGTGGCGTACCTGTCATTGTTGCAACTCCTGGTCGTTTGATGGATCTTCTCGAAAAGAAGCACATCGATCTTTCGGATGTCATGATCACGGTACTCGATGAGGCAGATCAGATGGCTGACATGGGATTCCTGCCAGTAGTTAAAGAGATTCTCTCTCTTACCCAAGAGGGCGGACAGCACCTTCTGTTCTCTGCCACCTTGGATCGCGATGTAGATACGATCGTCAAGCGTTTCCTCAAAGATCCGATTACTCACTCACTCGAGAATGAAAAGTCTCGCGCAGCTGATATGACTCATCATCTCTTGTTGCTCGATCAGCAACATAAAGATGAGATTTCAACGCAGATCGCCGCACGCAATGGACGCACAATCTTCTTCGTTCGTACCAAACATGGCGCCGATAAGCTCGCTGAAAAGATGCTTCGCAGCGGTGTACCAGTTGGCGTGCTTCATGGTGGAAAATCTCAAGGTCAGCGCACTCGCGTTCTTAAAGCCTTTAAAGATGGACGCGCCTCAGCACTTGTTGCTACAGATGTAGCAGCGCGCGGTATCCACGTTGATGATGTCTCACTTATCGTGCATATTGATGCCCCTGCGGATCACAAAGATTATCTCCACCGTGCAGGTCGTACTGCGCGCGCTGGCGCAACAGGGACAGTAGTTACTCTTGCAACACACAAGCAGAAGAAAGCGGTCTTTGGAATTACTAACCGCGCTGCCGTGAAGTTGATCGAGAACAATGTTCGCCCAGGAGACTCAAAACTTCATGAAATCACTGGAGCACAAGAGCCATCTGGTATTCCAATCGCGGTGGAGGCTGAAAAGCCATCTCGCAATGATCGTAAGCCAGGAAGCCGTAGCCGTTCCAATGATCGCGGAAACCGCGACGGTAACTTCAAGGCCCGTAAAACTGGTGGAGGTCGCTTCGAAAGCCCAGCTAAGGCTGAAGGCGCTGAAGTTCGTACCGAGCGTCCAGAGCGTTCATATCAAGCTCCACGTGAAGAGCGCCGCCCTAGTACCGAACGTACGTTCAGTAATGATCGTCGTCCTGCTACAGAACGTAGCGATCGCCCATTCCGTTCTGCTCCTAAGAAGTGGGAAGACAAGGCGAGAGATTCACGCACGCGTGAAGAGAGCGCAACTCCTGCAGGAAATCGTGGTCGCGTCGAAGGCGTAGCTCGTCCTGCAAAGAAGGCACCTCGTATGCCGCTAGAAAAGCGCATTGCGCTTGAAAAGGCTGAGTCACGTGCCCGCACAGGAAAGCCTGCTGCTGGTCCAAAGAAGTTTAGCAAAGCTGGCGGAAAGCCTTTTAAGGCTGGAAAGCCAAGTCAGGCTAAGCGAGGCTAATAACTCGATCAAAGTATTTAAAGATGGCGTCCTGATTGTGAGAAATCACCAGGACGCCATTCTCTTTCTTAAGCTCGGCAATCAACTCAATGATTTTGTTTGTAGATTCTGAATCTTGGGCACTAAAAGGTTCATCAAGTAAATAATATTTCGCGCGCTGGCTTAGCGCTAACGCCAAACTCACTCGCTCTTGTTGTCCGATAGAGAGTTCAGTGACCTTCTTATTCAGTAAAGACGTTAGACCTAATTGATCTACTAAATGGGAGTTATCTGCGATTCGCATCTTCTTCGGTAGGAAATGTAGAACTTCACTCACTGTATAAGCCAAAGTGAAAGAGCGGCGCTGTGGAGCGATTGAACGCAACAGCGCTTGTTCCTTAGCGCTTAATGAGCTGACCGCTTTGCCATCAATTGTAATTTCTCCAGACTCCGCTTGGAGCAAGCCACCTATTAATTGAATCAGCGTGCTTTTGCCAGCCCCATTGGGCCCTGTGAGAAGCACGGCTTCACCAGTGTCTAGCCGATCATCAAAGTCTTTGTATATCTCGTGGTTACCTCGAGAGAAGGAAAGTCCCTTAATCTCAATCATGACTCACCCACGATGCGCGCTTAATGCGTATGAGAATGATAAGGGCTGGTGCTCCAAGGAGAGATGTCAGTAAACCTAACGGGATCTCATTGGGTTGAAAGAGGGTGCGCGCTAAGAGATCGGCGAGCAGCAAAACAATAGCTCCGACCAGCGCGCTCAGAGATAACACCTTGCGATGAGCGGGGCCGATGAGTAAGCGGACAATGTGGGGTACAAGCAATCCGATAAATGCAATCGTTCCAACGGCACTAACAGAGGCACCAATGAGGAAAGCCAACCCGATAATTGCATAAAGTCGTAATCGTTTTGGATTTACACCTAGGTAATGAGATGAGCTTTCTCCGAGCGAGTAAATATCAAGGCGGCGAGACACCAAGAAGCAGATGATGATTCCGACTTCGATATAAGGAGCAATCATTCCCACGGTGGCATTGTTGAGCAGCGTCAGTGAGCCAAAATTCCAAAAGGTAATGGATTGAATGCTTGGCTTAGGGGACATCGATATGAGCAGCCCGGCGAATGAGGTGAAGATTGCAGATACTGCGATACCTGTTAGTAAAAAACCGAAACCTTTACCTGGTGCGATCCATTGAACTAGTAGCGCAGTGAGCGCTGCTGCCAGTACCGCGGCTCCAATATTTGAGCGAGTTCCGTAGACAGAAGCACCCGAGGAGATGAGGGCGATGGTTCCAAGTGTTGCGCCGCTAGATAGTCCGATGAGGGTCGGCTCGGCCAATGGATTGCGGAAAATACCTTGGGCCACTGCTCCAGCTACTCCTAAACCTGCTCCGATAATTACTGCGCCTAAGGCGCGGGGAAACCTAACTTGCCAGACAGTTGTGGCATCAACGCTGTGTTTACCAATCAGCGAAAAGACCGAACTTTGTAACTGCAAGATGCCAATATCGAGTGAGAGCCAAAAGAGGAAGAGCAGGAGTGTAAAACCAGCCAGATATATAAGAAACTTCTTCATAATTTCGCCGCAGCAATGACGAGAGGGCGCAAAACTTTGGCCATTGGGATCGTTCGTGGTCCAAAGGAGAGCAGTAGCGAATCATCAACTGTTACTACCCGTTGGTGCTGACCTGCGGGAGTCTGGGCGATCCCCGGGAATTGCACTAGCCCTTTAATCCCACCGACAGAAACCAATCCCTTTGTCATAAGCAGCAAGACATCGGGTTGCAGTTTGATTAACTCTTCGGCGGTGAGCGCATTAAATGGATTCTTAAGCTTTGCCGCACCTACGTCGATAAAGCCATCAGCTTGCAGAATAGAATCTGCTCCTGAGCCTGGTCCACCTATCAAATAGATAGATGCGGTCCCGCGCATATAAAGAAATGCAACTCTAATTGTGCTCTTTGCCGACTTGAATGAACTTACTTGCGCTTCCAGCACAGCACCAGCTTTAGGGACACCTAAAGTCTTGGCGATCACACCTTCCTTTGCGTAGATATCCGCCAAGGTAAAAGCACTTGGAACGCTCACGATCCGAATTTTCGCAGCCTTAAGGGTTGCAATTGCCGTTACTGGAGATGTATTTGAATCTATAAAAACTAGATCTGGACGTTGGGAAAGTACCGCCTCTGCAGATACTTGCATCGCCGACTCATCGATTGGAATATTTTTGAGTTCTGGCATGGTGGAGGCGATATCTCGGCCTACCAAAATATTCTTGTATCCCAGCGCTGCGACAATCTCGGCCGCCCCATTAGCGAGAGCAACTACTCGTTTGAATCGTGCTAATTCCCCGCTATGTACGATCGGCAACGAGACTTGGCTAGCATTTATATCCGACACCGCAGCTTGTGCTGTCGGAGAAAAGGAGAGGATGAGGGCGCTCAGTACCACTGCAGCAACCACCCGTGTTCTCACCAGCGTATTCTGGCACCTCCTTTTCCGACATGGGAGGCGAAGTTGTCGGAGCGAAATTCCCTAATCTCTCTTAGATTAACGCCATGAAATCGAAGCTAGTGCCCGCTCTCTCTGGGCTCGTACTTCTCGTTATCGCTCTCGTTCTTTTTCTCCTCGTTCATGGTGGAACAGCCAATTCTGTGACAGGTCAAAACGGTGAAGTTCTAACCGTATCCAAAACAACTCAGGTGAGCGCTGGTGAGGCGATTAGCGTTTCTGGAAAGGGTTTTGATAAGACGGTCGGAATCTATGTAGAAATGTGCCAGATTGTTCCAGCCGGAACCCTGCCTAGCGTTTGCGGTGGCGGTCAGAATATGACGGGGGCAGGTGCTGCTTCATTTTGGATTTCGTCTAACCCGCCTAGTTACGGTAAGAATTTGGCTATTCCATTTAAATCGGGTGGAACTTTCTCAGTTGGTTTGAAAGTGAAACCCTTGATCGGAAAAATTGATTGCCGGAAAGTTCAATGCGCAATCTATGTTCGCGCTGACCACACCAGAACTCAGGATCGCACACACGATATAAAACTTCCCATAACATTTAGTAAATAACTAAGTCACCCACTAGAAGAGAGATACATACATGAAGAAGAAGCTAATAGCCGCTATTGCAGTAGCACTGGTTGTAGCAGCGGCACCCCTAGCAAACGCTAAGGCAGTCGTTACTGCCACCCCAACCAAGAACGTCGTGCAAAAAGGTGCAGTAGTAACCTTCAAGTTTGCTAAGTTGCCTGCAAAGAACGGTGTTTACATTGAAGAGTGCATGGCTCCAGCGACAAAGGGTGCAACGCCTACTGTCTGCGATTCAGACCAGAGCGCACAAGCTTGGGTTTCAAATGTAAAAGCAGATATCGCACAAGGCGCTACATCAGGTAAGGGCAAGGTTAAGTTTAAGCCAGTTCCTTATTTCACTAATGGTGACTGCGTTCACACTACATGCGTCTTCTTTATAACAAATGATCACAACGCTGCCGGAGATAAATCCCAGGATCAGACGATCCCGTTTACCTTCTCAGCTAAGTAATTAACTAGTTTCTAGGTAGAGCTCGAAGTCCAGCTAGCGCGAAAGCAACAGCGCTCTGGATTTCGAGCTCTGCGTCATTTCCGGCATCAATTCTTACCGATGCGGCATCAGTAACACTCGCCAAGAGGGCGGCCGCAGCTCGAATATTGGAAATACCTGTTCCAACTAATGAATCTTGTAGTGGTGCCATCATGCGACGGTGGCCCATAACGATCTCATCTTTACGCTCGTCAGGTGTATTAATCGTGTTTAACGACTTCACCAACATATGGCGACCATCGGCGACATAGCGTAAACTCTCTGTGATCCATAGTTCGATGCGCAGGTAAGGATCGCTCGCATCTGCAACTGCTTCGCTAAGCCTGCGGGTGTAATAGTCGAGTTCTTCAAGGACAAGATCAGCAACCAAGTCTGCACTCGATGCGAAGTATTCGTAAATTGAACTACGGGCAAGTCCAGCTTTGGCAGCGACCGCTGCAACGGTAATCGATTCTGCGCCATCGGCGATTGCAAGTTCCATTGCAGCACTCATAAGTTGCTGGCGGCGCAATTCGCGATGGAGCGTAAGTGTCGGAGCTTGAATCTTTGGCATGAGGAGGTAAGTATCTCACTCTTTTCAAGTGGCGAATAGTTGAAATTTCAACTATTCTGAATATATCAACTAACAGATAGGTAAAACATGTCAGATTTGCTACACATTGAGGTTAGCCCGCTTGGGGATCACTCCATCTCACGCTCAATCTCTAAAGAATTTCTCGCCGTTTTCACTGAAAAGAACCCCGGCGCCGTAATCGTTACTCGGGATCTGGCTGAAGATTCCATCCCGCACCTTGATGGGGAAACGATCAACGCCGGTTACACCCCGGAAGCCAGCCGTTCAGCTTCCATGCGAGCCAAGCACGAATTTCGCACCACCCTGGTTGAAGAGGTCAACAATGCAAAGCACATTCTGATCTCAACTCCCATGTGGAACTTTGCTGTTCCATCCGTTCTTAAAGCTTGGATCGATCAGATCATGATGCCAGGAGCAACGAAGGTGACTGGCAAAGTCACAGTTATAGTCTCTCAAGGTGGGTCATATGCAGAAGGTGCCCCTCGTGCCGGTTGGGATTGGCAGACTGGATATTTGAAGCAGGTTTTTAGCTCCATCGGCGCTACCGATATAGAAATCATCTTGTCAGAGTTTGGCCTTGCTGGTGTTGTTCCTGCAATGGCGGATTTTGTCGAGCATAAGAGCGCTTCGATCGCCGCCGCCAAAAGCGCCGCAAAAGAGCGAGCAGCTGCTTAAGCTTTTACTCCACGACGTACATTCATGAGCCGCGATGCGATCACTGCGCACATCGTCATTGCGGTTCCTGTTAATAGATAGCCGCTGACAGTTGTATGAGCAGCGGGAGCCAACCAATCAAAGAGCAGCGCACCAATTAATTGGCCGCTTACGCTAAAGGTGATGAAGTTAAGTAATCCAATATGTTTAAGTGTGTAGGCGGATACCGCGATAAAGGCCAGCCCGAAGAGGCCACCCAAATATAACGAAGGATTGGTCGGCAGCCGACCTATAGTTCCGCTCCGACTTAGGTTAATTGCTAACGCAATGCTCAAGAAGAAGGCACCAATAATAAAATTGAAGAACGTTGTCGCTAATGGGCGTTCTGAAACCACGTTTACTCGAGCGTTGATTGCCTGTTGAAAAGCAACAACTATCCCAGCGATGATAGCAAGCAAAATCGGCAAAACCTTAAATGTAGAGTTGCTCAAATCTGGATAGACCGCAATTGACACGGAGAGAAGAGTCACCGCAGCTATCAATATCCGCGCAAATGTAACTGGTTTTTTACCGGATGGCGTTAAGCCGATTTTATCGACCAATAGCGAAGAAGCGGTTTGCCCTCCGACAAGTGAAATTGTGAAGATAGCAACTCCCACTTCTGGGACTGTTACACCTTGTGTGCAAAGAAATATGGTGCCCCCGAGACCCCCGAGCATCTCCCACCAAGCCAGACGTCCTGATCTGACCGCGGCGATAGTGCGCGAAATACCTTCGCGTTCCTTTTTAAAGAGCAGGGCGATCGTTATCAATACGACGGATCCCACTGTATTTGAGATTAAACCCGCGGCGATTCCATTATGGATTTGAAAGGAGAGTTCGCCATTAAATCGCGATTGCGCTGCTGTGAGTGTTCCCACCAAGACAGCTAAGGCTATATACATTAATTAACACACGGAATTCCAGAACCCGCAACGGAAGATCCATTAGCCAAATGTGCAAAGTTAAATTTAGTGGGTTTAGGTTTTGGCGTCGTACTTGGGCTCACACTCGCACCAGGCTTGGGAGAAGTCGTGACTTTTGGAGCTGGATAGAAGAGATCGTGAACAAATTTTTGTACCGTTGGGATATCGACGATATTGACATCCTGCTTGTTGCGAAGAGCGTAGCCTTCGATAGGCAGGGTATGGAAAGTTATGTGACCGCCGGTAAGCGCTTTGGCCTGAGGCAAGAAACCAAGAACATCCCATCCAGCATCAATCACGACATCCTTCTTTGCAACGGTTAGCAGCGATTGCAATTTACCAAGATCTCCGAAGATGCCCTGCGTGCGGAATTTTGTGATCACTCCTGTAATAAATGCTTGTTGGCGATGGGTGCGATCTAAATCGCCATTTGGAAGACCATGGCGCTGTCTCACAAATTGCAGAGCCTGTACGCCGGTGATGGTCTGTAGTCCAGCGGGAAAGATTGCTCCCGAGTATTGGGCATCATTTACCGCGCGATTGAGGCAGACCTGAATACCTCCGAGAGCAGTGGCGAGGTCGTAGAAGCCAAGCAAATTAACTTCGGCGAAATGATCAATCGGAACGTTGAGCAGTTTAGAAATTGTTGAGATAGTTGCGGTGCGGCCGGCATCACGACTCAGTTTTTCGCGCTGTGGGTTTTGGACACCTTGTTTGATCAGCGCGTTCTCAGAGGTGTATTTGGCCAACCCGTAGGCCTCTTTAATCTTCTGCATCCCCCACCCTTCAACCGCCACATAATCATCGCGCGGTATTGAAATGGCGACGGCGCTCTTACCGCCAGCAGGGATATGTATCAAAATCATGGTGTTGGTGTTGTAGCCACCTATCGAGGAGCTCGATCCAACGTGCATCAAATCGAGCAACTTGCGCGGAAGGTCATTTCCGTTGGCATCGCGCCGCGAATCCAGACCGAGTAAGAGGATATTGGTATCCCCACCTGTGGATTGTTTGCTGCCTTTAAGAACGTTAGAGCGCGGAATAGCGCTGCCCGCCGTCTTCTCGAAGAAATTGAATGAGAAGGCGAGGAGGGTTATTGCGATGGAGATTGTCGCGGTAACTCTCCTAAAGCGCATGGCGCGAATCTTACCGACTAGAGTCACTGCATGGATCACGTCGGCGCTCTCGCCTTGGTGGGTTCTGGTGAATACCTGCCAGAAATGGCTGACCTAGAGGGCGATTTGCTGAGAAGCGGTATAGAACGTGGTCTAAAGAACCGATATGTGCAGTTGCCGCTTGCCGCGGGTCGCGAAAGCGTTGGTCGCCTACGTTATTGGGAAGAGTTAGGTGCAGCGCAAGCAGAGCGGTTAAATACAGAACAGGTTTTCCTTCCAGTATTTTCCCGGAGCGATGCGATGCGCGAGGACCTGGCGGCGCAGATAGAAGGTGCTGGACTTATTTATATATCTGGTGGCGATCCTTCTTACCTAGCCACCTCACTTATAAACACGCCTGTTTGGGAGGCGATCGAACGCAACTGGCGCAGCGGTAGCGCCCTCGCGGGGTGCAGCGCAGGTGCGATGGCGCTTTCGGGCGATATCCCAAATTTTCGCAAGCAGAGTGCGGTTGGAACGCCAGGACTCAATCTCCTTCCCACGCTGCGCACCATCCCGCACTACAACAAATTCTTCGGTTGGATTCCAGATAGCGCAGCGAAGTTGATGGTCCACGCACCAGAAGGAGTCTGTGTCATAGGGGTCGATGAGATGACCGCAGCGGTAGCAGGTTTAGATCCTCGAACTAACTTTGAAACGCTGTTCTTCGCCGTACACGGAGTTGGCGGTGTGCATGTCTTAAGAGGTCAAGCGACTCATAAGTATGTGCGGGGTGAATTAGTTCAACTTCATTAAACTTCATTCATGCCCAAAAAGATTCTCCAAAGAGTTAATGCATTTAATGCTGGCTTAGCGGCAAAGATTACCTCTGGCGTAGCCACGATGTGGTGTGCCTATATTTTTGCCATTATCGCATTGATATCACTGCCTGCCGCTCTTAATACCGGAAACTTGATAACTATCGTCGCCTGGGTCGCCCAAACTTTCTTACAACTAGTTCTTCTCTCAATTATCATGGTTGGGCAGAATGTTGCCTCTGCATCGGTAGAGAAGAAGATCACCGAAACCCATACCGCCTCACTTGGTGAATTCGAATTAGCTAAGGAAGCGCGCGCCCTTAATCAACAAGAGATCATCGAATTAAAGCAAATAGCTTCTGATATCCATCGCGTCCTCAAAGATATTGAGACTAAAACAACAAAATGACCGTTCGAACCACTCTTGGCCATCGGTATATCAAGAGATTTTATCTAGCGCGCTTCATCTCTAATTTTGGTAATGGGATGGGTCCCATTGCGCTCGCCTTTGGAATTTTGCACTTGCCCCATGGCAGCGCCAAGGAGTTAGGTTTTGTTTTGGGGGCGTTGACGGTGGCCTTGCTCTGCATGCTCCCCTTCGGCGGTGTTATCGCGGATAAGTACGGCCGATTTAAAATGTTGGCGATTGCAGATATAACAGGTGGCATTGTCCTCATGGTGCAGGTCTACTTCTTTCACCTTGGCCACGTTCCGATTGCAGCTCTGCTATTTTCAAATATTGGATTCGGTTTGATGTGGGGAATATTTTGGCCGGCTTTCTCTGGCGCTCTTCCAGCGCTCCTACCCGAGGAGCAGTTACAGCAGGGAAATGCGATAAATCAATTCATTGCCAACTTTGCACTTATAAGTGGCACGGCTGTCGGTGGATATTTGATTAGTGCATTCGGCAGCACCGTTGCACTCTTTATAGATGCCATAACTTTTATAATTTCGGGGACACTAGTTATTAGTTTTAGACACCTCACCCCTGCTCGCGCAGAAACGGGGAGCACTGTTCGAGCCGATATGCGCGAAGGTTGGCGGGTCTTCTCCTCGTTTCCGTGGATAGTTATCACCGTGGCCGGCTTCTCTTTTGTTGTCATGGTCTGGGCGGGAGCCCAGGATGTTCTCGGCCCTGTTATCGCACTCAAGTACTTTCACGGTGCCAAATCATGGGCGATTGTGCTCACCTGTGAATCAATCGGATATGTAGTCGGTTCGCTAGTAGCTATCAGAATAAAGATTCGCTACCAGATGCGATTTCTAACGTTGATCTCCTTGACGGTGACTGCCTATCTGCTGGTTCTCTCCAAACCCGAGCCTTTGGTCGTTATTTGTATTAGCGCCTTCTTCTGGGGCATCACCCTCGACCTTTGGGGTGCGCTCTGGGGCACCGCTTTCCAACGGACAATTCCACGCGAAGCCCTATCTCGCGCTTCTGCCTTCGACGGAATGGGAACGATGCTCTTGCGCCCCGTTGGGCTGGCGATAGCCGCTCCCCTCGCTAGCGTTTTAGGCGTGAGCCATACGATGCTTGTCTTTGCTGCGGTTTCACTTCTCGTGATCGTGATCCTGCTTGCGATACCCGCGGTCAGGCAGATGGAGCTCCCGGAAACGCTCTCAGAGAACTCTTAGGAACCATTGCGTATTATTTAGGGTCTAACGGCTTAAATGGCCCCTAGATACTTAAATGACGAAAGGGATAATTTGATGTCAATCTTCCAGAAGATCAATGGCCTGAGCACGATCTCTAAGCTCGCCATCGGCTTCATAGCTGGAGCTACCGCAATCGGTGGAGTAGCCACCGCCGCTAATAGTTTGACGTCATCAAGTGTCGTCACAGCTTGCGCCGATAACAACACAGGCGCTCTCTATGCGAGCACAACTGGAACATGTACGGGAAATCGCACTGTAGTAAGTCTGGGCAATGGCTCATTAAAGAACATCATCAATAAAGTTGCACCTTCGGTTGTTACGGTTGATGTTCTCGACAGTACGGGTTCTGGTGATACTGGTTCCGGTGAAATTATTAAATCAGATTCAACAGGTACGTATATTGTCACAAATAATCACGTGATCGATGCGCTTACTGTTGCCGGAAATCCTTACACACTAAACATAGATTTGAATAATGGAACAAAGGTTCCAGCGACCCTTGTTGGCCGCGATATTTCATATGACCTTGCTGTCCTTCATGTCGCAACCCCTAATCTCCCAGTCATCGCAATGGGCGACTCTTCTACAATCTCTATTGGGGATCCCGTTATCGCTTTTGGATCACCACTCGGATTAACAGGAACTGTGACTGCAGGAATTGTTTCAGCCCTAAACCGGCCTGTAACCACCCAGAGTTCTAACGCAACAACCCAGTCTTATGTTGATGCGATTCAAACCGATGCTGCTATCAATCCGGGTAATTCAGGCGGTCCCCTCACCGACTCCCAAGGGCGGATGATCGGTATTAATAGCGCAATTGCATCTAATGCTTCTACAGGTACAACGGCAGGTTCAATTGGGCTTGGATTTGCGATTCCAGTGAATGAGGCACAACGCACCATCAATGAGATCATTACAAGTCCAACACATACATCAACCAGGCCAGTTCTCGGGGTCTACTTCAACCAGAACTACACCGGGGTCGGAGCCAGCATCTCTCAACTTGTATCAGGTGGTGCAGCAGAAAAGGCTGGAATTCCAGTGGGCGCGATCATCACCAATATTGGTGGCAGTCGAATCCCAGATGCAGAAACCGCCATTGTTCGCATCCGTGCTTATGCTCCTGGAAGTACCGTCTCGATAACCGTGACCCTTCCAACCGGCGGCAGCAAGGTGGTTAGCGTTACCTTGGGATCAGCACCTTCGAATTCTTAAAGGGTCAATCCGTGACAGACTAAGGGCAGTGAATTTACTTAACTTAGAGTCGGTCTCGAAAGCCTTCGATATCCGCCCACTTTTGGATGGCGTCTCACTCGGCGTCGCTCAAGGTGAGCGGATTGGTGTGGTTGGCCGCAACGGCGATGGTAAGAGCACGCTCCTGAAGATAATGGCGGGCACTCTAGAACCCGATGAAGGTCGCGTCGCTAAATCCAATGCAGTTCACATCGGAATACTGAGCCAGGCCGATAACGCAGCCGCTGGAGCAACGATCCGAGAGGTCGTCCTAGGCGACTTACCGGTACATGAATGGGCTAGCAACAGTCGTATCCGTGAGGTGCTCCAAGGCCTCTTCGATGGCCATAGCGATGATCTACTCGACCGTAAATTCCACTCCCTCTCTGGCGGAGAGCGCCGCCGGGTCAACTTAGCCAAACTGCTGGTCTCAGATCTCGATCTCATCTTGCTCGATGAACCAACAAACCATCTGGATGTTGAAGGTGTGGCTTGGCTCGCCTCACATTTAAAGTCGCGCATTGGCCTCTCGGTCGTCGTTATCACACACGATCGTTGGTTCTTGGATGAGATTTCAGATCAGATCTGGGAAGTAGTCGGGGGCAAGGTTCTGGAATACGAAGGCGGTTATTCAGCATTCGTACTCTCTAAAGCTGAACGCTCTCGTCAATCTTCAGTTGAAGATAGCAAACGCAACATGCTGATTCGCAAGGAGTTGGCCTGGCTTCGACGCGGTGCACCTGCGAGGACTTCAAAACCTAAGTTTCGTATCGATGCTGCAAATACTTTGATTGCGAACGAACCGCCACCACGAAACGAAGCAGAACTCCTCAATTTCGCCGCCAATCGTTTAGGTAATACCGTCTATGAATTGCACCAAGCCACCATTAAGGCGGGCGATTTAGAATTGCTCGAAAAGATCTATTGGAATATTGGCCCAGGCGATCGCATCGGAATTGTTGGAGTCAATGGCGCCGGCAAGACCACTCTTATGAAGGTACTAAACGGCGAAGGAAAGATATCTGCCGGCAAGCTCATTACCGGCGTTACCGTTAAAGCTGCTTATCTCTCGCAACACCTGGAAGAACTGGATCCCACCTGGAGAGTATTAGAAGCAGTAGAAAAAGTGGCAAATCGCGTGCAGTTGGGAAATGGAAAAGAACTTTCTGCCAGCCAACTATGCGAACGCTTAGGATTTAATAAGGATCAACAGTGGACCCCGGTGGGAGAACTATCTGGCGGAGAGCGCCGCCGCTTACAACTCACGCGCCTACTCATGGATAGTCCCAATGTTCTACTGCTAGATGAACCAACCAACGATTTTGATGTCGAAACTCTCACCGCACTCGAAGATTTATTAGATTCTTTCGGTGGCAGCCTCTTGGTTATTTCGCACGATCGTTATTTCCTCGAACGAGTATGCGACACCTTCGTTGGATTGGTCGGTGATAAGTCTCTCCGAGATTTGCCGCGTGGGATCGATGAATATCTGGAAATGCGACGCTCTGCTTTATCTTCCTCCAATAAAGAATCCGGCGCCAAGAAAGAGTCGAGCATTCTGGAGCAGAAAGCTCTCAAGAAAGAGATCGCCCGCTTGGAAAAGCAGATGGAACGTCGCCTAGCGAGAATGAATGAGATTACAGCTGAGCTTAATTCAGTGACCGCCGACCACAATAAATTGATAGAACTGCATACCGAACAAGAGAATTTACAGCGAGAATACGAAGAGCTCGAGATGGCTTGGTTAGAGCTGAACGTCTCTTAATTGCGCAGCTGATTGCTCCGGCTCAAGGTCCATGATGAAAGCCCCCATAGCTGCTTCCGAGCCAGCTAAGTACTTAAGCTTTCCGGGCGCGCGTCGTATGCTCGTTATTTGCCAATGTAAACCTAATACATCACGACCGGTGCGCACCGGCGCTTGATGCCATGCTGCGATATAGGCCATGGGGATTCCAAAGACTCCATCCAGGCGCAGCAGCACCTCTTTAGCAACTTCTGGGAATGCATCTGCTACGGCATCAGTCAGCTCGGCAAGATCTGGAACGAATACCTTTGGCGCTACATGAATTTCAAATGGATAACGAGCTGCAAAAGGAACATAGGCGATCCAATGTTCATTCTGTGCAATTACACGAACTTCATCTTTGATTTCGCGGGCAATAACACTAGTGAGTAGAGGTGTTTTTGTTTTATCGAAATGTTCTTGCGCAGCCTGTAGCATCTTGGTTGTCCGAGGAGTTATAAATGGGTACGAGTAGATCTGCCCATGCGGATGATTGAGCGTGACTCCAACTTCCTCACCTCGGTTTTCAAAGACAAATACCTGTTCCACATATGGCAACTGAGAGATTTCACGGGTGCGATCAATCCATGCCGATAAGACTGTGCGCATCTGCGCTAGGTCTAGGTTTCCAAAGCTGCCTTCATGCTGATCGGAAAAGACAACGACTTCGCAACGGCCGAGTGCTTGGATGGTTTCAGGAGGGAGCTGATCTGATGGCGCGGAAAAAGATGGAGAGCGGTTCTCGAAAACTACGACCTCGAAAGTGGAGTCAGCCACCTCGGTACCGAAATCACTCTTGGTTGGACAGAGTGGGCAGAACTCTTTGGGAGGCAAGAAGGCACGTGCTTGGCGGTGGGCTGCCATAGCGACCCATTCACCGGTGAGAATATCTTCGCGCATATCGCCCGGAAGGGGCCTAGGTTCAAAGGGCCGTGAATCAATTGCGGTACGGGCGATAGATTCTCGGTCATAATAAAAAATCTGTCGACGATCAAACATTTGAAGTTCGGTGCGCTTCACAAAGGTCATAGTGAGATCTTAATCCATGAGCCCGTATCGCTAGGATTGCTACATGAATTCTCCAGTCTGGTGGCGTGATGCCGCGATCTATCAGGTATATCCGCGTTCCTTTCGTGATAGCAATGGCGATGGCGAAGGCGATCTGCAAGGTGTGATTGCTGGATTGCCATATCTGGCAGAGCTCGGAGTGGATGCCATCTGGCTCAGTCCCTTTTATTCATCTCCCAATAAAGATGGCGGTTATGACGTCTCTAACCCCCGAGATGTGGACCCCCGCTTTGGAACGCTCGCTGATGCTAAAGAGCTGATCGATGCTTCTCACTCCCACGGGATTAAATTCATCACCGATATTGTGCCGAACCACTTTTCAGCCGAGCACCGCTGGTTCAAAGAGGCGCTTGCCGCCCCCAAGGGTTCGATCGCCAGATCCCGTTTCCATTTCTACGATGGTCGAGGTGAGAATGGCGAGATCCCACCCAATAACTGGATCTCAATCTTTCGGGGTCCTGCATGGACCCGAACTCCCGATGGACAGTGGTATCTCCATCTCTTTGATTCCAGCCAACCAGATCTCAACTGGAACAACCCGGATGTCGCTGCAGATTTTGAAGAGACTCTGCGCTTCTGGCTCGACCTTGGAGTAGATGGCTTTCGCATCGATGTCGCTCATGGCTCTGTAAAAGAAGATATTTTGGTTGACCATCGCGATCCAGAGCGCTTGGTTGACGCGTTGCGCTTAGATTTCTTGGAGATAAGCGAGAGTGAAAGAGCTGGATTGTTGGGCGATATTCCATTCTTTGATCGCGAAGGAGTGCACGAGATATATCGAAAGTGGCGCCGGATTCTTGATCAGTATCCAGGAGATCGAATGGCGGTAGCCGAAGCATTTGTTTATCCTTCGAGCCGAGCCGCCCGATATGTGCGAGCAGATGAACTCAATCAGGTCTTTAATTTCAATTTCATGATGCTGGGTTGGGATGCAACGGCGATGAAAGCCAGCATCGAACGTACTCTCGCAGAGCTGGTAGATGTAAAAGCGCCTGCCACTTGGGTACTTAACAACCATGACACTCCTCGCGTTGTGACCCGTATCGGTAGCGTTCGAAAAGCTCGTGCGCTCGCAATGCTGACTCATTCATTGCCAGGCGGAATTTATATTTATCAGGGTGAAGAACTTGGACTACCGAGCGCAGATCTTCCCGATAGCGCGCGACAAGATCCAGCTTTTATTCGCAGCGGCGGTACCGACAAGGGGCGCGATGAGTGCAGGGTCCCCTTGCCTTGGGATTCCACTCAACCTAATTACGGTTATGGCACCGGTACTCCTTGGTTGCCGCAACCAACCGATTGGGCACAGTATGCAATGGACGTTGAAGCGAAAGATTCAGCTAGTAGCTGGGCTCTTTATAAGAAGAGCCTTTCGCTGCGCCACTCCCATCCAGCACTGGGAGGAGAGGGAGTTCCAACTTGGGTCGAGGCACCAGAGGGAGTTATGCACTTTACGCGCGAACCTGGGCTAGAGGTGGTTGTAAATACAAACGAAACGACTGTAGAGATTGCGGTTTCAGGAAGATCGATCTTGCTTGAATCGGCAAGCGGAAGCTCACATCGCGAGGGTCGGTTGGCTATCGCAGCCAACACAACCGTCTGGTTACAGCGCTAGCTACTTAACAGAACCGGCGAGCAAGCCTCTTACGAAATAACGCTGGAGTGAGAAGAAGACAACGAGCGGCACGAGAATTGTGACGAAGGCGCTGGAAGTTAATAGCTCCCAGTGACTTCCCCATGTTCCAGCAAGTCCCGCAAGCTTGTTGTTGAGTGGATCGATACCTTCAGTTCCTCCTGTGAATGTAAGCGCAACGAGAAGATCGTTCCACACCCAGAGAAATTGGAAGATCGTGAAAGCCGCAATTGCCGGAACCGAGAGTGGCAGAACTATTCGACGAAAGATCATGAAATGGCTAGCGCCATCAACATTGGCCGCTTCCATCAGATCTCTCGGAAGTGAAGAGATGAAGTTGTGTAATAGGTAAATTGCCAAAGGTAGAGCAAACATGGTGTGAGGGACCCATATACCGAGGAACTTTCCGGCAATGTGTAGCGCCGGGACTAGGGTCACGCTACCAATGTGAACACCACCAGTGAAGAGATTTAGGAGTGGAACTAGAGCTACCTGAATTGGAACAATCTGAAGCGCGAAGATTCCGTAGAAAACCGCATCGCTGCCACGAAACTTTACCCACGCTAGGCAGTAAGCAGCCATTGTTGCAAGTGTGATTGGAAATATGACAGCGGGAATCGTGATAACAAAAGAGTTGATGACGTAAGGCATGATTCCATTAGGTATTCCACTTACTGTGCTTGAGCTGAAAATCGCAGAGTAATTACCCAAGGTTAGATGCGGATGTATAAATAAATTCCACCAGCCGTTGGCTGAAATATCAGATTTACGGCGGAACGATGTTGTAAATAGTCCTAGGGTAGGAATTGTCCAGAAGATGGCGATGATCCAAACCGTGATGGTTGCTCCACGGCTTCCAAATAGTTTACGGCCAGCGTTGGGCTCAGCGAGCTTTGGCGCTTTGTTACGAGTTAACAGGCTCATGCGATTGTCCGCTCCCGACGTAGATTCATAATGTTGTAGACCAGGACAGGGATAACAAGCAAGAAGAGAACGATCGCCATTGCAGCTCCACGCCCTGCGTCGTAACGGATAAAGGTCTCGGAGTACATCTCGTTTGCGAGAACCGATGTTCCAAAGTTTCCGCCGGTCGATGCCCGGACGATATCGAAGAGTTTAAGAGTTGCAACGACCATGGTGGCTAGTACAACGATGAAGGTAGAACGGACCATTGGGAAGGTGATTCCACGGAATAAGCGCCAGCCCGTTGCTCCATCGAGAGATGATGCCTCCATGATGTCTGCAGGTACATTCTTGATAGCTGCAGAGAGGATCACCATTGCAAAACCGGTCTGCGACCAGACGAAGACAACCATCAACAAGAAAGTGTTAAGTGGCTGGGTTAAGAGCCAGTTGGGTGGCTCAAAGCCCAAGTGGTGGGCGATAGATGACATCAGCCCAACCTGGGGTTGGTTTGGGTTTGCGAACTTGTAAACAAATTCCCAGACGATCGAGGCGCCAACAAAAGAGATGGCCATCGGCATAAAGATTAAGGATTTAGCTACAGACTCACGGCGCATGCGATCGAGGAGAATTGCGAGGAGCAGTCCCAGGCCGGTGGTGACGATAGGAGTAAGAAGAATCCAGAAGACGGTATTTCGGAGCACGATACGCATGCTCGGATCGGTAAATAGCCATTGATAATTGTTAAATCCAACCCAGTGTTTAGAGGCTGAACCTTTAAAACTTAGGAGCAAGGTGCGAATGGCCGGACCAAGCAGACCAAAGAGGAGAAGGATAAGCGCCGGTCCAAGGAATACAACAATCGCAATTGGACGCTGCTTCTTGCCATTTGCTTTACCAGCGATGAAGAAAATTACCGCAAGGACAGTAAGAAAGATCGCAATAGCTGCAAACATTTGACCAAGCTTGGGAAGATTTTCGCTCTAGAAACTAGGCATGGACTCTCTCTCATCTACTGAACTGAATATTAAAGTGCAAGATTAACTTGAATTAGTTACAAAAGTAATGGCGGGGG
>Ga0214255_1000054_pt1 | contig 61118 bp, 57 predicted proteins | sample TroBogypolimnion_24_FD_153093 | JGI IMG/M metagenome (GOLD analysis project Ga0214255, IMG submission 153093) | Freshwater microbial communities from Trout Bog Lake, WI - 03AUG2009 hypolimnion | ecosystem: Environmental > Aquatic > Freshwater > Lake > Hypolimnion/Profundal zone | place: Trout...
CGCCCTGATCGTCCGCGCAGCCTACAAGGCTTACCGCGCCGCCTGAGCCTTCCCATCAACTTCCAAAGCCCCCGGCCAGATGGCCGGGGGCTTTTTCATTGCGACCTTTCAATTTCCTGCGCCATGGGGGTGGGTCCGGTTCATCGTGCCAATGGCCTGGCGGCGCGAATACGTGCGACCAAGTCCGTGACCGCTTGATCGCCCAACACGGGCGCGCCAGCGTCCTGCGTCTGGACGCGGATCAGACGCTCCAGCGTCTCGATCTGTGGCGTCAGCGGACCAAAAAAGCGCGCCTCATTCCCAACGGCCAGCAGCAGCGTGGGAAAGTCTTCGACATCAAGCGGATGCAGCAGATCGGCCTCGTCCTCAACGTCAATCCAGAGAAATTGGGCTTTCGGGAAACGGAGCTGCAATTGCTCAAAACGTGACTGATAGTCGCGGCAAACACCACACCATTCGGCGCACAGACAGACAACGAGAACAGAAGCTGACGACACCGGGGTTTGCTGGTTCATGCCGCAATGATCTCAAAAAATCTTATGTCGTTATCACTATAAACAAATTGAAAATAAGTATTTTGTGTTTTAACGACGGCGCTTCACAATCCGCCAGCACCCACAATCCACCTTGTTCACCCCTATGCCCCGCATCATCATCGTTCCCGGTTGGCGCGACTCCGGTCCCGGTCACTGGCAAAGCCTGTGGGCCGAGTCCTTGCCGGGCGCGGTGCGGGTGCAGCAGGATGACTGGATCACGCCCTCGCGCAGCGCTTGGGTGGCGGCGATAACACGCACGATTCTGAGTCAGACCGGCCCGGTGGTGATCGCGGCGCACAGCTTGGGCTGCATCGCGAGCGCCCATTTGCCGCCGCAAGCCTCTGCGCGTATTCAGGGCGCGCTGCTGGTAGCGCCGGCGGACCCGGAGCGCCGCAGTGTATTGACCGACTTCGCCCCTGTGCCGTACCAGGCTTTGCCGTATCGCAGCATCCTCGTGGCCAGCAGCAACGACCCATATTGCCCGGTGCGCACGGCCGGCGCTTACGCCCGTGCCTGGGGCAGCGAGTTTGTTCGCCTGCAAAACGCCGGACACATCAACCTAGAGGCCGGCTTCGGCCCATGGCCGTTGGGACTGGCGCTGTTGCAGTCCTTGACCGGCAACAACCATCTGCTCGCCGGCGCAACGCCCCCGCTTTCAAAATCTCAACTGGAATCCGCATGAACTTGAAGAGAAAAGTAACGCAGGCCCTTGCCGGCCTGGCGCTGGTCACCGGCAATCTGGCCGTCGCCCAAACCGCCCTGCTCAACGCCTCATATGACGTGGCGCGCGAGTTTTATAAGGACTACAACGCCGCCTTCGTCGCGCACTACAAGAAAACCACCGGCAAGGACGTGAAGATCGACCAGGCCCACGGTGGCTCAAGCGCCCAGGCGCGCGCCGTCAACGACGGGCTCGATGCCGACGTCGTGACTATGAACACGACGACCGACATCGAGTTCCTGGCCAGCACCGGCGTCGTGGCCAAGGACTGGGCAAAGCGTTTCCCCGGAAATGCCTCGCCTACCACTTCGACCATGCTGTTCTTGACCCGCGAGGGCAATCCGAAACACATCAAGGACTGGGACGACCTGATCAAGCCCGGCATCCAGGTAATTGTGGTGAATCCGAAGACTGGCGGCAACGGTCGCATGGCCTACCTCGCTGCCTGGGGCTACGTGCGCAAGAAGGGCGGCACCGATGCGCAGGCGGCCGAGTTTGTCGGCAAGCTGTTCAAGAACGTGCCAGTGCTCGCCAAGGGTGGGCGCGACGCCACCACCATCTTCCTGCAGCGCAATATCGGCGACGTGCTGGTGACGTTCGAATCCGAAGTGGTGTCCGTAGACCGTGAGTTCGGTGCGGGCAAGGTCGATGCCGTGCATCCGTCGGTCAGCATCATTGCGGAGAACCCGGTCGCCGTGGTGGAACGAACCGTCGCCAAGAAGGGCACAAGCGAGTTGGCCAAGGCTTATCTGGACTACCTGTATTCCGACGAAGCGCAGGAGATTGCCGCCAAACACGCGCTGCGCCCGCGCTCGGCGGCTCTCCTGAAGAAATACGCCAGCACCTTCAAGCCGATTCAACTGTTTGCGGTAAGCGAGTACTTTGGCTCATTGTCGGAGGCGCAAAGGGTTCACTTCAACGATGGCGGACAGTTTGACAAGCTCTACGCCGTCAAATAAATGACTGCGGCGACTCTTTCCGAACTACCACCGGCGTCGGGCCGCAAGGCACAGCGCAAGCGGCCGACACGGCGTGTGCTGCCCGGCTTCAACCTGACGCTGGGCTACACGATTCTGTACCTGAGCCTAATCGTACTGATTCCGCTCTCGGCGCTGGTATTCAAGACCTTCACGCTGAGCTGGGAGCAGTTCTGGGCAGCGGTCAGCAGTCCGCGTGTTATGGCCTCGTATCAGCTCACGTTTGGCGCCTCCTTCATCGCGGCACTGGTCAATGTCTTCTTTGGTCTGCTCGTGGCGTGGGTGCTGGTGCGCTACCCGTTTCCCGGCAAGAAGGTGATCGATGCGCTGGTTGACCTGCCGTTTGCCCTGCCCACCGCCGTGGCCGGCATCGCACTGACCGCCTTGCTGGCCGGCAATGGCTGGGTCGGCCAAGTGCTTGAACCGCAAGGCATCAAGCTGGCATTCAACCGCAACGGCATCGTGATTGCACTGATCTTCATCGGCCTGCCATTTGTGGTGCGCACCGTGCAGCCGGTTCTGGAAGACGCTGAAAAGGAACTCGAGGAAGCGGCCACCTGCCTGGGGGCCACACGCTGGCAAACCTTCCGCTATGTCATCTTCCCGACCATCGCGCCGGCACTGCTGACCGGTTTCGCGATGGCCTTTGCACGCGCTATCGGCGAATACGGTTCGGTCATTTTCATTGCCGGCAACATGCCGATGATCTCGGAAATCACGCCGCTGATCATCATCGGCAAGCTTGAGCAATACGACTACGCCGGCGCCACCGCCGTCGCAGTGGTGATGCTGGTGATCTCCTTTGTCCTGCTGTTGCTCATCAATGCCTTGCAAGCTTGGCAGCGTCGCCGCGCGGGAGCTAGCTCGTGAGCAGCACGCAAACATCGCGCCGCACGCAGGCCGGAACAACCGAGCCTGCATGGGTGAAGTGGACGCTGATCGCACTGGCGCTGAGCTTCATCTTCCTGTTTCTGATCCTGCCCCTGGCCGCCGTCTTTACCGAGGCACTGCGCAAGGGCTTTGGCGCCTATCTTGATGCACTGCAGGAACCAGATGCCTGGACGGCGATCCGCCTGACCCTGATCACGGCCGCGATTGCCGTGCCGCTGAACCTGGTATTCGGCGTGGCTGCGGCCTGGGCGATTGCAAAGTTTGAATTCCGCGGAAAGGCTTTCCTGACGACCCTGGTGGACCTGCCGTTTTCTGTGTCGCCGGTCGTGGCGGGTCTGGTCTATGTGCTGCTGTTCGGCGCACACGGCTGGATCGGACCCTGGCTGCAGGCGCACGACATCAAGATCGTGTTTGCCGTGCCGGGCATTGTGTTGGCCACGGTGTTTGTCACCTTTCCATTCATCGCGCGCGAACTGATCCCATTGATGCAGGCGCAAGGCACGGAAGAAGAACAGGCCGCCATGGTGCTGGGCGCCAACGGCTGGCAAATCTTCTGGCATGTGACGCTTCCCAACATCAAGTGGGGACTGGTCTACGGCGTGATCCTGTGCAACGCGCGCGCCATGGGCGAGTTTGGCGCGGTCTCGGTGGTGTCGGGCCACATTCGGGGCCAGACCAACACCATGCCGCTGCACGTTGAAATTCTATACAACGAATACCAGTCGGTCGCGGCCTTTGCCGTGGCCTCGCTGTTGGCGCTGCTGGCCGTTCTTACGCTGCTGATCAAGTCGGCGGTGGAGTGGCAGTTCGAGCGCGACCAGAAGGCCGCCGCCTTGTTGCCGCCGGAAAATCCGGGCCGTTGAAGCACCCCTGCATTGATTCTTGAGAAGACACCATGAGCATAGCAATCCGCAACGTCAGCAAAGACTTTGGCAGCTTCCACGCGCTGCGCGACGTCTCGCTCGACATCGAATCAGGCGAACTGGTCGCGCTGCTGGGACCGTCAGGCTGCGGCAAAACCACGCTGCTGCGTATCATTGCCGGTCTGGAAACGGCCGATCACGGCAGCATCTTGTTCAGCGGCGAAGACACGACCGATGTCCATGTGCGCGAGCGAAACGTCGGTTTCGTGTTCCAGCACTACGCCCTGTTTCGCCACATGAGCGTATTCGACAACGTGGCCTTCGGTCTGCGCATGAAGCCGCGCGCCAGCCGCCCGAGCGAAGACAAGATCAAACAGAAGGTGCATGAACTGCTGGGCCTGGTGCAGCTCGACTGGCTCTCAGACCGCTATCCGGCGCAGCTCTCGGGCGGGCAGCGACAACGCATTGCGCTGGCGCGTGCATTGGCCGTGGAACCCAAGGTCTTGTTGCTTGATGAGCCCTTTGGCGCGCTCGACGCCAAGGTGCGCAAGGAATTGCGGCGCTGGCTGCGTCGCCTGCACGACGACCTGCACGTGACCAGCATCTTCGTCACACACGACCAGGAAGAAGCGCTGGAAGTGGCAGACCGCGTGGTGCTGATGAACAGTGGTGTCGTCGAGCAGATCGGTTCGCCGCAGGACGTCTGGGATCACCCGGCCAGCCGTTTCGTCTATGGCTTTCTGGGCGACGTCAACCTGTTCCACGGCCGCGCCCACGAAGGAGAAATGCTGATTGGCGCCGACCAGCACGGCGTGCGGTTGGCAACGCCGGAACACAAGGATGCGCAGGACGCCAAGGCCTTCGCCTACGTGCGCCCGCATGATCTCGATGTGCAACGCTACACCGCCGGCGCCAACGATGCGGGTCGCGGCATCGTTGCCAAGCTAACGCGCGCGATTGTGGTCGGACCGATTGCGAGGCTGGAGTTGCTGCCGCTGGACACCTCGACTGGCAACGGCGAAATCATTGAAGCGCAGATTCCAGCGCAGGAATTCCACGGGCTTGGTCTGCAGGCAGATGAAACCCTACTGCTGACGCCGCGCAAGGCGCGCGTTTTTGTAGACTGAGATCGCAAGCGCCTACTGGCGCCTCGCTTACGGACGCTTACGCGGGTGGAACACCAGTACCTGCGTGGCAGGAGGAGATGATTTCTCGCCGGCCTTGGTTTTGGGCTGCGCTTGGTCGCAGCCGCTGCAGTGACAGCCGCCGGAAGTGCTGACCGTCCTTTGCAGTACTGCGCGCCAGACCTGCGGTAACGACAAACGCAACAAGCCATTGACCAAGGGGCGCAGCGCGGCCTGCGGCAACAATGTCCAGGCCGCATAGGCAAAGCAGCCAGTCACCAGCAAGTACACCAGAATGGATTGCAGTGCCATCGCTAAGCCCCCAGCCACAGGGTGATGCGATAGGTCGCGAACGCCGCCACATAGGCCAGCGCAAACAGGTAAAGCGCCATCACCAGCGGATAGCGCCAGGAGTTGGTTTCACGCCGCACCACGGCCAGTGTTGACAGGCACTGCGGCGCAAAAACAAACCAGGCCAGCAGCGAATAGGCGGTCGCCAGCGACCAGCCCTTGGCGATCACCGGTGACAGGGCGTCGGCAACCGAACTGTCGGCACCGGACAGGGAGTACACCGTGCCCAGCGCACCCACCACGACTTCGCGCGCAGCCATGCCGGGCACCAGTGCGATCGAGATCTGCCAATTCAAACCAATCGGCGCAAACACCCACTGCAAGGCATGGCCCAACATGCCGGCGACGCTGTACTGGATAGCCGGCCCTTGAGACACGTCCCAGCCAGCTGGCGGCGACGGGTAGGTGGACAGGAACCACAGTACGACCATCAGCGAAAAGATGATGCCACCGACACGGCGCAAAAATATCCGTGCGCGCTCCCACAGCCCGAGGCCAATATTACGCACGCTCGGTACGCGGTACGGTGGCAGCTCCAGCATCAGTGGCTGATAGCCGTTCTTCATCCAGACCCGCTTGAAGATCCAGGCCACGCCCATGGCGCTGACCACACCCGCCACGTACAGACCAAACAGAGTCAGACCGCGCAGGCTGAACCAGCCGATGTCGCGCTGCGGCACAAACGCGCCAATCAACAGGGCATAGACCGGCAGACGCGCCGAGCAAGTCATCAGCGGGGCCACCATAATGGTGGCGAGGCGATCTTTCCAGTTGGCAATGGTGCGCGTCGCCATGATGCCGGGAATGGCGCAGGCAAAGCTCGACAGCAGCGGGATGAAAGCGCGGCCCGACAAACCAACCTTACCCATCAGGTTGTCGAGCAGAAAGGCCGCGCGTGGCAGATAACCAGAGTCTTCGAGCAGAAGAATGAAGAAGAACAGGATCAGGATCTGCGGCAGGAACACCAGTACGCCACCGACGCCAGCGATGACGCCATCAACCAGCAGGCTGCGCAACGGCCCCGCTGCCATGTGCTCCAGGGTCCAGTGGCCGAGCGCCGCCATGACGCTGCGGATCGCATCCATCGGCAGGTTCGCCCAGGAAAAAACAGCCTGAAAGATCAGGAACAGCACGGCGGCCAGCAATACCAGCCCCCAGACGTGGTGCATCACCAACGAATCCAGCCGATGCTGGAATCGGCCACGGCTCGGTGCATCGGGCGCCACCAAGGCCAGAATGCGGCGCACTTCGCGCTGCAATTCTGTCGAAGTGACGGGCATTGCAGCGGCATCGGGGATGGGGGGCAAAGGCCGGGTGAATTGCTTCTCCAATTGCGCGAGCAGTTGGACATGGCCGTCATGCATGACCGCCACGGTCTCGACCACGGGACAACCCAGTTCCAGCGCCAAGCGTGGCAGGTCCAGTTTGAGGCCTTGGGCGCGTGCCACATCCGCCATGTTCACCGCCAGCACCAGCGGCTTACCAAAGCGTTTGAGCTCCAGCACCAGGCGCAGGTTCATGCGCAGGTTGGTGGCATCGACCACGGCCACGATTGCATCCGGCGCGTCTTCGCCCGCGCGTCGGCCTTCGATCACCTCCAGCGTCACCTGCTCATCGGGCGTTGCGGGCGTCAGGCTGTAAGCACCAGGCAGATCGACGACTGACACGGTCTGGCCGTTGGGCAAGCGAGCCAGACCCACCTTTCGCTCCACTGTGACGCCAGCGTAATTGGCAACTTTTTGACGCGCCCCGGTGAGCAGGTTGAACAGGGCCGTCTTGCCGCAATTGGGATTGCCTACCAGCGCGATGCTCTTGATGGCAAGGCCGGAGCTTATCTCGGCGGCATGACTCATGAATGGCTCAGGCGACGCTCGCTTCAAGCTGGCGCACTCGGATGCACTGCGCTTCCAGCAGCCGCAGAGCAAACAAGGTTTCGCCGACTTGAACCGCCAGCGGCTCGCGGCCACCCGGGCCGCGCCGGAGCATCCTGACCGGTTCGCCGGCGATGAAGCCGAGTTCACCCAACCGGTGCAAAGTTGACGCGCCGACCTCGGCGCAATCCGCCACCAAACCTTCTACCAAGGCGTGTGACCCATTTGGTAGCTGCGATAAATACATGGTGCTGGCCTTTGAAAAAGAGACTAGCGACACGCGAATGTCGTTAATGCAAATGCGATTCTATCGCATTTAGACCAGATGGCAAGCACGAAATGATGTGACGTGCGAACCTGCCCATAGAGACAACGGGCAGTCTATCTCATCACTTTGCGTCGCAAGACACAACTCAAAACTCGGACTCTAGCGGCAATTTGAAGCGCTGAAAGGCACTCTTGACGGTCGCTTCGGTGAAAGTGGCGCATTAATTAGTTACCACTCACTTCTGTTATGGAGTAATCCCCAGCTATCGCTAGGATATCAACTGCACCCAGGATTTCTGATAAGTGCGTCGGACCGACTCGTTACAGGTTGTAATGTGTGTACTAACTCTCGTACCAATTCATCTCCGAAATTTCATTCGACTCGGCTGCTTGCGGCGTCATTGGATTTCCTCCCGCAAGCCGCAACCACGCAAAGTGTGCGCGTCAGCGCAGCGCGATACATCGGTCGCTTAATGCCAAAGCAGCGGTACAGACTGACTCTGGGCAAACTTGGCGGATCTGATCTTTTCCGACATCTCCCATGACGTCGATTGCTTTACCGGTAGTAAGGGAGATCATGATGACGGTGGATGGTTTTCGATGCCCTGGCGCGCTCGCGCCAAGGCGATGTACCAATCGAGACAGCCCGGATTTGCCATCGCTTCGCGGTGCACTACCTTTTCGATGGGGTGCCCCAACAACAACTTTTTGATGGGAAGCTCCTGCTTTTTTCCAGAGAGCGTGCGTGGAATTTCCGCCACCTGGAAGATCTCGTTTGGCACAAACCGCGGTGACAACGCGGTCTTGATCGACTCCACGATCTTTGCCTTGAGCGCCGCATCCAGCTCGGCACCCTCGCGCAGCACGACAAATAGCGGCATATAGCTTTCACGTCCAAGGTATTCCAGGTCCACCACCATCGAGTCCAGGACCTCCGGTAGGGCCTCGACCGCACTATAGATTTCACTGGTTCCCATGCGCAGGCCATGACGGTTTATGGTGGCGTCACTTCGGCCAAAAATGACACAACCGCCATTGCGTCCAATTTTTAGCCAGTCGCCGTGGCGCCAAACTGAAGGCCTGTCTGCCTGCCCTGCGTAGGTATCAAAATAGCTGGCCATGTATCGCTGCTTATCCGGATCACCCCAGAAGTACAGCGGCATGCTGGGTATTGGTTGGCAACAAACCAGTTCCCCGACTTCGTCGATGACGGGTTGGCCCTGTTCGTTCCATGCCTCAACCGCGCAGCCCAGCAAGCGGCATTGCATTTCGCCGACGACCAGGGGTAACTCGCGGTTCCCACCAATAAAGGCGCCCGCGAAATCGGTGCCACCGGAGATATTGCACCACCAAATGTCACCCCCACGCTCACTGACTTCGATGGCCCGTAGCCTTCGAAACTGCTCCGTACCCCAAGCCTGCGCCTCCGGACTCAGGGGCGAACCGGTGCTGCCGAGTGCGCGGATGCCGGAAAGATCGCCGCAGCTGTTCAGCTCAACGCCTGCTTTCTGGCAGTTGGCATAAAACGCGGCGCCAGCCCCAAAAAACGTCACCCCGAGGTCGGCTGCAAAGCGCCACAAGGTCGTCCAGTCTGGGGCTTGCTTGTTGCCGCTGGCGTCCACCGTGCTGCCACCCGGATTGCCATCGAAAAGGCAGCAGGTGGTGCCGCTGAGCAGCCCGCTGAGTTGTGCGTTCCACATAACCCAGCCGGTCGAGCTGTACCAGTGGTAGCGTTCGCCCAGCGTGTTGGATTCATAACTGCATCCGACATCGTTGTGCAGGCACTTGAGTGCCAGCGCCACCAGAATGGTTCCGCCGTGGCTGTGCACGATGGCTTTTGGCAGGCCCGTGGTACCACTGGAGTAGACAATCCACAACGGGTGGTCAAACGCCAGCCATAGCGGCTCGAAGGTTGATGTTTCAGCATCCTTTCTCGATGTCGCCACCGTGAAGCGTTCACAACTCGCCACATCAGGGATAGCGCAGAAGTCCAGCCCAAGGTTGTCTTGCAGAATGACATGCCGCACTGTTGGCAGCGCGGCGCAGAGCTCTGCAACCACGGCCCGGCGATCAAAGTCACGCCCACCGTAGCGCACGCCATCGCAGGCGATCAGGACTTTGGGCTCGATTTGCTTGAAGCGGTCCAATACCGCGCTGCTGCCCATATCGGGTGCGCAAATGCTCCAGACTGCGCCGATACTGACCGTTGCAAGAAATGCAACCATCGCCTCCTGCGTGTTGGGCAGGTAGGCGACGACCCGTTCGCCAGGTTGAACACCGAGGGCCCGCAGGTAGAGCGCGAGTGAGGCGACTTGGCGCTGCAGTTCAGGCCAGCTCAGGATGCGGGCCGGCGCCGTGCCCAGACTTTTTTCGTTGTGGCTGAGAATGGCCGGAAAGCCGGCGGCCTGGGCTGGCGCCACATGGCGCAGAACCTGGCGTGCATAGTTGGCCTGCGCGCCAACAAACCACTTGGTGTGCGGCATGGGCGCGCCATCGCACACCACGCGGTGAACGGTTGGTGACTGCAGGTCAAAATAGTCCCAGATGCTTTGCCAGAATGCGTCCAGGTCACTGGTCGACCAGCGCCATAGTGATTCATACGTATCGAACGAGAGACCGCGTTGCGAACGCAACCAGTCTTGGTACAGGCGAATCTGGGGAATACAGGGTGGCTTGGCAACTTGCGTCATGCCCCAAGGTTAATCCGGATTTGCCTTCGATAACAATAGCGACTGACCCTTGTTTGACAGTGTCCACGATCTCTTTTGTTTATAGTTCCAGCCATCTTTCTGATTGGAACCCCCATGCGCATCTGGAACAAAGTCATTTCGTTGGAAGAACTCAACGCCATTCATGTCGACACTGCAGTGGCCCACCTTGGCATTGAGTTTCTTGAGATCGGTGATGACTTCCTGCGAGCTCGGGTACCAGTGGATCATCGAACGCGACAACCCTATGGCTTGCTCCACGGCGGTGTCAGTGTGGTGCTGGCGGAAACACTAGGCTCGTGTGGCGCGGCATTTTCCAATCCGAATGGTTATCGCGCAGTCGGGCTCGACATCAACGCTAACCACATCAAGAGCACTACCAGTGGCTGGGTAACCGGCGTGGCGCGTCCGATCCACCTGGGGCGCAGCACCCAGGTCTGGCAAATTGACATGCACAACGATGCCGGCGAACTGACATGCGTCTCACGGATCACGATGGCGATTTTGGCGCCGCGCTAATTCCCCGCCGTTACAGCAACAGCTTACCGGGCGCGTTTTCAGGCGTCCCCACGGGCCAGCCGTTCGCTGCGCCAATACACATCGTCGCCGTCCGTGCCATCGAGGCGGTAGCGATTGAGCACACGCGCCAGCACAAACAACAAGTCGGATAAGCGATTCAGGTATTGGCGAGGCGTGTCCTTCAAGGCGTCCTGCGCTTCCAGCGCTACGACGGCGCGTTCAGCACGCCGCGCCACGGTGCGACAGACATGGGCCTGCGCGGCAGCCCGGGTGCCGGCGGGCAAAATGAACTCCTGCAGGCGCGGCAGCGCCTTGTTGTGTTCAGCCAAAGCGGTGTCCAGCGCCAGCACGGCTTCGGCCTTTAGCAGTTCAAACCCGGGAATCGACAGTTCGCCGCCCAGGTTGAAGAGCTGATGTTGAATTTCTACCAGCAAGGTGCGCACACCAGCGGGCATATCCTCGCACAGCAAGACGCCTATGTTGGAGTTCAGCTCGTCGACATCGCCCATCGCATGCACACGCAAGCTGTTCTTTGAAACGCGGGTGTTGTCGCCCAGGCCGGTGCTGCCATCGTCGCCAGTGCGGGTGGCGATCTGAGTCAGTCGTTGTCCCATAATGAAGCTCCTGTTTTCGACCTATTGTTGCAGCAAAATACAAGTCTGCAATTTTCCGGGACAAGCCGCAGAAGAACCTTGTTCTCCATTCGTTGAAAGTACCCATGAATACCCAGGCATCGTCCCTTGTTCCTGCCATCCAGCCACGCGAAATACCAGTCGCACTGATTGACGCGCTGAAGAACCGTTTTTCCGAGCAGTGCTCCACGGCTCTGGTGGTGCGTGAGCAGCATGGCCGCGATGAGTCCTCGTTCGAGGCACCGCCCCCCGCGGCGGTGGTGTTTGCCCAGACAACGCTGGACGTGGCAGACGCGGTCAAGCTAGCCAGCGAGTTCAATGTGCCGGTGATTCCGTTTGGCGTTGGTACCTCGCTCGAAGGCCATCTGCTGGCAGTGCAAGGCGGCATCAGCATCGATGTCAGTCGCATGAACCAGGTGCTCACCATCAACGCAGAAGACCTGACAGTGACGGTCCAAGCAGGCGTCACCCGCAAGCAGCTTAATGAAGCGGTCAAGTCCACAGGTCTGTTCTTTCCGATCGATCCCGGCGCCGACGCCACTCTGGGTGGCATGAGTGCAACACGCGCCAGTGGCACCAACGCTGTGCGCTACGGCACCATGCGCGAGAACGTGCTGGCACTCGAGGTGGTCACGGCCAGCGGCGAGGTCATCCGTACCGGCACCCGCGCCAAGAAGAGCAGTGCCGGCTACGACCTGACACGCCTGCTGGTGGGTTCCGAAGGTACGTTGGGCGTGATCACGGAGGTGACGGTCAAGCTTTATCCCTTGCCGGAAGCGATCTCGGCGGCCATTTGTTCCTTCCCCAGCATCGAAGCTGCCGTGCGCACCACGATCCAGATCATTCAGCTCGGCATTCCCATCGCGCGCGTCGAGTTGATTGACGGCAAGACCATGCGCATGGTCAACACCTATGCCAAGCTGGGACTGCGTGAAGAGCCGTTGCTGCTGATGGAGTTTCACGGCTCGCCTGCCAGCGTGCAGGAGCAGGCCGAGACCGTGCAACAGATTGCGAGCGAGTTTGGTGGCACGGCTTTCGAATGGGCGACGACGCCTGAAGAGAGAACACGCCTGTGGACAGCCCGCCACAACGCCTACTTCGCCGCGATTCAATCGAAACCCGGATGCCGCGCCATTTCAACCGACACCTGCGTCCCGATCTCACGCCTGGCAGATTGCTTGCTTGATTCCGTAATTGAAGCGGATGCTAGCGGCATCCCCTACTTCCTTCTCGGTCATGTGGGGGATGGCAATTTCCACTTTGGCTATTTGATCGATCCCGCCAAACCTGAAGAGCGCGAGGTTGCAGAGAAACTCAACCATGCTCTGGTGGCCCGTGCGCTGCGATTGGAAGGTACCTGCACGGGCGAGCATGGCGTGGGCCTGCACAAGATGGATTTTCTAGTGTCTGAGACGGGTATCGGCGCCGTCAACATGATGCGTAGCATCAAGCGTGCGCTCGACCCGAAGAACATCATGAATCCGGGCAAGATCTTTACGCTGTAGCGCCGGGACGCCACCCGACCCGCGAGACGATGATTTCTGCGGGTATGGAATCAGCGTGTAGCGCCGCGCGTGAGTTTGTCAATCAGGCCATTGAGTTCGTCAAGGGAGCCAAACCGGATTGCAAGTTCACCGATCTCCTCCAACCGCCCCGCCCGTTTGACACGCTTCTTGACCCGTACCTCGACCTCGGCGGTGAGCAGGTCTGACAGCTCTTCTTCGACCCGCTTGATGTCGCGCGACTTTTCTTTCTTTGGTTTGACCGAGGTGAGGTTGAATTCGGCCCCAAGCTTTTTGGCAAGACTCTCCGCTTCCCGCACGGACATCTTGCGGGCGCTGATTTGACTGGCTGCCGTGATCTGGGTCGCTCGATCCAGGACCAGAAGGGCGCGCGCATGGCCCATGTCCAGGTCACCTGCCATCAACATGGTCTGCACCGGATCCGCTAGGTTGAGCAAACGCAGGAGGTTGCTGGCGGCACTTCGAGACCGTCCAACGGCTTGGGCCGCCTGTTCGTGAGTGAGCCCAAACTCTTTGATTAGCCTCTGCAGACCTTGGGCTTCTTCGAGAGGATTGAGATCTTCGCGCTGAATATTCTCGATCAACGCCATGGCGGCGGCGACTTCATTGGGAACATCACGCACCAGCACCGGGACGCTGTCGAGCCCAGCCAGTTTGGCGGCACGGAAGCGGCGCTCGCCGGCGATGATTTCGTACTTTCCCTCATTCTCGCCATCGTGGAGCCGACGTACCAGAATCGGTTGCAGAATGCCCTGGGCCTTGATCGACTCAGCCAACTCGTACAAAGCGCCCTCGTCCATGCGGGTTCGCGGCTGGTACATGCCAGGAACCATGTCTGCCAGCAGCAGGGATGCTGGCACACCCGGACTGACCGCGTTGCCACTGGACGCATCGAATGCTGCCGATTCATTTACTTTCGGACCGAGCAACGCTTCAAGTCCGCGGCCCAGGCCTTTTGGTTTTTTGGTGACCATTACTTTGTCCTTTTTAATTCTTCATTGAGCAGATTCTGGATGTCGGCGCGATCGATCAAACCGGTGCAGCAATTCATGCCCTGCTGGCCAATCACCGATCCCAGATTCAGCATTGATATGGCCCAGCTGGCCAGCGTCAATGTAATCCGAGCCCCAGGCGCTGGCGAATTGGCGGGCCCGGGCCTGCGTACAGTAGGGGTCATTGCGACTACCCACGAGAGTGCTTACAAAAGGCAACCTTTGCAGGGGAATCGGCGACCAACTAGCGAGAACTGGGCGCAGCTCCTCTCGATCAGCATCACCCGGGGCCACCAGCAGCGCCCCACTGACGAGGTGTGCGTTACGCGAGTGTGCAGCCCACGCCGCCACCAGAAGGCAGCCCACGCTGTGCGCCACAAGAATCGCCGGCTCCGAATTCTGAAGCAACACATCTTCCAGGCGGGCAATCCAGTCGCCGCGCAACGGGCGCATCCAGTCATGCTGATCTAAGCGCCGATAGCCGTGCAAACGCTCCCACCGGCTCTGCCAATGCTCCGGGCCGGAATTCTGCCAGCCCGGCAAGATCAAGATGTTAGGAGCGTTCATTTGCTATATATTTGATAGCGGATTGTATTTTGCGGAGGATTGCCGGATTGGGCTACATCTTGTCAATGCGCTCGACCATTTCCTGTGCAAACGCCACGAACGCCTGCGCGCCCTTGCTCGAAGGGTCAAACACCACACCCGGAACACCATAGCTGGGCGCCTCCGCCAAACGCACATTGCGCGGGATGACGGTATTGAACACCTTGTCGCCAAAATGGTTCTTGAGCTGCTCGCTGACCTGCTGCTGCAATGTGATGCGCGGGTCAAACATGACGCGCAGCAAACCGATGATGACCAGTTCCTTATTCAGGTTGGCATGCACCTGCTTGATGGTGTTGACGAGATCGGTGAGCCCTTCCAGAGCAAAGTATTCACATTGCATCGGGACAATCACCCCATGCGCGCAGCACAGGCCGTTCAGCGTCAACATCGACAGGGATGGCGGGCAATCGATCAGAATGAAGTCGTAATCCTGTTCCACCTCCCCCAGCGCCTGCTTGAGGCGCTTTTCGCGACGCTCAACATCGACCAGTTCGACTTCCGCCCCTGTCAATTCTCGGTTGGCACCCAGTATGTCGTAACTGCAGCCCGCTTCGACCAGCTTGTCGCTCTTGACCCGGGCTTCTGCGACCGAGGCAGACTCAAGCAGGACGTCATAAATGGTGAGGCCAAGTGCGCGCTTGTCCACGCCTGATCCCATCGTGGCGTTCCCCTGCGGATCGAGGTCTACCAGCAACACACGCTGCCCGACCTGGGCCAAACCAGCCGCCAGATTGACAGCGGTGGTGGTCTTGCCAACACCGCCCTTTTGATTGGCGATGCAGAATATTTTGGTCATGGGATGCTTACCTGATGTGACATGAAATTGGGAGACGGTATTAGCGTGTCAGCGCCAACTTGACGCCAAAACCGAGCAGAAAAATGCCCGCCAGTTTCTCCAACGCAGTGGAGATGAACGGATTGGCGCGCAAGCGCTCGGCCAGGAAATGGGTCAGCATCACCACAGTGAACCCATAGGCAAAAGTGAGCGCTGCAATGGTCATCGCCATGACGGCAAACGTCGTCATGCCTTGATGCCGGACCGGGTCCACAAACAGCGGGAAGAATGCCATGTAAAACACAATCGCTTTAGGGTTGAGCAAGGTGATCATGAATGCCTGACGCAGGTAGTGATGCGGTCTGATCTGCAGTATCGGTGCGGACCCCGGCTTTGCCAGGATCATCTTGCCACCGAGCCAGGCCAGGTAGGCAGCACCAAGCCACTGAACCGCCTGAAATGCGGTTGGATAGGCGCCGAGCAAGGCGGCAACGCCAGCCACGGCAAGCCACATCAAGACCTGATCGCCAAAAATGACGCCAAACGTTGCAGCCAAGCCGCCCCCGATACCACCCTTGCCCGTGGAGGTGATCAAGGCCAGATTTCCCGGGCCTGGGATCAACAAAAAAACAATGATTGCGATGACAAATGCGCCATAGTCGACTATGCCAAACATGGGGGTTTTTCTCGTTAGATAAGGATGCAGTTTACGGCAAGTCTTACCTATACCCTTAACCCGAAACTAACGGCGTTTTTTTCATCCAGACAATGCAACGCTCCGCAGCCAGGCCCGGCACCAAAAGCTGTTCCACGTGAAACACGATGACGCTTGGCGGCAGGGCTGCAATCTCTTCGGCAGGGTGCCTCCCCTTCATGGCGAGCCAAACACCCCCCTCTCGCAGCGCAGCAGCCGACCAACCAACGAAGTCGCCCAGCGAGGCAAACGCGCGGGAGCTGATGACGTCATACTGCTCGGTCAAGCTTTCCACCCGCGCGTGCAAACCGCGAAGATTTGACAAGCCAAGCAACAGGGCTGCCTGCCGGACAAAAGCCGCTTTTTTTGCCACAGCATCAACGCAATCCACCAGCAAATCAGGACAGCAAATGGCAATTACAACGCCGGGCAAACCCGCTCCCGAACCAACGTCAAGCAAACGCATCGGCAACGCGCCAATTTTTTCGGCGCCTGAAGCTTGCGCCAAGCGCGGGTCGCATAAAGCTTGACGCAAAGGCGAAATAACAGCCAGACTGTCCAACAAGTGGTGCGTCAACATCTCAGCCGGATTTCTGACTGCCGTGAGGTTGTATACCTTGTTCCATTTCTGAATCAACCCCAGATAATCAAGCAGGCGCTGGATTTGAACCTCATCAAGTATCAGCGACAGGTCCGTCAAACCCGCGCGCAACTCCGCTTCCCAGGCGCGCATCAAACTACGCCCTCATCCACCGGCGAGGCCAACCCACCCAACCCGGATCGCGAGAACTCAAGAAACCTGTTCTTTTTCAGGTAAATCAGCAGCAAGGAAATGGCCGCCGGGGTAATACCGGAAATGCGCGAGGCCTGCCCCAGAGTTTCCGGCCTAAGCTTGTCGAGCTTTTGTCTCGCCTCTATGCTCAAGGAACCGATCTGCAAGTAGTCGATCTCCCTCGGCAACATCAAATTTTCATACTGCGCAGCGCGATTGATTGTCTCGGTTTGACGCTCAATATAGCCTGAGTACTTGGCCAGAACCTCCACCTGCTCGATAACCACCGCTTCAAACGTCATCTGAGACGACAAGGAACCGTCGGTTTCACGTGAAACCGAAGCATCCAATTCTTGAGTTGCATACTTGCCACCACCCAGCGACATCAACTGCGCATAACTTACTTCCGGCCGGCGCAACAGGTCGGCCAAGCTGTACTCATGATCGATGGGCTTGCCCAGCACCCGCTCGGGCTCTGCCGCCGCAAGATTCTGTGGGCTGACCCAGATCGAGCGCAGCCGCTGTGTTTCACGTGAAACCGCATCACGCTTGCGGTTAAACGCATTCCAGCGAACATCATCCACCAACCCTAACTGGCGACCCACCTCGGTTAGCCGCTGGTCAGCATTGTCTTCGCGCAGTTGCAAACGAAACTCGGCGCGACTGGTGAACATGCGGTAGGGCTCGGTCACACCCTTGGTAATGAGATCGTCCACCATCACGCCCATATACGCCTGCTCCCTGCCCGGTACCCAGACGTCCTTTGACCATGTGGTCTTTGCGCCCGCCTGCAAAGCCGCATTGACGCCGGCAAACAAACCCTGGGCCGCAGCCTCTTCGTACCCGGTGGTGCCATTGATCTGCCCCGCGAAAAACAGGCCGCCAATCGTCTTGGTCTCGAAGCTGCTCCGAAGTTGCTGCGGATCAAAATAATCGTATTCGATGGCGTAACCAGGCCGAAGGATGTGCGCATTCTCCAAGCCCGCCATGGAGCGGACCAGCGCGTACTGAATATCAAACGGCAGACTGGTGGATATACCGTTGGGGTAATACTCATTCGTCGTCAATCCCTCGGGCTCCAGAAAGATTTGATGACTGTCTTTGTCTGCAAACCGGTTGACCTTGTCTTCCACGCTTGGACAATACCGCGGACCAACGCCTTCGATCTTTCCGGTGAACATCGGGCTGCGGTCGAAGCCGCCGCGAATGATGTCATGCGTGCGTTGATTCGTGTGCGTCAACCAGCACGGCATTTGCCGCGGATGCTGCTCAACCCGCCCCATGAAGCTGAACACGGGCATGCGCGGACTCATGCCACCCGGCATGCCATCGCCGGGCTGCTCGGTGCACTTGCTAAAGTCGATGGATCGTCCATCGAGGCGCGGTGGCGTGCCTGTCTTAAGCCGCCCTTGTGGCAACTTCAACTCCTTGAGGCGAACGCTCAGGCTGGTCGCCGGTGGATCACCGGCCCGACCGGCCGGGTAGTTGTTCAACCCAACATGAATCCGGCCATCGAGGAAAGTGCCCGCCGTCAAGACGACCGTACTGGCTCGGAATTTGATGCCGGACTGCGTCACGGCGCCCACCACGCGGTCGCCTTCGACCATCAGGTCATCAACAGCCTGCTGAAACAGCCACAAGTTGGGCTGGTTTTCGAGGCGATGGCGAATGGCCGCCTTGTACAGAAGGCGGTCTGCCTGAGCCCGGGTGGCGCGCACCGCGGGTCCTTTGCTGGAGTTCAAAATCCGAAACTGGATGCCGCTTTCATCGGTGGCCGCCGCCATGGCACCTCCCAGCGCATCCACCTCTTTGACAAGATGCCCCTTGCCGATACCGCCGATCGACGGGTTACAGCTCATCTGCCCCAAGGTTTCAATGTTGTGACTGAGCAGCAAAGTCTGGCAGCCCATCCGCGCCGCAGCCAATGCGGCTTCGGTTCCAGCGTGACCTCCGCCGACGACTATCACGTCGAAATGATGTGAATAAAGCATGCTTGACAATACCAATCTGGGCGGAGGGAAAGAATGCAATTTTACCGGGCACCCCCGCCTGAGCGCCGAAGACCGGATCAATCCCTCAACTCAACCCGCTTCTGGCCTCCAGAGCCGCCAGTGAGCGTATCTCGATTCGGCAATAGCCGACCAGCAATACCCCATCGCGCTCCAGTATCTTCAGTTCTTTGGACAGAGTCTGCCTTGTCACACCCAACATCATGGCCAACTGTTCCTGAGACACCGGTATGACCAAGCGACATTCGCGGGCCAAGCTTGCATCACCGCGCGCCAAAGCCATGAGGCGACGCGCCACACGCGTACTGATGGAGCGCAACATGGTGTCCTCTACCAGGCTGTACAACAAGCGCACCCGGGTCGACAACAAGACACTCATTGCGCGCGCGAACGTCGAATTGGTCATCAGGCCTTCAAACGCATTGCGCCCGACTACAAGCACTTCTGCCGGCTCCAATGCGGTCACATCGTGCGGACGAGGCAACCGATCAATAAGCGATATTTCACCAAACCAGTTGCCGGCCTCTATGACAGCAAGGATGCCCTCCTTGCCATCTTCGCGCAAGGTCGAAACTTTGAAAGAGCCACTGACGACGCCGAAAAATCCGCCAGGTACATCGCCTTGACGGTACAGCATTTCACCCATGCGCAAGTTCAGACGCTCACCAGCGGCCAAGAGGGCCAGCCGATAGTGCTCCGGCAAATCGCCAAACCACACATTGGCCGCCATAGCAGGAGGTATCACAGCTTTTGAATGCACGCCCTATTTCCCCAAAGTAATTACCCTAGATTGTAAGATTTTTGACATTTGAGAGTCTCATAAACAATTACTGTGCAATGTGAGTCAGATTGACGCGCCCGCACCCGAATCCGAACCTGTACGGATACAAGACATTGTTGAGAAACCACCCTATGAACGACTTGCCCCACACCCCGATCGAAAACGACCTTGAAGCCACCCTGCAACGCCAACGCAGCGCCTATTTTGTCAACCCGGTTCCGAGCCTGAACGAGCGTCGCGCCGATCTGCTCAAATTGCAGGCCTTCATTCGAGACAACAAAAACGAACTGGTCGCCGCTCTAAATGCCGACTATGGAAGTCGATCAAGCCACGAAACCCTGTTCACCGAAATATTCCCGACCCTGGACGCGATCAAGGACACGCTTAAGCACCTCAAGAAGTGGATGCGCCCGCAAAGAAGATCGATCGATTTGCGCAATTTCCTGGGTGCCAGGAATCGGGTCATTCCGCAACCGCTGGGCGTGGTCGGGTGCATTGTGCCGTGGAATTTTCCGATCAATTTGAGCTTTGTCCCGCTGATCTATATCTTTGCCGCCGGCAACCGTGCCATGGTCAAGATGTCGGAAAACTCTCGCCACCTGGCAAGGCTCTTGATCGAGAAAATGCCGGCTTACTTTCCCCGAGAGAAATTGGCTTTCTTCGATGAAACTGGCGGTGTCGGCATCGAATTTTCCAAACTCAAATTTGACCATCTGCTATTCACCGGATCCGGGCAGACTGGCCGCGCCGTCATGGCCGCCGCCGCACACAATCTCTGTCCGGTCACACTGGAGCTTGGCGGCAAGTCCCCGGCCATTGTCTGCAATGATTATCCTTTGCGCAAAGCCGCTGAGCGCCTGCTGTTTGTCAAACTGCTCAATGCCGGACAAATTTGTACCACGGTAGACCACGTCTACTTGCCCAAAGGCAAGACCATGGAGTTCGTAGCGGAGGCAAAGCAAATCGTCTGTGCCCGCTACCCGAACCTGGATTCCAATGACTTCACCGCCATCATTGATGAACGCGCCTTCAAGCGTCTGATAAGCGCCTTGGAGGAAGCCCAGGCCGGTGGCGCCACGCTGATACAACTGACCCCCGGGAAACCGTGGGACGAGGCCAGCCACAAGATTGCGCCACACCTCGTTCTGAACGCCCCGGCCGACAGCGCTTTGTTGACCCGCGAGATCTTCGGCCCGATCCTGCCGGTTCTGGAATACGACTCCCTCGAAGAGCCGATCACCGCCATCAACCAAGGGCCGCGCCCACTGGCCATCTATCCGTTCAGCAACAACGCTTCCACCATCCAGACGCTGCTGGACCGCGTTATGTCAGGCGGCGTGAGTGTCAACGACGCATTGTTTCATGTCGCCCAGCACGACTTGCCGTTTGGCGGCGTCGGGGCCAGCGGCATGGGCCATTACCATGGTTATGAAGGCTTCCTCACCTTCTCCAAGATGCGCCCCGTTTTCTACCAGGCGTCCTTCAGCGCGATGAAATTCCTTTGGCCTCCCTATGGAAAGTTCGCGACCAAGTACCTCGACTTTCTCACCAAGTAAACAACTATTAATCAGGCGATCCAAAGTGCAAGTTCAAGAATTCGACTATGTGGTGATTGGTGGCGGGGCCGGCGGCTGCGTTGTGGCAAGCCGACTTTCCGAGGACCCTGCTGTTTCTGTCTGTCTGCTCGAAGCCGGCGGACCCGACACCTCGGCTTTGATTCAGGCTCCGCTTGGATTTGCCGCCACAGCGGCGCTCGGCATTCACAACTGGAACTTCAATACCGTGCCCCAACCAGGGCTGAACGGTCGATGCGGCTTCCAGCCACGCGGCAAGGTCATGGGCGGCAGCAGCTCCATCAACGCGATGGTCTATACACGGGGTAACCGGCAGGACTACGCCAATTGGGCTGCCATGGGCAACCCTGGCTGGTCTTATGAAGATGTGCTGCCACTCTTCAAACGTGCGGAAAACAGTGAATGCTTTGGCGCCGATGACTACCATGGCGTTGGCGGCCCACTCAACGTGAGTTACCTGCGCAGCCCCAGCAGCATCAATCAGGCATTTCTAAGCGCCTGCGTTGAACAAGGGCTGCCCCAGACCCGGGATTACAACGGAGCCTCTCAATTCGGTTGCGCTCCGGCACAGGTCACACAGAAAAACGGGGAGCGCTGGAGTGCAGCCAAAGGCTACATCACACCACACCTCGCGCGGTCCAACCTGACCGTGATCACGCAGGCTCATACCCAGCGCATCCTGCTGGAAAACAAGCATGCTGTGGGCGCCGAGTTTTTGCACGCCGGACAAATCGCACAAGTCAAAGCGCGGCGCGAGGTCATTCTGTCAAGCGGCGCCTACGGTTCGCCACAATTGCTGATGCTTTCAGGCATCGGCCCGGCAGCGCATCTGCAGGAACATGGGATCTCCGTCGTACACGACCTCCCGGGTGTTGGTCAAAACCTGCATGACCACATCACAACGGTCTTGATCTACCGTACACAAAGCAAGGATACGACCTTCGGTTTGTCCTTCTCCGGCCTGGCAAAGATTGTCCGCAGCATCTTTGAATGGCGCAAGGATCGCAAAGGCATCATCACCAGCAATGTGGCGGAGTCGCAGGCCTTCTTGTTTGCCGATGCAAGCGAACCAGCCCCTGATATTCAGTTGGCCTTTTGCACTGGCATCGTCGACGATCACACTCGCAAGAACCATTTGGGACACGGCTACACCCTGCACGTCACTCTCATGCGTCCGAAGAGTCGCGGCAGTGTCCGGCTGCAAAGCGCCAACGCCAAAGATGCGCCTTTGATCGACCCCCAGTTCCTGTCTGACCCGCGCGATGTAGCAACCCTCGTCAAAGGAACTCAAATCGGCTATGACATCATGCAGAGTAAGGCCTTTGCCCCGTACCGGGGAAACATGCTTTACCCGCTGGAACGCAACAACCCGGTCCAGATCGAGCAGTTTCTGCGCGACCATGCCGACACCGAATACCACCCATGCAGTACCTGCAAGATGGGGCCGTCCGGTGATCCAATGGCCGTGGTGGACGCTCAATTGCGTGTTTATGGCATCCAGAACCTGCGGGTTGTCGATGCATCCATCATGCCGCAATTGGTCTCCGGCAATACCAACGCACCCACCATCATGATTGCAGAAAAAGCTGCAATCATGATCAAAAATCAAGTCCATTGAACCCCGGCTAATATCGCCACTCGCTATTCATTCAAACTGGATTCTTGCAAGATTTCTCAAAGGACACTCAATGAAACTTTACTACTCACCTGGAGCGTGTTCGCTGTCTCCACATATTGCACTGAAAGAATCCGGTCTTGTGTTCGAGGCCATTGCGGCGCCAACCAAGACGCACCAACTGGCCGACGGAACCGACTACTACACGATCAATCCGCTCGGCTATGTACCGCTGCTGGTTCTGGATGACGGCACGCAACTGCGGGAAGGCCCTGCCATCGTTCAATACATTGCCGATCAGGTTCCTTCCAAAAAACTGGCCCCAGCCAATGGCACATTTGAACGCTACAAGTTGCAGGAGTGGTTGACTTTCATAGGCACCGAGTTGCATAAAGGCTTTTCTCCCTTGTTTACACCTGGCATGCCGGAGGAAGCAAAGACTATTGCGAAGACCCGACTGAACTCACGCCTGCAATGGGTTGATGGTGAGCTGGCTAAATCAGACTATTTGATGGGGAACACGTTCACGGTGGCGGACGCCTACCTCTTCACGGTGACCAGTTGGGCGCCCCACGTCGGTATTGATCTGTCCGGTTTCAGAAATCTGCTGGCATTTCGCGCTCGTGTCGGCACCCGACCAGCCGTGATCGCTGCCATGCAGGCCGAAGGTCTGATCAAGTCAGCATAGAAGAAGCAGTTTGCGTAAAGTTTGTTGTAAACATTCTTTTCATCCATTGTCAAAGCACAGCTCTGTGGATAGTTCTTGCACAAGCGGGAACTTATCCACAGGCTCATCAAGATCACTCAAGTTATCCAGTCCAGGCAAGCAAAGCAAAGCAAGGTCACCCACATTGCTTGAGACGATTCAAGTATTTGATTTAGAAGAAGAATTGACTCTTTTCCACAGTTCATTGCAAGCCTTATCTACTACTACTATCTTTAATATGAAGAATTAGAGAAAGAAGAGACAGGAACCGCGTTTAGGATTTTTTTGAGATTTCCTCCGGCTTCCAGCGCTTGAGTAACAATGCATTGCTCATGACGCTGACCGAACTCATGGCCATTGCAGCGCCGGCAACAACGGGATTCAGAAAGCCCAACGCCGCCAACGGAATTCCAGCCACGTTGTAGATGAAGGCCCAGAACAGGTTCTGCCGGATCTTGGCTACGGTCCGGGCGGAAATGGCAAGAGCTGCCGCCACCAGCGCCGGGTCGCCACGCATCAAGGTGATGCCCGCTGCGTGCATGGCAACATCGGTGCCATTACCCATTGCAATACCCACGTCGGCCGCTGCCAGTGCAGGTGCGTCATTGACGCCGTCACCTACCATGGCTACGGTCCGGCCGCCTTTTTTCAGATCTGTGACCAATGCAGCCTTGTCGCCTGGCAATACCTCGGCTTTCACTTCCCCTTGTTCTGGCTTCAGTCCTAGACGGCGTGCCATGGCTTCGGCGGCTTGCTGGTTGTCACCTGAAATCATCACGGTCTTGACACCGCGTGCGCGCAAACGTGCCAAAGCTTCTCGAGCGCCGGGTTTTGGCTCATCACCAAATGTCATGGTGGCAAGAACCCGTATCTGCTCTGCCTGCTGGTCACGGGCTGGCAGGCGTTGCGCCAGTATTGATACAGTCTGCCCTTGATTTTGAAATTTGAGGGCATGTGGGCCTGCTGAGCCCCCTTCATGGTCCATGCGGTGAACCCCCAACTCATTCATCCAGCGCAGGCTGCCAATTAAATAAGTATGGATGACGCTATCAATCTCCACCTCGCCTTCGGTGCCGCGACCGGGCAGGCTGCGCACATTGAAAGGAGTTTTTATAAGAATTCCCCGTCCACGCGCCGAAGAAACAACGGCGCGCGCCAAAGGGTGCTCGCTGCCGCTTTGCAGGCAGGCTGCAATACCCAGCAAAGTGCTTTGAGTTGGCGCCACTTTTTCTGCTCCATCAAGAACATCTTGATCGCCCACGAAGAAATGGGTCAACCGCGGTTGTCCAACTGTCAAAGTGCCAGTCTTGTCGAATGCCACAACATTGACCTTGTGCGCAATTTCAAGTGCTTGTGCATCCTTGATCAGGATGCCGTATTTGGCCGCGACACCAGTGCCAGCCATGATTGCCGCTGGTGTTGCCAGTCCAAGTGCACAAGGGCAGGCAATGACCAGCACTGCTACCGCTCGGATCACAGCGAGTTCAAAAGGATGGCCAGTCAACCACCATGCAAACAAAGTAACCAGGGCGATGCCCAATACCACCGGAACAAAAACAGCGCTGACCTGATCAACCATGCGCTGGATCGGTGCCTTGGCCGCCTGCGCGTCTTCCACCAAACGGATGATGCGTGACAGCACGGTTTCGGCACCAGTGGCCTGCACCTGCATCACAATGCGGCCATCACCATTGATGGAGCCACCCGTCAATACGGCCGCTGGGTCGGAACCAGCCTGTTTGTCAACTGGCAATGGCTCGCCTGTGAGCATGGATTCATCGACCTGGGTGCAGCCTTCCAGCAATAGGCCATCAACCGGGATGCGTTCACCAGCCAGCACCACCAAACGATCGCCAACCATGACTTCGGCCACTGGGACATCGAGCTCACCATCCGGACCCATCAGATGTGCTAACTCAGGTCGCAATGCGTGCAGAGCCCGAATCGCCGATGTGGTCTGGTGCTTGGCGCGTGTTTCCAGCCATTTGCCCAGCAACACCATGGTAATTACGACGGCCGAGCCTTCAAAATACAAATGCACCGCGGCGCCGGGCGCGGCTGTCAGCCACAGCCACATTGACAGCGCCCAACCCGCCGTTGTGCCAATGGCGACCAGTAAATCCATGTTGCCCGCCAGCGCTTTGAGCGCATGCCAGCCCGCCTTGAAAAAGCGCGCGCCAAGTATGAACTGCACCGGAGTCGCCAGCGCGAACTGGATCCAGGCTGGCAGCATCCAGTGTTGACCCACGACTTCGCCCAGCATCGGCAAGACCAGCGGAGCGGACAAGGCTAGGCCAATGGCAACGGGCATGAAACCGGTCCAGGGCGAAGCGTCTTCTGCGTCCAATGCTGCATTGGGTGCAACGGGTTCGTAGCCGGCGTCGCGCACGCTACGGCGCAGTCGGGCCTCCATCTGTTCCGATGGGGTGTAGATAACGCGTGCGGACTCGGTCGCCAGATTCACGGTGGCCTGCTGCACACCGGGTACCTTCTTCAAGGCTTTTTCGACGCGCGCCACGCAGGATGCGCAGGTCATGCCGGCAATTCCTATGTCCATGGACGCAGTGGAGGCAGGCTGGGTAGAAACTGTATTCATGCTGGCTAGCCTAAGGCTTACCATGGTGTCAAGGTCAAGTATTTTTACTTAAGGCTTGACCTTGCCATCGGGGTAAGGTTCAAAATCCACCATCTTTCAAAGCATCCACTCACAGGAGTTTTCCATGAATCAGACTTTTGCCGTTTCCGGCATGACTTGCGGCCACTGCGAAAAGGCGGTAATGCGAGCCGTGAAACAAGCGGATCCCAACGCCGAGGTCAAGATCGACCGCAGTCTGGGAAAGGTTGATGTGGTGTCAGAACAGCCACGTGAACTGCTGGTCAAGGCGATTGTTGAAGAAGGCTACGAAGTCGCCGCATGAGCATGCTGTCCGGAGCAGGCAAGGCAAGCGATTCCGCATGGCCGGTCGCCATCGGCATGGCGGCAAAGCTGTCGAATGTTTCGGCCAAGATGGTGCGCCATTATGAATCGATGGGTCTGCTCTCCTCCGTAGCGCGTACCGATAGCGGCTACCGGCAGTACGGTGAAGCTGATGTGCGCACGCTGCAGTTCATCAAGCGTTGCCGTACACTGGGCTTTTCAATGGTCGAGATTGCCGAGTTGGTGGATCTCTGGCACAACCGCAAGCGCACCAGCGCCAGCGTCAAGCGCATTGCCCAGAAGCATGTGGACGACCTGTCGCAGCGCATTGAAGCGATGCAGGCCATGCAGCGTACGCTGGCGTCCCTACTGGCGCACTGCCATGGCGACGAACGACCTGACTGCCCTATTCTTGACGACTTGGCAGGCAATGGCTGTTGCGCCGGGACCTGATTCTGTTATCAACATTTCTTGGGAGCTTCGTATGAAATCAAATGTCGGCGGCATCGACCGCATTCTTCGCATCGTCGTTGGCTTGGTGCTGATCGGCCTAGCAGCAACGGGAACGGTTGGCTGGTGGGGTTGGCTCGGTGTTGTGCTGTTGGCCACCGGTGCCATTGGCTGGTGCCCACCGTATGCCATCTTTGGCTGGAACACCTGCGCCATGAAGAAACCGGGTTGATCGAGCGGTGTTCGTGCGGCTGCCGGGCCTTGACCACTTCGTTCAACTTTACACGCCGGTCATCAAGCCTCACGCCCCAGATACAGCACGGGCGCAATATTCTTCGCAAGCTGAGGCCGATGGCGAGCGTCAGATCATTCCAAAGGAAGCTCTTATGAAATCGATTTTCAAACCCGTACTGCTTGCTGGCCTGCTGGCCTGCTCAAGCTTGGTCGTTTTTGCGCAAACCCCCGGTGCAGGCCCTGGCGGACCCATGATGGGCGCAGGCGGACCGATGATGCATGAGGGCATGATGCACCACGGCATGGGAAGAATGGATCCTGCCAGGATGCAGGCGATTGCGGACCGGCATCATGCGCAACTGAAGGAAAAACTCAAACTCACGCCGGCCCAGGAAGGCGCGTGGACCACCTTTACGGCGGCTGTCAAAGTGCCGGCCGAGATGATGGCAAAGCGTCCCGATTTTGCCGAACTGGCCAAGCTGCCAACGCCGGAGCGCATTGACAAAATGCAGGCTTTGCATGCCCAGCATGCAGCCGAAATGAATGCGGTGATGGAGAAACGTGGCGCGGCCACGAAGGCTTTTTATGCGGTGCTGACGCCTGAGCAACAAAAGGTCTTTGATGCCAGCACGCTGCCGCGCCATGCTTTTGCTGGGCGTCCGGGTGGTCCGCGCGATGGTAAAGGGCCAGTTCAGCCCCAGAAGTAAGTCATACCGCTGTCATCGCAGGCGGGTTCCGCCATGACAGCTCGCTTCGGGTCAGGCCAGCAACTTCTTCAGTTCGCCGCTGGTAATCAGCGCGATCAGGTCGTTGGCTCCGCCCACCAACACCCCTTTGACAAACACCATGGGCAGGGTCGGCCAGCCGGTCCACAGCTTGAGTGCGTTGCGCTGGCGCCAGTTGTTGAAATAGTTGCCGTATTCCAGGTATTGGTAGGCGATGCCTGCGGCGTCGAGCGCCTTGCGGGCCTTTTTAGGGAACGGGTTCATGCCCATACCAACGACGACCACGGGATGCTTGGCGATGGCGGCTTGCACTTCGCGCACAATGTCCTGCTCATGGTTGGCAATCTTCTCCCGGATCGCGGGATGAATCTTTGATTCGTCAAGAACGGGACGGGGCATGACAGTCTCCTTGAATGGTCGGGAGGTCGATTATGCGGTGCCTGCCGGCTCACGATGGTGTGCCGCCGTGGTTTGTTGAGCGCAGGCCGGGGTCAACTATGGGGTCTGACCCGTCCTACACTTGCAATGCTTATGTCCAACTATTCAAATCCACGCGATTCCGAACTTGTCGCCCGAGCATTTCCGGTGATACGCAGTGTGGCCGTGACCCGGCCATTGCACTGGCTGGTGCTGGGGTGGCAGGACCTGATGCATTGTGGCTGGATCAGCCTGGCACATGGCTTGGCCCTGTCCCTTGCGGGCGCCACCATCGTCGCGGTCTTCTATCAGCGTTTCTGGTTGCTCGCAGGCGCCCTTTCCGGTTTTCTGCTCGTGGCGCCGGTGCTGGCGACCAGCCTGTACGCGTTGAGCCGCGCGCGTGAGCGCGGGGAAGAAACCGATCTTCGCGTGGTCCTCAAAACTTGGCTGAACTGGCAGCACAATCACTTCAACAAATGGAGTAACGACTACTGGTGTCTGGTGCAGTTTGGCGCTTTGTTGGCACTCGCGGGGACAGGCTGGGTACTGACTTCGGCCGCCCTGATTACCTTGCTGGCGCCGGGACCGGTCCTGAATCCGATCGATTTCGCACAGCATGTTGTGCTGGCCAGACATGGGTTTTTGTTTGAACTGTGGCTGGCAGTGGGGGGCGTGCTGGCGGCCCCGATTTTCGCCTCGTCTGTCATTGCCATTCCCTTGCTGCTGGATCGCCGCTTGAGCCTGTTACAGGCAGTGATTTCGAGCTGGAAGGTGGTTCTGACCAATCCGGTGACGATGGCTTTCTGGGCGGCCCTCATCATGGCGTTCACCCTGCTGGGGATGGGAACATTCATGCTAGGGCTGGTTGTCGTGGTGCCCGTGCTGGGGCACGCAAGCTGGCACGCCTATCGCGATCTGGTGGATGCTTCTGCTTTGCCGGAACGGGAACTGCCTTGATGTTCGGTTATTCCGAAAGTCAAGTCGCCGCCTTTGGCCTGACGTTCGGCATTGGTGCTTTCATGCTCTACATGCTGTTCATCATCGGTCATCTGGCGTGGGAGTCCAAGGCGGGAAAATTCGGCACCTTTGTCATCTTCCTGGGCCTGGCCTTCGGCATGACCGGTTTCGTCGCGAAGTACCTGATTCAGTGGGCGATCGGCATCAAGTGAGCTCAAGCACGATGTCTTTCGTGTCAACCTCATGGCTTCCCTGCGGGTCTTCCTTGAAGCCCAACTCGGTGGCCAGCTTGAGCATGCGCTCGTTCTCAACCAGCACCGTGGCCAGCAATCGCGCGGTGCCTTGCGTGCGCAGGTAGGCAATCAGCTTGCGCATTAACAGCAGCCCGAGGCCACCGCCCTTGAGGTCAGATCGAACAATGACGCCGAACTCGGCCGCGACATTGTCAGGATCCGTCATGGCGCGCACCACGCCCAGTGTTTGCGGCTGAGAGCCGGACGTGCTGGCCACGGCGATGAAAACCATCTCCCGCGCGTAATCGATCTGCACCAGGCGCGCCAGTTCGCTGCGTTCCATGCTGCGACGGCTGTAGAACACGCGCATGCGAATATCCTGTGGTTCCAGATGTTGCAGGAACTCCATGTGCAGAGCCTCGTCCTCGGGCCGGATCGGCCGCAAGAGAAGCGTCTGCCCCCGCCACTGAACGGTTTCCTCAAGGTGTGCCGGATAGGGGCGAATCGCAAAATTTCTGGCCCCGCCGAGGGCGGCAGCATCGAGCTCGATGCGCATGTTAAGCGCCAAGGCGCCCTCGAAATTGACGACCAGAGGGTTGATTTCAAGCTCGGATATCTCAGGCACTTCCGCCAGCAACTGCGACACCGCGATCAGCACACCATGCAGCGCCGCTTCGTTCACGGCAGGCGTGCTGCCCCAGCCGGGCAGCAAGCGCGATACCCGGGTGCGTGAAACCAGCGCCTTTGCCAGCGGCACATTCAGCGGGGGCAAGGCGACTGCCCGGTCCGCCATGATTTCCTCGGACCGGCCGCCCTGGCCAAACAGGATGACCGGGCCAAACACGCTGTCAATCCTGCTGCCAACCATCAACTCCTGTGCATGTCGGCGCTCTGTGGAAGAGTCGGCCCGCGTGTCGGCATGCTGCGCCGGAAGCACCGGAATGCTGCAGGCCTCAAGCACTGCCCGCGCTTCGGGCAGGCTCAGCACGCAGCGGCCATCGGCCAGCACGCTGCGCACGATCGCGCGAATTGATGCTGTATCGGGCCGATGCTCGCCCAGCAGCGCGGGTGGGGCCTCGGTCAATTCGGCCTGATTGTGCCGATACCGCGTCAACATGGAAAAGGCGCGTATGGCCTGTTCGGGCGTGTCGAAGTTGGCGATGTCCTGATCCTGAAAAGTCTGTCGCGCCTGCGCCGCGGACTGGCCGCCCAGCCAGCACGCCAGCACGCGTGGCGGGGCGCCCGGTTCATGCCGCGCTAGGGGCGCCAAGGCGTGGGCAATCTCGGCGCCGGGCGCTGCGGCTGAGGGCGCGTGAATGAACAACACGGCACCGCTGTCCGGCGCCTGCTGCAGCAAGCGCAGTGCCTGTTCGTAGCGCGCCACCGGCGCATCACCCAAGATGTTGACCGGGTTGCTGCGCTGGCAGCCCGATGGCAGCATGGCATCGAGTTGCTGCCGGGTCGCCGTGCCGAGCTCCGACAAATTGATGCCGGCATAGGCCGCCGCCTCGGCGGCGATGACAGCGGCACCGCCGTCATTGGTGAGTACCGTTATCGCGTTGTCCGTGTTGGTACGAAAGCGTGACAGCGTCTGTGCCGCCAGAAACAATTCCTGCAGGGTATTGACCCGTAACATTCCGGCCCGGCTGATGGCGGCCTCGATCACTCGGTCCGATGCTGTCAATGCGCCGCTATGCGTCGTCTCGGCGAGCTCGCCCGATAGCACGCGTCCGGTTTTCACAATGACGACCGGTTTGTTGCGCGCTGCTGCGCGCGCCGCAGACATGAACTTGCGCGGCGACAGGATCGTTTCGGCATACAACAGGATCGCCCGTGTCTTGGGGTCACTGGCCAGGTAGTCCAGCATGTCGCCGAAGTCCACATCGACCTGCTCGCCGAGAGAAACACAATGTGAAAACCCGATGCCGCGTCCTTTCGCCCAGTCCAGCATCGCTGTCATCAGTCCATCGGATTGCGAAACGAAGGCCAGTTCCCCAGGAATTGCATCAATGGGCGAAGCGCTGGCATCGATGCCATGGTGCGGCGCCAGTAAGCCAATGCACCCGGGTCCCAGAAGCCGGAGCAAACCGCCGCGCGCCGCCTTGAGCATCGCTTGTTTTTGTGCCTGTTCCATGCCGGGTGTCATCACCACCGCCGCGCGCGTGCCATGGCTGGCCAGTTCCGCAACAAGACGCGTAACCGTTGGCGGCGGTGTGCAGATCACGGCCAGCGCGGGTGCGCAAGGCAGATCGGAGGCGCGCGCCACCACGGCGTGTGCGCCCAATTCGCGGTACTTGGGATTGACGGCGTACAGTTTGCCGGCGTAACTGCCGCTGGCAAGTTTGTGCCAGACGGTATTGCCGATACTGCCGATGCGCGGCGATGCGCCGATGACAGCGATGGAGTCCGGGTCAAACAGGGCGTCGAGGTTGCGGATGCTCACAGTTCAACCCCGCTCGCGTTTCAACCCAGGGGACTTATGCCGATCAGCATGCCGTGCAGCCAGAAGGCAAACACGACCCAGCCAGCCAGACCGACAAATACCGTCACACCAGTGGAGCCGGCCCGGCCACGCGGGTAGCGCGTGCCGGCGGCGCGGTCGCGGCGCCGGGCGGAAGCGTAGTCCGCGATGGCCCACAGAAGGAAGGAGCCAAACAGGATCACATGCGCGAGATTGCCGTTGGCCAGCAGGTGTGCCAGCGCCCATACCTTAACGGCCAGCACCATCGGGTGATGAAGGCGCGCCTTGATGCCGTTGCCCGGCACATAGGCAGCTGCCAACAGGACGAATGAGGCAAGCGTCAATAGCGCCGCCACGTGACGCATGGCAATGGGCGGGTTCCACAGTTGTACCGGTTGCTGGCGCGCCATGCCAAAGCCCCAGACCACCAGGACCAGGCCGATCAGCGATACCAAGGTGTAGGCGCCTTTCCAGGGCAGTTCGCCGTAGCGAGCCCGAACCCGTGACCGCCAGTCATCTGCCACGATGCGCACCGAGTGCGCAGCCAGAAAGACAAGCAAACCGAGAAGCAGAAATTTCATAGACACCTTTTTGCAATCATGCGCCCGGCATGCAGAAATCTTGCGTGCTGGGCAAGGTTCAACCTAAAACTCTTCGCTACTATAGCCGGTCAGTGATTTGCTGTGATTCTCGCGCGGGCCCGACGTGAAATGGCAGACTTTGACGGCGCGCATTGCGTTGCAGAAAAGTTTGTTTACACTGCATCGTCGGCGCAGCCATAACTACAGGAGATGCTTTTATGAAGCCCATTCAGGAATTGTTGAAAAAACATAATTCAACGGTGTTCCAGGTTAGTCCTTCGACCACGGTTTTTGAGGCGCTGCGTCTGTTGGCCGAGTATGGCGTGGGCGCCATGACGGTGATGGATCAGGGCAAGTTGGTGGGGGTTGTTTCCGAACGCGATTACACGCGCAAAGTGGCGCTGCAAGGCAAGAGCTCAAAGGAAACCAGCGTGGCCGAGATCATGACGCGCAATGTTGTCACCGTCACGCCCGGCACGGGCACTCTGGCCTGCATGTCGCTGATGAGTCAGAAGAAGATCCGCCACCTGCCGGTGGTGGACGGGGCAAAGGTCCTGGGCATGATTTCCATCCGCGACCTGATGGACGACATCATCGCCGAGCATGAGCAGACCATCTCGCAGTTGACGAATTACATCAAGACCTAGAGCGACTCTGCGCTTGTCCGACTTGTTTGAGAAGCGCGCCATGGCCGTGTTCACCAAAGTCGTCCTGTTTACCGATACCGACGGCCGGGCCCGGTTTCGCGAAGAAGCGCTGACCCTGGACCAGGGTTCGCCGCAGTCGATGCTGTCGGCCTTGTTTGCTTCTGGCGGCTACCAACTGCGCACAAGTCCGGTGGGGTTTCGAAGCGAGTTCCATTGTTCCGGCTATACCCAGTGGGTCTTCATTCTGCAGGGGCAGATGGAGATTGGCCTGCATGACGGGGTGTCGCGTATCTTCAAGCCAGGCGAGCATTTCTATTCGGCCGATTTGCTTCCTCCAGAGCAGATTTTTGACCCGGCGATCCACGGGCACTGGAGTCGTCAGGTCGGCCCTGATGCGCTGGTCACGCTGTTCGTGCGCGGCTGACGGCGCGCAGAGCCGCGCGCGGATGGTATGGTGAGCGCATGAAAACACATATTGATCACCTGGTGGTTTTTGCCAGGACGCTGGAGCTCGGCGTGCAGTGGTGCGAGGCCACGATGGGCATTACCCCTGGCCCGGGCGGGGAACATGCGCTGTATGGCACCCACAACCGGCTCTTCAAGATCGCCACACCGGCCTATCCGATGGCCTATCTGGAAATCATCGCCATCAACCCGGATGCGGTGCGCGCGGTCCAGGCGCCGCAGCGGCGCTGGTTCGACATGGATGATGCGGCGCTGCAGGCCGCCGTCGCCGATGCGCCTCGTCTGGTCAGCTTTGTCGTCAATACGAGTGATATCCAGGCCGCGCGCAGCGCCCTGACGGCGCAGGGCATTGATCGCGGGCCGGTGCTGCAGGCTAGCCGACGCACGCGTCGCGGCCTGTTGCAGTGGCAGATCACGGTGCGAGCAGACGGACAGCGCCTGTTCGATGGCGCGCTGCCAACTCTGATCCAGTGGGGCAAGACCGATGACGCCGAGCCGATGCGACTGCACCCGCGCAACAGCCTGCCGCGTTCCGGTGTCACACTGCAGGGCATTGCGGTCACGCACCCGACGGCCGGCAAGCTGCAGGCGGCGTATGAAGCGATCGGACTCACCGGCATTGCGGTGGAGAGCGGCCCGGCCAACATCTGTGCCACCCTGCACACGCCCAAGGGTGTCGTCAAGCTCGACAGTTGCGGCCTCTGAAGGAAATCTTTTCATCAACCGCCTGTTCCGGGCGAGGCGCCCGTCGTGCCGAACACGGGGTTTCATATCCGGGCTGTGGATGACGCCTGGCGTGCGAATCTGCCGCGTGACGCTCAGGCGGCCACGCATGCCTATCTGGATCGCTTGCCGAGCGATGTCCTTGCGCGCTCGAATGCGTATTTCGAAGGCGGTTACTGGCTGCAGCTGTGGAACTTTCTGTTGGGTCTGGCCATTTCGCTGCTGATATTGGGCGGCCGGCGTTCGGCGCGCGTGCGCGACTGGGCGCAGCGCGTCGGGCGCAAGGCGCTCTTGCGCGATGCGATCTATGGCGGCTTCTTCGCCATCGCCGGCTGGCTGCTTTCGCTACCGCTGACCATTTATCAGGCTTTCTTTCGCGAGCATGCCTACGGCACGGCGACGCAGACCTTCACCGCGTGGTTCGGCGAGCAGTTACCGCGCTCGCCGTCGGCACCGCCCTGACCGCGCTCGCGGTCGCCCTGCTCTATGCCGTGCTGCGGCGCGCCGGCGAGCGCTGGTGGCTCTGGGGCACGGCCACGGCGCTTGGCTTGCTGACGCTGATGCTGCTGATTGCCCCAGTCTGGATCAATCCCTTGTTCAATACCTACAAGCTGGTTCAAAACGTGGAGGTGAAGAGCGCGGTGCTGGCGATGGCCAGAGCCAACGGCGCGCCGGTTGACAATGTGTATGCGTTCGACGCCTCGCACCAGACCATGCGCGTCAGTGCCAATGTCTCCGGCATCTTCGGCTCAGCCGCCATGCGCCTGAACGACAACCTCCTGCGTCGCTCCTCGCTGCCCGAGATTCGAGCCGTGATGGCGCATGAGCTGGAGCATTGGGTGATGAACCACATCTACAAGGCGCTGGCCGAGTTCGCACTGCTCTTTCTAGCGGCTTTTCTCTTTGCGCAATGGTGCGCGCTTGGGTCTGCAGGGCGTAAGCGATGTAGCGAGCTTGCCGCTGCTTGTCGCCGTGTTCTCGATGTTCTTCTTCGTCGCGACGCCGCTCAGCAGCACCCTGACGCGAACCGCAGAGATCGAAGCCGATCGTTTCGGCCTCAACCTGGCGCGTGAACGGCACGGCGAGGCAGAGGTCGACCTGAAGTTGACCGGGTACCGCAAGCCGGGCCCGGGGCCTATCGAGGAATTCATCTTCTACGATCATCCGAGTACGCGCTTTCGCATCCATGACGCGATGCGCCGGCGTGAAGCCATGAGCACGCCATGACCGCATCATTCGGAGCCTGCTGTTTCCTTGACCGGATGCCGTCGTGCCAGCCAGCCAAACAGGACGATGCCGACCAGCAGGCTGCCCGCTGCTGTTTGCAGTGAAACGGCGAAGCCCTGAGCCGGATTCGCGCTGCGCTGAAGCAAAAAGCTGACCCACGGTGGTCCCAAGATCTGGCCCAGCCCATAAACCGCCGTCAGGAGACCGATGAAGCCCGACGCACCTTCCGGACGCAGACGCCGGATCTCCTGCATGGCAAACAGCGTTATGGCCGTGAATGGCAGGCCGATCAGCAGACTGCCCAGCGCAAAACCGCTCAGGCTTGGCCACCACACGCCCAGCATGATGCCCGTCGCCTGCATGGCATAGCAGCCCATCAGCAGGTGGCGGCGATCCCAGTGGACCGGAAAACGGATGGTGAGCAGGGCGCCCAATCCGACGCCGATGCCGAACAAGGGCCAGAATAGGTCGAGCCATACCGAACCAGGCAGAGCCTGACGCGCGATCACGGGCAGAAAGGTGGCGGTGACGATGTAGCCGAACCCGGCCATCCCATAAGCGAGCGCGAGCAGGGCCATGGCCCCGCCGCGCGCTGTATCCTGGACATCGGCCGGCGCCGCGTTCACGGCCACCGCGCCGCGCAGATTTGGCCAGACCAGCGCCGTCAGCAGCACCGCCAGCACACCGAAGGCCAGCCAGCCGATCGCCGCGCTCAGGCCGAGCGCCACCATGGCGCTGGCGGCCAGGCCGCTGACCATGATGCCCAGGCCGGGGCCGACGAAGATCAGACCCGCGAGCTTGGGCGTACCAAGTGCGGCCAACCGTGCCAGACACCAGCCCGAGGTGTAGACAAATACCAGGGCGCTGGCGATACCCGCCAGGAAGCGCCACAGCGGCCAGGCCGCTGGCCAATGCACGGCCATGCCGAAGGTCAGCACCACAGTCGCCAGCAATCCGACCCGCATGGCCGTCGTGTGGACGATGGGCCGCAGAAAGCGCGCGCGTGACCAGAACCAGGGCTGCAGCGCGCAGCCCATGGCGCCGAGCCAATAGCCTAGGTAATTGGCCGTAGCCAGCCAACTCGCGTTTGGAAGATCGATCACGCCATCGTGCAGCATCATGGGCAGCAGCGGCGTGAAGGCAAAACGGCCGATGCCCATGGCCACGGCGAGTGCCAGCATCCCGGCCATGGCAATGGCAATCGGCTTTTGAGGCGTCAGTTGGTTAATGGCAGTCAAGCGGGCGGGTTCTCGGTGGACCTTTGCTGCCAGTATAGATTCAGGTTGCATGCCTGAAATTGAGGGGCAATCAAGGCCTTGCCTCGCGCATGAACCGACGCGTCGACATCTACCGTGCTATCTCTGCGACCCATCGAAAAGGTGCATGACCAGCACACCACGATGCGTCTTGTCGTCCGTATCTTGCGGCCGGTGAAGGATGGCTGCTTCCATCGCGGATTCAAGTACTTAGGGGAGAGATATGAATAGAGGCACGACAACACGCGGCCGGCTCGGTATTGGCGGAGTCGGGGACGCCCGCGATCTTGCCCGGGGGCAAAGTCGGTTTGGAGGAAGACGCGCGCAAGCTGTCAGACGGCCCTGATCGCAGCGTCCGCAAGTACAGCCACAGCGATGGACGACTGGGAAAGCTTCTGACACGCCGGGACCAGGCCCGACCTGAATCAGGTCGCCACCGGACGCTGCCCGTCAAGGTCGCATTGTGGTCACACCACGGCCTTTGCGAAATCGCAACCCGATTCCTGCCCCGAACCTTAGAGTCGCGCTGATGCGTTGTTGAGGCTTGGCGGTTGCGCAACGCCGTCGGACAAGATGGCGCAGTGGACCGGGATCTAAAAGCCCTTCAAGAATGCTGATCGTGCTGAACTTCCTGCCGGAATGCGGCGAGCGCATCGGTCGTGAGCGCGGCGTCGAGACTGTGTGGACAAGACCGTGAACAACACCGAACTCCCCACCCGGGCGCTGCCAGCGCAGCAGTTGCACAGCGCCTGCGACCCGGCTCAGTTTCCATTTCAGAGCACAGCCGAACTCGAAAGTCTGGGTGAAGTCATCGGTCAGGTCCGAGCTATGGACGCGATGCGCTTTGGTGCGCGTATCCACCACGATGGCTACAACATCTTCGTGCTCGGCCCGGCCGGCTTGGGCAAGCACAGCATGGTGCGCCAGTTCCTGGACACGAAGGCGCGTGACGAACCTGAACCTTCGGACTGGTGCTACCTTAACAACTTCGAGCAGCCGCACAAGCCGCTGGCGATCGAACTGCCCTGCGGCCGTGGCGTCGAGCTGCAGCAGCAGATGAGCCATCTGGTGGACTATCTTCGCAGCGCCATCCCGGCCCTGTTCGAGGGCGAGGACTACCGTGCCAAGAGCGGCGCCATTCATGACGAGTTCACTCAGCGCCAGGAACAGGCTTTCAAGGCGCTGGGCGATGATGCACTCAAACAGCAGATCGTGCTCTTGCGCACCCCCAGCGGCTTTGCCTTTGCCCCGACGCGCAACCAGGAGGTGATACCCCCCGACGAATACGCCAAGCTGCCGGAAGAGGAACGGAAGCAGATTGCCGCGGCGATGTCGGAGCTGCAGGAGCGCCTGGAAAAGCTGCTGAGCCTGATCCCGCAGTGGTGGAAGGAGCGCAGCGAACGCATCAAGCAGCTCAATCAGGAAACCACCTTGCTGACAGTGCGCCATGTGATGGACGAATTGCGCACGCGCTTTGCCGATCTGGCGGTGATCCAGAAGTACCTCGATGTGGTGCAGAAGAACATGGTCGAGCATGCTGACGATTTCCTAAAGCAAGAAGAGAGCAGCACTGTGGCCGGACTGACGCTGGTGGCGCGCGAGAGTTTTCACCGCTACCAGGTCAACGTGCTGGTGAGCAACGGCAAGCGCGGCGGCGCTCCGGTCATCAGCGAAGACAACCCGACCTACAGCAACCTGATCGGGCGCGTCGAGCACATCGCCCAGCTCGGTGCGCTGGTGACCGACTTCACGCTGATTAAGCCCGGCGCGCTGCATCGCGCCAATGGCGGCTACCTGTTGCTTGATATCCGCAAGATCCTGCAGCAGCCCTTTGCCTGGGAAGGCTTGAAGCGCGCCCTGCAGTCCCGCGAGATCCGCATCGAATCGCTGGGTCAGATGTACAGCCTGGTCAGCACGGTGTCGCTGGAGCCAGAGCCGATTGCGCTCAATGCCAAGATCGTGCTGTTCGGCGATCGGCTGTTCTATTACCTGCTGCAGCAGTACGACCCGGATTTTGCAGAGCTGTTCAAGGTGGCGGCCGACTTCGAGGAGCGCATCGAGCGCACTGCCGACAACCACATGCTGTATGCGCGCCTGATCGCCACGCTGGTGCGCAAGGAGAAACTGCTGCCGTTCGAGCGCAGCGCGGTCGCGCGCGTGATCGAGCACAGCGCGCGTCTGGTGGGCGACGCCGAGCGCCTGTCCACCCACATGCGCAGCGTGGCTGATCTGCTGCAGGAAGCGGACGACTGGGCGCGTCAGGCCGACGCGCAACTGGTGAGCGCGGATCATGTGCAAAAGGCCATTGACGGACAGATCCGCCGCAGTGATCGCGTGCGCGACCAGCTGCATGAGGCGATCCAGCGCGGCATCCTGCTAATCGATACGCAGGGTGCCGTCGTCGGCCAGGTCAACGGTCTGTCGGTGCTGGACCTCGGCAATTTCGCGTTTGCCCAGCCGACCCGCATTACCGCCACGACCCGTCTCGGTGAGGGCGAGATGGTCAACATCGAGCGCGAAGTCAAGCTTTCGGGCGCGATCCACTCGAAGGGCGTGCTGATCCTGTCGTCCTTCCTGGCAACGCGCTATGCGCGCAACCAGCCGCTGGCACTGTCGGCCAGTCTGGCCTTCGAGCAGTGCTATGGCCAGGTCGATGGCGACAGCGCCTCACTGGCCGAGCTGTGCGCCCTGCTCTCGGATCTGGCGCAAGTGCCGATCCTGCAGTCGCTGGCCATCACCGGCTCGGTCAACCAGCTGGGCCAGGCCCAGGCGATCGGCGCTGTCAACGAAAAGATCGAAGGCTTCTTCGACGTCTGCGCAGCGCGCGGCCTGAGCGGCGCGCAGGGTGTGCTGATCCCGGCTGCCAACATCAAGCACCTGATGCTGCGCCGTGATGTGGTCGCGGCGGCGCAGGCCGGGCAGTTCCATATCTACAGTGTCGAGAACGTGGACCAGGCGATTGCGCTGCTGACTGGTGTGGCGGCGGGGCAGGTCGATGAGCAGGGCCAGTACCCGGCCGGCAGCATTAACCAGCGTGTGGCGGCCCGAGTGGCGCAGCTCAATGATTTGCGCAAGACGTTCGGACGGACACCGGCCGCCAACGCTGCGGTCTGACACGCGGTTTGATCCTAAGAGTTGAAAGGAGCGATCCATGAAAGCCAAGCAGATTGTTTTCCACGATGCGGCGCGCGACAAGATCCGCCGCGGTGTTGACGCATTGGCCGAGGCGGTGAAAGTGACCCTGGGGCCACGCGGCAGGACGGTGATTCTGGAGCGTGATTTCGGTCCGCCCCAGATCGTCAACTCCGGCGTGCTTGTGGCCAAGTCGATCGAGCTCGAAGACCGCTTCGAGAACATGGGCGCGCAATTGCTGCGCGAGGTCGCCGTGCGCACCAGCGAGATGGCCGGTGACGGCACCACGACGGCGACTGTACTGGCGCACAGCATGATCCATGAAGGCTTGCGCTACCTAGCGGGCGGCATGAACCCGATGGACCTCAAGCGCGGCATCGAGCGCGCCATCGAGGCGGTCGTGGCCGAACTCAAGACCATGTCGCGGCCCTGCGCTACGTCGCAGGAGATTGCGCACGTAGCCGCGATCTCGGCCAACAACGACCGCTCGATCGGCGAGTTGCTGGCCGGCGCCATCGACAAGGTGGGACGCGAAGGCGCGATCTCTATCGAGGACGGCTCGGGACTGGTAAGTGTGCTCGAGGTGGTCGAAGGCCTGCAGTTCGACCGGGGCTTCCTCTCACCTTACTTCATCAACAGCGCCGAGCGGCAAAGCGCGGTGCTCGAGGATGTGGCGATCCTGCTGTGCGACAGCCGGCTGGCCTCGCTCAAGGACTTGCTGCCCCTGCTGGAGGAGGTGGTCAAGGCCAACGTCCCGCTGCTGGTGATTGCCGAAGAGGTCGACAACGACACGCTGGCCGCACTGGTGATCAACACCATGCGCGGTGCGCTCAAGACCTGCGCCGTCAAGGCGCCGGGCTTCGGCGACCGGCGCAAGGCTATGCTGCAGGATATTGCCATCCTCACCGGTGGCAAGGTCGTCAGCGAGGAAATCGGCCTGACGCTGTCCAAGATCACGCTGGCCGATCTGGGGCGCGCCAAGCGCGTCGAGATCGGCAAGGACAACACCACGCTGATCGGCGGCGCCGGCGACCCGCAGGCGATTCAGGAGCGCATTGCAGTGATCCGCAAGGAACGCGATGCCGCCAGCAGCGACTACGACCGGGAGAAGCTCGAAGAGCGCGCCGCCAAGCTGTCGGGCGGTGTGGCGTTGATCAAGGTCGGTGCCGCCACCGAAACCGAACTCAAGGAACGCAAGGTGCGGGTGGAAGACGCCCTGCATGCGACGCGGGCAGCGGTGGAAGAAGGCATCGTGCCCGGCGGCGGTGTGGCCCTGATGCGGGCACGGCGCGTGTTGCTGGCCATGAACGGCGAGACGCTCGATGAAACCTCGGGCATCCGCCTGGTCGCGCGCGCGCTCGAGGAGCCGCTGCGCCGCATCGTTAGCAATGCCGGGGAAGAACCGTCGGTGGTGCTGAACAAGGTCGATGAGTCGGCGCTCCCGACCTGGGGCTACAACGCGGCCTCGCGCAGCTACGGCGACCTACTGCAGATGGGCGTGATCGACCCGGCCAAGGTCACGCGTTTGGCGCTGCAGAATGCGGCGTCCATTGCCAGCCTGATCCTGACCACCGACTGCATGATCGCCTCGATTCCGGAACCGGCCTCAGCAGCTGCCGGCGCCGCCATCGGGCCCGAGCCGGGCATGGTCTGAATCCGGACTAGGGCTTGATCTCCAGGCGCTGCGCGATCTGCTCGGCCAGCATCTCGGGAGCGGTCGACGTGCTTTGCAGATGTACCTCCGGCGCAAGCGGCGCCTCATAGGGGCTGTCGATGCCCGTGAAGTTCTTCAGTTCGCCGCGCCGGGCTTTGGCGTACAGGCCCTTCGGGTCCCGTTGCTCGCACGCCGCCAGCGAAGCGTCGACAAACACCTCGAGGAATTCGCCTTCGTTGAAGAGGCTGCGTGCCATTTCCCGGTCGGCCCGGAACGGCGATATGAATGACACCAGCACAATCAGGCCGGCATCGAGCATGAGCTTGGCCACCTCGGCGACACGCCGGATATTCTCGACGCGCTCGGCCTCGGTAAAACCCAGATCGCGGTTGAGTCCGTGGCGCACGTTGTCGCCATCGAGCAAGTAGGTGTGAAGCCCCTGCGCGTGCAGTCGCCTCTCCAGCAGGTTGGCAATGGTGGACTTGCCCGAACCCGACAGGCCGGTGAACCAGATGCAGCGCGGACTTTGCCGCAGGCTGGCAGCGCGCGCCGCACGATCGATCGTTAATGCCTGCCAGTGTATGTTGGAGGCACGGCGCAGCGCGAACACCAGCATGCCGGCTGCCACGGTCTCGAAACTCAGCTTGTCGATCAGGATGAAGCCGCCCAGCGTGCGGTTGTCCGAATAAGGTGCAAACACGACCGGCCGGGCCAGCGACAGGTTGACCCGCGCTATTTCGTTCAGCGCCAGGGTTCTGGCCGCCAGCTGGCTGCCGCTGTCGATGTCTTCCCGGTACTTGATGTCGGTAACGCTGGCGGTCACTTCCTGGGTATTGAGCTTAAACAAGTAGGCGCGCCCAGGCAGCAGCGGCTGTTTGCTCATCCACAACAGGCGTGCTTCGAACTGGTCCGCGACCTCGGGCGGATCATCGGCCGCAACAAGCATATCGCCGCGCCCGACGGCAACTTCATCGCGCAACGTGACCGTGATCGAGTCGCCGCTTGCCGCGGCTTCGAGTTCCTCCTGCCAGACCACAATCGACGCAATCTGCGTTTGCACGCTCGAGGGCAGGACTTTGATCCGATCACCGGGACGGACTTCCCCTTGCGCGACGCGCCCGCATAAGCCGCGGAAATCCGCGTTGGGTCGGTTGACCGATTGCACCGGCATGCGAAACGAGGCGGCCAGCACCGGGGCGTCGATCTCAAACGCATTGAGGTAAGACATCAGGGTCGGGCCGCGGTACCAGGGTGTATTGCCGCTGGCCGTAAACACGTTGTCGCCCTCCAGAGCCGACAGCGCCATGCTTTGAATCGATGCAAAACCCAGGTCCGCCGCGAAAGCCCGGTACTGTGCGTCGATGCGATCGAATACCGCCCGGTCGTAGCGCACCAGATCCATCTTGTTAACGGCCAGCACCACGTGACGGATGCCCATCATGGCGACGATGCGGGAGTGGCGCCGGGTCTGGGTCAGCACGCCCTTGCGTGCATCGACCAGAATTACGGCCAGTTGCGCGCTTGAAGCTCCGGTGGCCATGTTGCGCGTGTATTCCTCGTGCCCGGGCGTGTCGGCCACCACAAAGCGGCGCTGCTCGGTGGCAAAGAAACGATACGCGACGTCGATCGTGATGCCCTGTTCGCGCTCGGCCTGCAGACCGTCAACCAGCAAGGCGAGGTCGATTCGTTCACCCTGCGTTCCGTACGTTCTGGAGTCATTGACCAAGGCCTGTATCTGGTCATCCAGGATGGACTTGGCGTCAAACAGCAGGCGCCCGATCAAGGTCGACTTGCCGTCGTCCACACTGCCGCAGGTGATGAAGCGCAGCGTTCCCTTGCCGGTTGCAGCGTCCATCAGAAGTAGCCCTCCTGCTTCTTTTTTTCCATCGAACCGGGCTGGTCTGAATCGATTAAGCGGCCCTGGCGTTCGGACGAGCGGGCGGCAAAGGTCTCGGCAATGATTTGGTCGAGCGTGCTGGCCTCGCTCTCGATCGCGCCGCTCAGCGGGTAGCAGCCCAGCGTGCGAAAGCGCACCTTGCGCATCTGCGGAACCTCGCCCGGCGCCAGCGGCAGCCGCTCGTCATCGCGCATGATCCAAGTGCCGGCGCGCTGCACCACCGGCCGCATCCGGGCGAAGTACAGCGCAACTATCGGGATGTCCTCCTGCGCGATGTATTGCCAGACGTCGAGCTCGGTCCAGTTGGAAATCGGAAACACGCGCATGCTTTCATCGGAGTGGATGTGCGTGTTGTACAGATTCCAGAGTTCGGGCCGCTGCGCCTTGGGCTCCCAGCGGTGGCCGGCTGCGCGGAAAGAAAAGACCCGCTCCTTGGCGCGTGACTTTTCTTCATCGCGGCGTGCGCCGCCCAGAACGACATCGAATTGGTGCTGATCCAGGGCTTGCTTGAGGGCCTGCGTCTTCATCACATCGGTGTAATAGCTCGATCCATGGGTAAACGGGTCGACCCCCGCAGCGAGCCCTTCCTGGTTGGTGTGGACGATCAGCTCCATGCCGGATTCGGCTGCCATGCGGTCACGGTGGTTCACCATTTCGCGGAACTTCCAGGTGGTGTCCACATGCAGCAGCGGAAACGGCGGCTGCGCCGGATAAAAGGCCTTGCGCGCCATATGCAGCATGACCGATGAGTCCTTGCCGGTTGAATACATCATTACCGGCCGTCGCGCGCCCGCGATCGCCTCGCGCAGGATCTCAATGCTTTCAGATTCAAGCTCTCGCAGGCCGCGGTGGTCGATCATCATGGCCTGATTTTCGGTCCAAACGGCCCCGGCCTGTCTACAGTTCGTAGCCGAAGGCACGAATGATGGCGCGCGCCTTCTCGCCCTTGAGATAGGCGGCCAAGGCCAGCGCGGCCGGTTTGTCCTTTCCGGTGCTCAGAACGACGGCATCCTGCCGGATCGGTGCGTGCAGGCTGACCGGCACCAGCCAGGCCGACCCTTCGCTGATCCGGCCTTTCGACATGACCTGCGATAGCGCGACAAAGCCGAGCTCGGCATTGCCGGTGGCGACAAACTGATAGGCCTGTGCGATGTTTTCGCCTTGCACAATGCGCGGCTTGAGCGCCGCAAGCAGGCCGAGCTTGTCCAGGGTCTCGCTGGCTGCTGCGCCGTAGGGCGCCAGCGTCGGATTGGCGATTGCGATGTGTGCAAAGGCTCCCTTGCGCAGGACCTCGCCCTTGTCGTCCACCAGGCCCGGCTGCTTGCTCCACAGCACCAGCCTGCCGATGGCATAGGTGAACCGTGTGGAGGCAAGGGACAGGCCTTCCTTTTCCAGGCGCTCTGGTGTTTCGTCATCGGCCGCCAGCAGGACCTGGAACGGCGCGCCGTTCTTGATCTGCGCGTAGAACTTGCCGGTGGCGCCAAAGGCCAGCAGCGCCTTGTGGCCGGTGTCCTGCTCGAACGCAAGGGCGATTCTCTGCATCGGCGCCGTGAAATTGGCCGCGACCGCCACGCTGACTTCGGCCGCATGGGCCGAGCCCATGCAGAGGGCGCCAAGCGCGGCAAGAATGCGTGCAAGCATGCGCATGTCAGATTGCCTGTGCTGCGCAGCGATCAGCGGTAGACCGGGAAGCGCGCGGTCAAGGCATGCACCTTGGTCCGCACGGCGTCGATGTTGGCCGGGTCGCGCGGATGGTCGAGTACATCCGCGATCAGGTGGGCCGTGGTGCGCGCCTCCTCATCGCCAAAGCCGCGCGTGGTCATGGCCGGTGTGCCGATGCGCACGCCGCTGGTGACCATCGGCTTTTCCGGGTCGTTCGGAATGGCGTTCTTGTTGATCGTCATGTGCGCGCTGCCCAGCACCGCTTCGGCTTCCTTGCCGGTGATGCCCTTGGCGCGCAGGTCCACCAGCATGACGTGGCTCTCGGTGCGCCCGCTCACGATGCGCAGCCCGCGCTGAGTCAGCGTTTCGGCCACGATGATCGCGTTCTTGAGCACCTGCTGCTGGTAGGCCTTGAACTCGGGCGCCAGCGCTTCCTTGAAGGCGACGGCCTTGGCAGCAATCACATGCATCAGCGGACCGCCCTGCAAGCCGGGGAAGATGGCGCTGTTGATGGCCTTCTCGTGCTGTGCCTTCATCAGGATGATGCCCCCGCGCGGGCCGCGCAGGCTCTTGTGCGTGGTGGAGGTGACCACGTCGGCATGCGGCACCGGATTGGGGTAGACACCAGCGGCAATCAACCCGGCGTAATGCGCCATGTCCACCATGAAGATGGCGCCGACGTCTTTGGCCACCTTGGCGAAGCGTTCAAAGTCGATGCGCAGGCTGTAGGCCGAGGCACCTGCAATGATCAGCTTGGGCTTGCTCTCATGGGCTTTGCGCTCCATGGCGTCGTAGTCGATCTCTTCCCTGTCGTTCAGGCCGTAGGAGACGATATTGAACCACTTGCCGCTCATGTTGAGCGCCATGCCATGGGTCAGGTGGCCGCCTTCGGCCAGGCTCATGCCCATGATGGTGTCGCCGGGCTTGAGGAAGGCCAGAAACACGGCCTCGTTGGCCGAGGCGCCGCAATGCGGCTGCACGTTGGCACAATCGGCGCCGAAGAGCTGCTTGACGCGGTCGATGGCGAGCTGCTCGGCGATGTCGACGTACTCGCAACCGCCGTAATAGCGCTTGCCCGGATAGCCTTCGGCATACTTGTTGGTGAGCTGGGTTCCCTGTGCGGCCATCACCGCCGGCGAGGCGTAGTTCTCGCTGGCGATCAGCTCGATGTGCTGTTCCTGGCGTGCGTTTTCGGATTGGATGGCAGCAAAGATTTCGGGGTCGGTTTGCTCGATGAGGATGTTGCGGTTGTACATGGATGTAATCAGAGGCGTGGCTCCTGCGGGGCCAATGGACGATCAGAAAGGCGTAAGGAGTGCCACTTTATCAGGGCTGTGATCCGATCGAGCGGATCCGGCCGGCACTGCCACCGTCTGGTTCGCGTTTTGCGGAACCTGGCGACCTTTTGCGACTAACTGCAGCCGGGCATGTTCCGCCATCACCTTGCTTGCATACCCACCGTCATCCTCGATGTGGGCAGCACCCACATAAGAACGCAGGCCGCCTTCCAGTGAGCCGGCCCGGCTGATGCACTCCTGCAATACCTTGACACCGACGCGCAGGTTGGTCAGCGGATCGAAGGCGGCCAGCTTGCCGCCAAAGTCCTCGTACTTGTCGCTGTGTACCTGGGTCATGACCTGCATCAGGCCCTGTGCGCCGACCGCGCTCTGGGCGAACGGGTTGAAGCCGGATTCGACCGCCATGACGGCAAGAATAAGGGTCGGGTCCAGCTTGGTGTGGGTTCCGATTTCATAGGCTTCCGTCACCAGGGCGCTGAGAGGCTCCGGCGCGATGCGGTATTTCTTGCTGAGCCAGTATGCGATCGCGGCCTGTTGCTTTGGTAAATCCTGTGGGTTGCTTGCAGTGGCGCGATCAACGGCATCGAGTTCGGTGGCCGATCCTGTCACAGCGATTTGCCGTGTCTGCAGCCAGCTGAACAGCCGGATCTCGCCAACTTGACGCAGTTCCGGGCGGGCCGTCAGGGCGATGATGGCAAATATGACGGCCAGCCCGACCAAGGCAAAACCGTTGTGTGTGATTTCAAAGAAACCCTGGGCAATGTCGGTCGCGAAAGTTCGCAGGCCCAGAGTGATTTTTTTTGACGCTGTCATAGCTCTTCCTTCGTTCGCGCGGGCTCCTGTAGTGCACTGCATGCAGTGCGGCAACAGGTGTGGCACCTCGTTTGGGTTGGTACGCTATCAATATCCTGCGTTGTCTATCGATGTTTGGCAGAGACTTGAATATGCCGGGTTCGGCAGCGGATTCGGGTTATCCCTAGACTTGGCTGGGATGGGCGGATTCTAGGTTGGCATTATATACCAAGTCAACCATATCAAATGGATTTGTTATTCCGTAATTGGATTTGAATACGGGCAACTTTCTTTCTAGACTTTGCTGGCCTGTCACACGACAGGTAATCTGTCGGCAGTAGCCAGTCCCTACCTCAGGGTAGCTGCGATAAAGCGGCCCCGACATTCAGTGGTGGCAATCTATTGCCGCCCAGCGTCTTGGGACTTTACCCTCCCATTGCGCGAGTCCTGACAGCATGGACCTTGTGTCAGCTGTCAAGCCCGGCGGTCTGGCGTCAAGCCAACCCGACCGGGCTTTCGTCATTTTGTTGCCGGATACGGAAAATTGCGGCGAAAATAGCGATTCAAACCTGTCCGTCACTCGGCCGGGCTCCTCTTCCTTGTTTGTGCGATCCATGTTCCCTTTTTCTGCCCTCAACAAAAACACCCCAGCCCCCGAAGTGACACAAATTCCGGCCAAGATAAATGAACCCCATCCGTTGGACGCGCTGACGGGTGGGGCTTTTTCTGCGCACACTTCCAGCGAGCGGACCGCGCGAATCCGTGACTGGCTGGCTGGCGCGCCCAGTGCCGAGCAGATGCAGGCCGTCTTCAAGGAACTCAGCGGCAAGGATAAAGGGGCTGCCAAGTTGTTGCGCGAGAAACTCGATGAAATCAAGCGCAGCAAGGGACAGGAATCGATAGCGCAGGAGTGGGCCGACAAGGCGCAGGCGTTGCTGGCCGTTCCCAAGCTCAACATCGCCGATGCCATGGCCTGGCAGCGGGACGCCGCCCGGGCAGGCGCGCCCCTAAGCAAGGAGCCGTTGTCGACCCTCAAGGGTCAACTCAGCGACCGGGTCAAGGTGATCGAAGACCTGCAGCATCGGGTGCAAGTGCAGCGCGAAGCAGCCGTATTGCTGGCCCAGCGCATTGAAGTGCTTTCTACCAAGTCATGGCACGACGCGCAGACACTTGTCGAAGCGCTGCAGTCGGATGTCGAGCACTGGCAGGCCCAGGCAAGCTCTCTGTTGAATGATGCAAACTGGCTCAGCGTTGAAGCAAAGTTCCCGAGCCTGCTTGATGCTTCGCGCGGTCAGTTGCTGGTCGTGTGGGAAGCATTTCGAGCTGCGTTGGCACTTGCCGTCGCCGCTGCCAGCGATGCGGCAGCACCTCTGCCGCCTGTCGTGGTCTGGGCCGATGAGTTGCGTGCAACGCGCGGTGTGCCGCTTGAAACTGCGCCGCGGCCGAAACGACCGGCGATCGACCCCGAAGTCAAGGCGCGGGCTTTGACCACGGTACGCGAGGCCTTGCAGAAGCTTGAGTTGGAAGTGGCCGAAGGGCATGGCAAAGCCAGTGCCGGCGCGGCAGCGTCCCTGCGCAATGCGCTCAAGGAATTTGGCAAGATCATCGATGACAAATTGGAAAACCAGGCGCATGCCGCCCTGGCGGCTGCCGGTGAGCTCGAAGGCTGGCAGCGCTGGCGCGCAGATCAGTTGCGTGAAGAACTGGTCGCCAAGGCTGAAGCTTTGCTCAATCGACCCGATGGACAGGCGATCGGCGGGCGCAAGATGCAGGAAAGTCTGCGTGCGTTGCGCGAGCAATGGAAGCAGACCGACCAAGGCGGTGTTCCCAATCATGGCTTGTGGAAGCGCTTTGACGACGCTTGCAACGAAGCCCACAAGGTGGTGGAGGCCTGGCTGGAAAAAGTGAAGGCCGAATCGGCTGAACACCGGGCTCAGCGCATGGCGCTGATCGAAGAAGTCAGGGCCTGGGCTGCCGACAATGTCGCGGCACGGGATGACGACTGGAAGGGGTTCAATCGCGTGCTGCACCAGTTCGGCGACCGTTGGCGTGAAGGGGGGCACGTCGGTGAAAAGATGTTTGCCGAATTGCAGCCTCTCTGGAGGGCCGCCATCAACGCGGCCGCGGCGCCGCTGGAGGCGATGCAGAAGCAGAGTCTGGCGGTACGGCAGGCCATGATCGAAGAGGCCCGCGTATTGGGTGATGCGCCGGAGTTGCGCATCGATGCGGTCAAGGCCTTGCAGCAGCGGTGGCAGGCTGAAGCGCATCGGGTGCCGATGGAACGCCGCCATGAACAGAAGTTGTGGGATGCGTTTCGCAAACCGATTGATGATGCGTTCAACCGAAAGACCGCGGAGCGCCAGAAGGCGGATGCCGCTTTGGGCGAGCGCGACCGCTCGGTGCTCGATGCCGCTAAGGCGCTCGAGGCGGCCAACCAGTCTGGTGACGCGCAACGCATTCGCAGTGCAATGAATGCGCTTGATGCGGCACTGCGTGGACAGGCACAGGCCAAGGCAGCGGTGGCCGTTGCAGCAACCGAGTTGGGAACGGCTGTCGCCGCCGTTGAAGCCGGGCAGGAAGCAGCAGCGGCGGCATTGCCGGCATCCGCCGAATCAGGTGACGAAGCCGTGGCGCCAACTGCTGAACCTGCAGTCGAACCGCTGGAGCCGGCAAAACCTGCGCCCAAGCCGGTGATCGCGGTACGTGGCGATGACCGACCCGGGATGAAGAAGGCAGAACCGGCGCCAGCCGGACGCGGTGCCCGCTTTGGTGACCGCAAGGACGGTGGCAGGGACAACGCCAGAGACAATTCGCGAGGTCCGCGTGACGGACAGATTGCTGGGCGAACCGATGACCGTGCGCCGCGTCGTGACAGTCGCGATGGCGCACCCGGCGGCTGGCAGGAAGCGCCGCGCCTGGGTGATGCGGCTTTTCGCGCACAGCGCGACGCGGTGGAGCATGCCCAGCTCACCCTGCGCAAGCTGGCGGCACAGGCGCATGGCGAGGCCCTGACCCAGTTGTTGGCGGCGTGGGAGCGTCGTGATGGCGCCCAAGTGCCATCGGTGCAGGAGTTGGGCAGTCGCGTCAGCCCGGCGACTCGCGGCGCCTGGGTCAAGGCGTTGGCGCAGGCGCCGACCGGCGACTCCGGCGTTGCCCTGTTACGTTTGGAAATGGCGGCAGAAATGCCGACGCCGGCGGAATACCTGAATGCGCGGCGAGTCTTGCAACTGCAGTTGCTGACGCGGCGCAACGATCCGGCGCCGGTGCAGACCTGGGGCCAGGATGTCGCTGGCGTTTTGGCTGGCGCTTTTGACGCCGCCGCGGCGCGTCGACTGCAAAATGTTCTGAAGGTGTTGTTGAAGCCATAATCGGCTGGCAACACAGACACAGGTTCGGACCGCAAATTGATCGCTTGCGGACGATCCTGAAGGCCTGTCCCCTACACATCTGGACTAATATGGAAGGAGTGCCGATGGATTCAGCTGACAGTTTGCTCAAACGCCTTGAGCAGCTCAACGACATCGGTGCTTCGCTATCCAGGGAACGCGATATCACGCGCCTGCTTGAAGGCATTCTGCTGGCGGCAAAGACCATCACGAACGCTGATGGCGGCACCGTGTACCGCATGCTGGAGGACGGGCAGGCGCTTCGCTTTGAGATGCTGCGCACAGATTCCCTGCACATTGCCATGGGTGGCACCTCGGGCACCCCGATCAATTTCCCGGATCTGCCTTTGCGCGACGCCTCCGGCGCGCCCAATGACTCGCTGGTGGCCGCGTATGCCGCGATTCATGTGGAGACAGTCAACATCGTTGACGCCTACACCGAGCCCAATTTTGACTTCTCCGGGACGCGCCGCTTCGATGAACGAACCGGTTATCGCTCGCAGTCCTTTCTTGCGGTACCGATGAAGAGCCACGAGGGCGAAGTGATCGGCGTATTGCAGTTGATCAACGCGCAGCGTCCGGGCAGCAGCGAGGTCGTGCGCTTCTCGACGGCTGACCAGCAATTGGCCGAATCGCTGGCCTCGCAGGCGGCCATCGCGCTGAGCAATCGGCTGCTGATGACACAACTAGAAGAGTTGTTCGAATCCTTCATCAACATGATCAATTTGGCGATCGATGACAAATCGCCGCATACCGGTGGTCATTGCCAGCGCGTGCCGGAACTGACCATGCTGCTGGCGGATGCGGCGGCCGCGACGACCGAGGGACCACTGGCATCGTTCTCGATGAGCGATCGCGATCGCTATGAACTCAAGATTGCCGGCATGTTGCACGACTGCGGCAAGATCACGACGCCCGTGCATGTGGTGGATAAGTCCACCAAGCTGCAAACCCTGTTTGACCGTGTCCACCTGATCGACACGCGCTTTGAGGTCCTCAAGCGCGACGCCGAACTGCAGGCATTGCGCCAGCAACTGGCGCTGCGCCCGTGTGTCGATCCGCAGGCGGAAGCGGCCATCATGGCAACGCAGCAGGTGGCGCTTGATTCAATTGACGCGGATCGCAGCTTTCTTCGTGCGGCCAACGTCGGCAGCGAGACCATGAGCGAAAGTGCGATGCAGCGCGTGCGGCAGATCAGCAGTCAACGGGTCTGGCGCGATCCGGATGGTGTCGAAACCGGGTTCCTCAGCGCGGACGAAGTCGAGAACCTGAGCATCCGGGCCGGCACGCTGACGATGGCCGAACGTGAGACCATCAACCACCACATCGTCGCCACGATCAAGATGCTCGAGCAGTTGCCATGGCCCAAGCATCTCAAGAATGTCCCGGAGTATGCCGGCGGCCATCACGAGCGCATGGACGGCAAAGGTTATCCGCGCGGACTTTCACGCGAGCAGTTGTCGGTACAGGCGCGTGTCATGGGCATAGCGGATATCTTCGAGGCCTTGATGGCGACCGATCGGCCCTACAAGCCCGGCATGAAACTGTCGCAGGCGATTGGCATCATGGAGAAGTTCAAGAACAATGGTCATATCGACCCGGACCTGTTCGACATCTTCGTGCAGCAGGAAGTCTACCGGCGCTACGCTGAAAAGTTTGTGGCGCCGTGGCAGATTGACGAGATCAAGCCTCTGTCGGTGCCAGGCGCTGCACCTTGACCGGTCCCGTCAAGCTGGAGTCATCCAGGCGCAGGCGCAGCACCTCGGCGCGCATCGGCGATGTATGGCTGTCCCAATCGCTCAGCACGATGCGGCACAGGCCGTCGTTCAGGTCGTGCTCGGCCGGGCGGTGCGTGTGACCGTGAATCAGGGTGCCGGCCCCGGCTGCTCGTAACCAGTCGCGCGTGGCGGCACCGTCCAGATCGGCCAGCGTCATGGTGCTGACCGGATCGTGTCGGCGCGCTTCGCTTTGCTGGCGCAGCGCCCGGGCCATGATCTGGCGCCGGGCCAGTGGTTGGGCCAGAAAATCCTGCTGCCATTGCGGCTTGCGCACCTGGGCGCGGAATTGCATGTAGTCGGTGTCCTGCAGACACAAGGCGTCGCCGTGCGATAGCAACCAGCGCTGGCCGGCAAAGTCAAGCACACAGGGGTCGGCCAGCAGGGTCATGCCGCACGCATCGGCAAAGGCCGGACCCAGGAGAAAGTCGCGATTGCCATGCATGAAGTAGACGGACAGCCGCCGTGAGGCGGCTCGCAGCACCTGGGCGCAGCGCAGTTCAAAGCTGCCAGCCGGGTCGGCTGCGTCAACCGAGACAGCGGGCGTGCCGCTGTCGATCACATCGTCGCCAACCCAGACCTCGAACAGGTCCCCCAGAATGAATACGGCATCAGCCCGCGTGCTGTGCATGAAATGCTGCCAACCTTCGAAGGTAGCAGTCTCGCTGGCTTGCAGATGCAGGTCCGAGATGAAATCGATGCAGCGCCAATCGGCTGGAGCCTGCAACAGGGCCGGGTGTGGCGCGGCGGGGCGCGCGCTGGTCCCGGCTCCGGTGGTGCTCATGTCAGAGTGCCACGGCCTTCTCGATGATCACGTCGGCCACCGGGACGTCGTCATGGTAGCCACGGCGTGCCGTCTTCACCGCGCCGATCTTGTCGACTACGTCGGTACCCGAGACCACCTTGCCGAATACGGCGTAGCCCCAGCCCTGTGCCGAGACCGCAGTGTGGTTGAGGAAGCCGTTGTCCGCCGTGTTGATGAAGAATTGTGCGGTGGCCGAATGCGGGTCGCTGGTGCGGGCCATGGCCACCGTGTAGTGCAGGTTCTTCAGGCCGTTGTTGGCTTCGTTGTCGATTGGCTTGTCCCCTTTCTTTTCCTTCATGCCCGGCTCCATGCCGCCACCCTGCACCATGAAGCCGGGAATGACGCGGTGAAAGATGGTGTTGTTGTAATGCCCCTTGTTCACGTAGCTCAGGAAGTTGGCAACCGATTTCGGCGCCTTGTCCTGATCGAGTTCAAGGGTGATGACGCCGTAGTTGGCGATATGGAGTTCGACTTGGGGCTTGCTCATGGTTTCTTCTCGAGGGTTGCGGAGTTGATAAGGATGGTTGTCTTGGGCACGTCGGTCGGGAACGGGCCTCCGGCACCTGTTGGCGTGCTCTTGATTTTCTGGATCACGTCGGCGCCGCTGACGACCTTGCCGAATACGGTGTAGCCATAGCCGTCAGGGGAGGGTGCGTTGAGCATGGCATTGTCCTTGACGTTGATGAAGAACTGGCTGGTGGCCGAATTCGGGTTGCCGGTGCGGGCCATCGCAATGGTACCGGCATCGTTCTTCAGGCCATTGTTCGCCTCCAGAGGAATCGGCGCACGCGTCGGCTTCTGGTTGTATTTCGCGTCGAAGCCGCCGCCCTGCGCCATGAAGTTTTCGATCACGCGGTGGAAGATAGTGCCGTCGTAGTGTTTGTCCTTGACGTACTGCAGGAAGTTCTCGACGGTCTTGGGTGCCTTGTCGGGATAGACCTCGACCACAAAGGCCCCGGCCGTGGTGCTGAACCGGACGCGCGGCGCCTCCTGTGCCAGCGCGCTGCTGCAGACGCTGACCAGTGTGAGCGCTGCCAGCCACGCAACTGTGGAAAATTTCTGAAAACGCAAGAATTTCATCGGGCGACTCCTTCAATAAAAATGCGAACGGGTTGCTTTGCGGTCCGGCCCATGCGCAGACGTGCGACCGGTTCGTCGGTCACCGCGTCAGCGGGCCGTCGCACCGGTCTTGCTGGCGGCTGGTGCCGGGCTTGGCGCGGCAGGGGCCGACGATGGTGCTGCGACCGCGATTGCACGCGCGCCCTTGCTGGAACTGCCGAGCAATTCATGGATGAGAGCCATTTTGGGCGGCAAGGATGCGTTCACGCTGTCGAGTTGCAGCGCCTTGCCATAGGCCTGGCTGGCAAGCCTCGCATATACATCGCCGAGATTCTCGTGCGCCGTGGCGTAGTCGGGGTTGGTTCGGATCGCCATCTCAAGCGCGGCACGGGCCTTGTCAAGCTGTCCCTGGCCGGCGTAGATCACGGCCAGGTTGTTGTAGGGCTCGGAGAGTTCAGGGTAATCTTCATTGAGTTTGGTGAAAGTGCTGATCGCTTCGGCGTTCCTGCCCATGTTGCGTTGGATCACACCCTTGATAAAACGCATCTGCGGATCGCGTGGTTTGGCGGCGAGGTAGGTGTCGACCCTAACCATGGCCTCCACCAGTTTCCCGTTGCGCACCATCTGGCTGACGTCGCCATATTCGTCCGCTTGGGCGGGCAGCACGGCGCAGGCCAGCGCCAGCGTCAGCAGGCGCAAGGCGGTGAAGGTGATAGATAGCCCGTGCTTCATGGCGTTGTGTGGTTCCTGCTAGTTGAATGCCCGCTGCAGGCGCTTGGCTGGTGGGGCTTTATACTGGCCTTAATTGTAGCCCACGGGGTGCGTTTTGACGCTCATATGATTGCCTTCCCGCCGGCAGTTCCCGTCGATGCCACCCAAGCCTGGATCCGCAGAATTTGCCGTTTGAATTACCCATGACTTTACGCATTTACAACACGCTGTCGCGTGCACTGGAGCCTTTGTCGCCGCTCGAACCCGGTCACGTCCGCATGTATGTCTGCGGCATGACGGTGTACGACCTTTGTCATCTAGGCCATGCGCGCGCGATGGTGGCGTTTGACGTGGTGCAGCGCTGGCTCAGGAGCAGCGGCCTGCGCGTCACCTATGTGCGCAACGTGACCGACATCGATGACAAGATCATTCGACGTGCCGTGGAGAACGGTGAAACCATCCGGGCATTGACGGATCGCATGGTGGACGCCTTACACCAGGACGCCGATGCGCTCGGCATAGAGCGCCCGACGCACGAGCCGCGCGCAACCGAGTTCGTGCCGCAGATGCTTGACCTGATTAGCACGCTGGCGCAAAAGGGGCTGGCCTACCAGTCACCCAACGGCGACGTGAATTACGCGGTGCGCAAATTTTCCGGCTATGGCAAGCTCAGCGGCAAATCGCTTGATGAGTTGCGCGCCGGTGAGCGCGTGGCGGTGCTCGACGGCAAGGACGATCCGCTGGACTTCGTGCTGTGGAAGACGGCCAAGCCGAGTGAACCGGACGAGGCGAAGTGGAGCAGCGTCTATGGCATGGGCCGTCCGGGTTGGCACATCGAATGCTCGGCCATGTGCCGCGAGATGCTGGGGGACACCTTTGACATCCACGGTGGCGGAGCTGATCTGCAATTTCCTCACCATGAGAACGAGATTGCCCAGAGCGAGGGTGCCACCGGCAAGCCGCTGGCCAGTCTCTGGATGCACAACGGGTTTGTGACGCGCGACAACGAAAAGATGTCCAAGAGCCTGGGCAACTTCTTCACCATTCGCGACATCCTGGCCCGCTTCGACGCGGAGACCGTGCGCTTCTTCATCATTCGCGCGCATTACCGCAGCGCCCTCAATTACAGCGACGTGCATCTGGACGACGCCCGCAACTCGCTCAAACGCCTGTACACCGCACTATCCCTCGTGACACCGGCGCCGATGGTCGCAATTGACTGGGCGAACCCGTTTGCGGCGCGATTCAAGGCCGCAATGGACGAAGACTTCGGCACTCCCGAGGCCGTGGCTGTGCTGTTTGATCTCGCCTCCGAAGTCAACAAGACCGGCTCGGAGCAGCACGCCGGTCTGCTCAAGGCGCTGGGTAGCTGCATCGGTCTGTTGCAGGGCGAGGCAAGCGTGTTCCTGCAGGCTGGCGCCGGACTCGATGACGCCACCATTGACCAGCGGATTGCCCAGCGCGCACAGGCCAAGGCGCAACGGAATTTTGCCGAGGCCGACCGCATCCGGCAGGAACTGCTGGCGCAAGGCGTGGTGCTGAAGGATTCGGCAGCCGGCACCACCTGGGAGGCCGTGCAGTGACGCTTAAAGTCGACCGGTTTTCCCAATCGGAAACGCTGTGATGGTTGCTGCCAGGAAGACAGAGCCGCTGGTCCTGACGCCGGACTATTGGGAAGATGCCTGCAAGCATCTGATGAAGAAGGACCGGGTCATGAAGCGGCTCATTCCCCAGTTCGGGGAAGCCTGTCTGCAGACGCGCGGCGATGCTTTCGTCACGCTGGCACGCAGCATCGTGGGCCAGCAGATTTCGGTCAAGGCAGCCCAGACCGTATGGGATCGCTTTGCCTTGTTGCCCAAGAAGATAACGGCCGGCAATGTGCTCAAGCTCAAGGTTGATGACATGCGCGGCGCCGGGCTGAGCGCGCGCAAAGTGGAGTACCTGGTTGATCTGGCGCTGCACTTTGACAGCGGCGCCGTGCGCGCTGCGGCCTGGAATGCGATGGACGATGAGGCTATCATCGCCGAGTTGATCGGCATCCGCGGCATCGGTCGCTGGACCGCCGAGATGTTCCTGATCTTTCACCTGATGCGCCCCAATGTTCTGCCGCTCGATGACGTCGGACTGATAAACGGCATCAGCAAGAGCTATTTTTCGGGTGACGTCGTGAGCCGCAGCGATGCGCGTGAAGTTGCTGCTGCCTGGACCCCTTACTGCAGCGTGGCAACTTGGTATATTTGGCGCTCGCTTGATCCGGTGCCGGTGGAGTACTAGAAGGCAGTTGCCTGACGGTCGTCGTGGTTTGCAAAGCCTGACGACGGACATATTGATGTATAGGAGCGTTTGTGGCCAAGAAAACATTCCTCGATTTCGAGAATCCGATTGCCGAACTCGAAAACAAGATTGAAGAACTGCGTTATGTGCAGACCGAGTCGGCAGTGGATATTTCCTCTGAGATCGACCAGTTGGCTAAGAAGAGCCAGCAGCTGACCAAGGACATCTACAGCGATCTGTCGCCTTGGCAGATCACCAAGATTGCGCGGCATCCGGAGCGTCCTTATACGCTCGACTATGTCAACGAGATCTTCACGCACTTCGTCGAACTGCATGGCGACCGGCACTTCGCCGATGACCTGAGCATCGTCGGCGGGCTGGCGCGTTTCAATGGTACGCCGTGCATGGTGCTGGGTCAGCAAAAAGGGCGGGACACCAAGGAGCGTGGTCTGCGCAACTTCGGCATGAGCAAGCCCGAAGGCTATCGCAAGGCTTTGCGTCTCATGAAGACCGCCGAAAAATTCAAGCTGCCGGTGTTCACCTTTGTCGATACGCCTGGCGCCTTTCCCGGGATCGATGCCGAGGAGCGCGGCCAGTCCGAGGCGATCGGGCGCAACATCTTCGAGATGGCGCAGCTCGAAGTGCCGATCATCACCACCATCATCGGCGAGGGCGGCTCCGGCGGCGCGCTGGCGATCTCGATCGGCGATCAGGTCCTGATGCTGCAGTATTCGATCTACTCGGTGATCAGCCCCGAAGGCTGTGCCTCCATCTTGTGGAAGACTTCTGAGAAGGCGCAGGAGGCGGCCGATGCGTTGGGCATCACGGCGCACCGCCTCAAGGCCCTGGGACTGATCGACAAGATCGTCAACGAGCCAGTCGGCGGCGCGCACCGTGACCACAAGCAGATGGCGGCTTTTCTCAAGCGCGCGCTCAACGATGCTTTCCGCCAGGTCAGTGACCTCAAGGTCAAGGAACTGCTGGACCGTCGCTACGACCGTCTGCAAAGCTATGGTCGCTTCACCGACACCAAGAATTCTGCCAAGTAGGGTGGTGCGCCAGCGGACCTTGCGGGGTCGCGCGTGACGACAACGCTGGCAGACGCGGTTTTCCGATTCTCGCCGGACCTGCCGCTGGCCATCGCCTTCAGTGGTGGCCCGGATTCGACTGCACTGCTGCTGGCCTGTGCCCGGAAGTGGCCGGGTCAGGTCAGCGCGATTCATATCCACCATGGTTTGCAGGCGGCGGGCGATGACTTCGAGCGTCACTGCCAGACTTTTTGTGCGCGCCTCGGTGTGCGCTTGCGTGTACAACGCGTCGACGGTCGCCATGCGCCGGGGCAAAGCCCTGAGGACGCGGCACGGCGTGCTCGTTACAAGGCGTTCGATGCTATTGCCGGGCAGGACCCCTCGATCCGGAGCATTGCGCTGGCGCAGCACGCCGACGATCAGGTCGAAACCCTGCTGCTGGCATTGAGCCGCGGCGCGGGCCTGCCCGGTTTGAGTGCCATGCCCGCGACCTGGGTGCGCGCCGGCATCCGCTATCACCGCCCGCTGCTGCAGGTCAGCGCGTCTGAAATCCGGCGCTGGCTTGCCGAGCACGACGCCGGCTATGTTGAAGACCCCAGCAACACCGACGAGCGCTTCACCCGCAACCGCATCCGCGCGCGCCTGATGCCGGCGCTAGAGGCAAGCTTTGCCAACTTCCGCGACACCTTTGCCCGCAGTGCCGCGCATGCGGCGCAGGCGCAGACGCTGCTGCTGGAACTGGCGGTTCAGGACCTGGCTGACATCGGCATGCCGCCGCTGATTGCCGTCCTGCAGCGTCTGAGCCGCGCGCGCCAGGCCAACGTGCTGCGCCACTGGCTCAACACCGCGCACCAGACTGTGCCGAGCGCGGCACAACTTGAGGAACTGCTGGACCAGATTGCCGCCTGTCGCACGCGCGGGCACTGCATCCATATCAAGGTCGGTAGCGGTCTTGTCGAGCGCCGGGGCCCGTTGCTGCATTGGTACAATCACCCGGTTTTGCAATAAAAATCTACCTCCAATGGCATTGATCGTTCACAAATACGGCGGCACGTCGATGGGTTCCACGGAACGCATCCGCAATGTCGCCAAGCGCGTCGCCAAATGGGCGCGTGCCGGCCACCAGATGGTGGTCGTCCCCTCCGCCATGAGCGGTGAAACCAACCGCTTGCTGGCGCTGGCCAAGGAACTGGCGCCGGTCAGGACCACCGAAGCCTACGGTCGCGAACTCGACATGCTGGCCGCCACCGGCGAGCAGGCATCGAGCGCGTTGCTGGCGATTGCGCTGCAGGCCGAGGGTCTGGAGTCGGTCAGCTACGCCGGCTGGCAGGTGCCGATCCGTACCGACAGCGCCTATACCAAGGCGCGTATCGAATCGATCGACGATGCCCGCGTGCGAACCGACCTGAAGGCGGGCCGCATTGTCATTGTCACGGGCTTCCAGGGGCTCGACGAACTGGGCAACATTACGACGCTCGGGCGGGGCGGCTCCGATACCTCCGCTGTCGCCGTGGCAGCAGCGATGAAGGCCGATGAATGCCTGATCTACACGGACGTGGACGGCGTCTACACCACCGACCCGCGCGTCGTGCCCGAAGCGCGCCGCCTGCACACGGTAAGCTTTGAGGAGATGCTGGAGATGGCCTCCATGGGCTCCAAGGTGCTTCAAATCCGCTCGGTGGAGTTCGCCGGCAAGTACAAGGTGCCGCTGCGCGTCCTTAGCAGTTTCACCCCCTGGGATATCGACATCAACGAGGAAGCCGTCTCCGGCACCCTGATTACTTTTGAGGAAGACGAACACATGGAACAAGCCATTGTTTCGGGCATCGCATTCAGCCGCGATGAAGCCAAGATCTCCGTGTTGGGCGTGCCCGACAAGCCCGGCATTGCCTACCAGATTCTGGGCGCCGTGGCCGATGCCAATATCGACGTCGACGTGATCATCCAGAACATCAGCAAGGACGGCAAGACCGACTTCAGCTTCACGGTCAACCGCGGCGAGTACAACAAGACGGTTGACCTGCTGAAGGAAAAAGTGCTGCCGGGGCTGGGCGCGCAAGAGGTGGTGGGTGACACCAAGATCTGCAAGGTCTCGATCGTCGGCATCGGCATGCGCAGCCACGTCGGCGTGGCGAGCAAGATGTTCCGCGTCCTGAGCGAAGAGGGCATCAACATCCAGATGATTTCGACTTCCGAGATCAAGACCTCGGTCGTGATCGACGAGAAGTACATGGAACTGGCGGTGCGCGCCCTGCACAAGGCTTTTGAACTGGAGCAGCCGCCAGCTTGACGAAAATTGCGCAGAGTCGTGAGATAATCTGCGCTGTTCAGGAAACGTGACCGAGTGGCCGAAGGTGCTCCCCTGCTAAGGGAGTATGGGGTGTAGAGCCTCATCGAGGGTTCGAATCCCTCCGTTTCCGCCAAACCTAAAAAACCTTTGCAAAACAACAACTTGCAAGGGTTTTTTTTCGCCTGTCCCAAGTTGATATGAAGATTTTAGGACAGAAAAACACCCTAAAACATCGTTCAAATGTCCCCGAGTGTCCCCGTTTTGTCCCCGCACTGTCCCCGTTTTGTCCCCGTACTTGCCTTTTTAATGTCCCCGTTTTGTCCCCGTTTGTAAGTTTTGACTGAAATCCAAGTTTTTTGACGGTAATGCGGATTTTTTGGCGATGCTTTCAGCCCGCGCTCTATTCGTTGAACCAAGCCAATCCTGCAGAACGCCCGGATTGTCTTGTCCCATTCGGGTAACGATCGCTATCGCAACATTCGAAGTCCGGGTTCAACTCATTGGGGATGTCGTTCGACAACCCCAGCCGTAAGGCTAGCCCCTGGACGACGC
>Ga0214255_1000077_pt1 | contig 49162 bp, 44 predicted proteins | sample TroBogypolimnion_24_FD_153093 | JGI IMG/M metagenome (GOLD analysis project Ga0214255, IMG submission 153093) | Freshwater microbial communities from Trout Bog Lake, WI - 03AUG2009 hypolimnion | ecosystem: Environmental > Aquatic > Freshwater > Lake > Hypolimnion/Profundal zone | place: Trout...
AGATCCAGTGATGGGTGGGGTTGACCGCTAATGTCCTTTACCAATGAAGAACTCGTTGTGATGGATTCCATCATTGCCCGTTATCCCAAGAGCCGTTCGGCGATCATGCCGCTCTTGCATTATGTGCAATCGATCGATGGTTTTGTAACGGCACGTGGAATTGAGACCATTGCCGAAAAATTAGATTTGGCAACCGCGGAAGTTACCGCTGTCTCAACTTTCTATACGCAATACAAGAGCGAACCGGTCGGTGAATATCACGTCGGAATTTGTACCAATACCTTGTGCGCCATTATGGGTGGAGATGCAATTTACGAATCAGTCTGCGATCGTCTTGGAATTAAGAAAGACCAAACAACCAACGATGGAAAAGTTTCACTCGAGCGTATCGAATGCAACGCCGCTTGTGATTACGCCCCAGTAGTTATGGTCAACTGGGAGTTTTACGATAATCAAACCCCAGCTTCTGTTAATAATTTAGTTGATGCAATTCGAGAAGGTAATCCTCCTGCTCCAACCCGCGGACCAACAAAGTTGCGAACCTGGAAAGAGAATTCTGCCGTGCTCGCTGGTTTATCGGATGGCCTCGCAGAAGAGGGCGTACAGGCTGGGGCTCCATCGCTCCTTGGTCTAAATATCGCAAAGTCGCAGGGCAAAAAATGAGCACATTAAAACCAGTTCTCTCGGCGCATTGGGATGAAGCCGATTCATTTACTATCGCCGCTTATAAGCGCCATGGTGGTTATAAGCCCCTAGCTAAAGCTCTTAAATCCACACCCGATGAGGTTATTGCGCTCGTTAAAGAGTCGGGACTTCGCGGTCGCGGTGGTGCAGGATTCCCTACCGGAAGCAAGTGGGGCTTCATTCCCCAAGGCGACAACAAGGCGCACTACTTAGTTGTGAACGCCGACGAGTCAGAGCCTGGCACCTGCAAAGATATTCCATTGCTTATGGCAAACCCGCATGTCCTCATCGAGGGCATAATTATCGGGTCCTATGCGATCCGCGCCAACCATTCATTTATCTATATCCGCGGTGAAGTAGTACACGTGGTTCGCCGGGTGCAGAAAGCTATCGACGATGCTTATGCAGCTGGACTTCTAGGTAAGAATATTTTGGGTAGTGGCTTTGATTTAGAGCTCACCTTGCACGCTGGTGCTGGTGCATATATCTGTGGTGAAGAAACTGCGCTCTTGGATTCCCTCGAAGGTTTCCGTGGTCAGCCACGTTTGCGTCCACCGTTCCCTGCCATCGCTGGCCTCTATGCGATGCCTACAGTTGTTAACAATGTTGAATCAATTGCTTCAGTGCCATCCATAATCGCAAAGGGAGCCGACTGGTTCCAAGCGATGGGAACCGAGAAGAGCAAGGGATTCACGCTCTATTCCCTCTCTGGCCATGTCACCAATCCTGGGCAATTTGAGGCACCGCTCGGAATTACCTTACGTCAAATCTTGGAGCTCGCTGGCGGAATTCGCGCTGGCCATGAATTGAAATTCTGGACTCCTGGAGGTTCTTCCACTCCAATGTTTACTGCCGAACATCTCGATGTTCCGCTGGATTACGAAGGCGTCGCAGCCGCAGGTTCCATGCTTGGAACAAAGGCGCTGCAAATCTTTGATGAGACCACATGTGTTGTTCGCGCTGCGCTGCGCTGGGTCGAGTTCTACAAGCATGAGTCCTGCGGAAAGTGCACACCTTGCCGTGAAGGCACCTGGTGGCTCGTGCAATTAATGAAGGATCTAGAGGCAGGCAAGGGAACGGAAGCAGATCTAGAAAAACTTCTCGATCTTTGCGACAACATTGCAGGCCGTTCTTTCTGCGCTCTGGCCGATGGCGCGGTATCGCCAATTATCTCTTCACTCAAATATTTCCGCGCTGAATACATCTTGCACCAGACAAATGGCGGTTGCCCATTTGATCCGGTTGCGTCTACCCTCTTTGAAACGGCAGGTGCATAAATGACGCCCGAGCAAGCAGTCGTTGCAGTTGAAACTGTTTCCGCAATTATCGATGGCGCAGAAGTAACCGTTCCAAAAGGAACTCTCATTATTCGTGCTGCCGAGCAGTTGGGAATCGCAATTCCACGTTTCTGCGACCACCCTTTACTTGCTCCCGAAGGTGCTTGCCGCCAGTGCCTGGTGGATGTATCTATCAACGGGCGCGCCTTTCCTAAGCCACAAGCCTCTTGCACCATGCCGGTTGAAAATGGAATGGTCGTAAATACTCAACTCACATCACCCGTTGCCGCCAAGGCGCAAGAGGGAATTATGGAGTTCCTCTTAATTAACCACCCTCTCGATTGCCCGATCTGCGATAAAGGCGGCGAGTGCCCGCTTCAGAATCAGGCCATGTCTGCTGGCCGTCCAGAGTCACGCTTTGAAGGCGAAAAGCGCACCTTTGAAAAGCCAATCAATATTTCTTCGCAGGTGCTTCTCGATCGCGAACGTTGCGTGCTCTGCGCGCGCTGCACCCGCTTCTCGGAGCAGATTGCCGGCGATCCATTTATTACCCTCAACGAACGCGGGGCGCTACAACAAGTCGGTATCTATGAGAATCAACCTTTCGAGTCCTATTACTCGGGCAACACAGTGCAGATCTGCCCAGTTGGTGCGCTTACAGGAGCTTCCTATCGTTTCCGCGCCCGTCCCTTTGATCTCGTCTCTGTAAATTCCGCTTGCGAACATTGCGCGTCAGGCTGTGATCTACGCACCGATATGCGTCGCGGTAAGACACTTCGTCGCCTTGGTGGCGATGATCCAGCGGTCAACCAAGAGTGGAACTGCGATAAAGGTCGTTGGGCATTTAAATATCTCACATCTCGCGAACGCGTAAAGACTCCACTCGTTCGTGGCGCTGATGGTGAACTCCATGAAGCGTCGTGGCCAGAAGCGATTGCAGCAGCAGCAGCCGGACTCAAGGGTAAGCGCGTTGGCGTTCTAGCCGGCGGACGGTTGACTCATGAAGATGCATACGGATATTCCAAGTTTGCACGCGTTGCTCTAGGTACAAACGACATCGATTTCCGCGCCCGCCCACACAGTGATGAAGAGCGCGATTTCCTAGCGGCGGTTGTTACGAATTTAAAGACAACGTACATCGACATCGATAAGGCCGACCATGTGGTGCTCGCGAGCTTCGAGCCAGAAGAAGAATCACCCATCGTTTTCTTACGCATTTATCGTCAAGTAACCAAGCGTGGACTCGTTGTCTCTTCCGACGCCCCACTTGCTAGCCGTGGCTCTAAGAAACTCGCGGCGCAGTTGGTGAAAGGTCTTGCTGAAATTTCTGGCTTGACTGCACAGAGCGTGATCTTGATTGGTGAGCGTGCCGCTGAAACCGCTGGAGCTCTCTCTGCGGCATTCGAACTTTCACAATCGACCGGTGCCAAGTTGGCGTGGATCCCACGTCGCGCCGGAGAACGCGGAGCAATAGCCGCAGGAGCTATCGGAAATTTGCTTCCTGGCAATCGCCCCGTCTCAGATGCCGCAGCTCGTGTAGATCTGCAGAGCGCATGGGGAGTGAAAACACTTCCCGAAAATCCAGGTCGTTCTACGTCAGAGATCTTGGCTGCCCTCAACGATGAATCGCTCGACGCGGTTCTTATCGGAGGCGTCGATCCAATGGATATTTCGGCGGACGCATTAAATCAACTTCTTCACACCTTCGTTGTTTCACTTGAAATTTCCAACACCGCAGTCACGGCTATCGCTGATGTAGTTCTCCCAGTTGCCGCCGTGGTTGAGAAGAGCGGGTCCTACCTTGACTGGCGTGGAATCGCTCGCGCCTTTGAAAAGGGAATCGATGATGTCGACCTTCGCAGCGATGTGCGCATTCTTTCGATCTTGGCAGACGAGATGGGTAAGCCAATTAATCTTCCAACAGTTACAGCAACCACCCGTGAAATTGCATCGTTGGGTATTTGGGATGGAACACAGCCAGTATTCTCGAAGAGAGCATCCGCCCCAGCCTCTTCCGATGGTTTCACTCTTGTTTCGTGGCGCTTCTTGCTTGATCTAGGTTCATTGCAGCAAGGCGAAGCGAACCTGGCCGGAACCGCAAAGCAGGCACGTGCGCATATTTCTACCGCAACTGCGGCCTCTCTGGGCGTTAGCGAATCTGATTCGGTTGTCATATCGAATGAGCGTGGGTCGATTGAACTCCCTGTCGCGATTGGAAATATCGCAGATCATCTCATTTGGGTACCGCGGAATTCCGAAGGATCCCAAGTAATTCCCGCACTGGGGCTAACTTCTGGATCAGTAAAGGTGGCGAAGCGATGAGTACAGCAGCTTTGCTCGGACAAGATCCCGGCTGGTTAATTTTAGTTAAGGGACTCCTGATATTTGTCTTCTGTGTTGTCTGCACCTTGATGGCTGTCTGGGGAGAGCGCAGAATTGTCGCTCGCATGCAGATGCGCCTTGGACCTAACCGCGTTGGAAAATTTGGATTACTCCAAGCTCTCGCCGATGGCGTGAAGCTAGCTCTTAAGGAAGATTTGATTCCGGCAGCGGCTGACAAAGTGGTATTTATTATTGCTCCAATAATTTCAGCAACCACCTGCTTTATGGCATTTGCTGTTATCCCATTTACCGGCACGGTAACGCTCTTCGGGCACAAGACCGCGATGCAATTAACCGATCTCCCAGTCAGCGTCTTGTATATCTTGGCCATCGCATCAATCGGTGTTTACGGAATTGTTCTTGCAGGATGGTCTTCAGGTTCTACCTACCCGCTGCTTGGCGGATTGCGTTCGAGCGCTCAGGTTATTTCTTATGAAGTAGCAATGGGACTATCCCTCGTCGCCGTCTTTATTTATTCAGGAAGCATGTCAACATCAGAGATCGTTGCCGCGCAACACAAGTGGTGGTTCTCGGTCATCTTGTTCCCATCCTTTGTTATTTATGTTATTTCCATGGTCGGGGAGACAAATCGTGCACCTTTCGATTTAGCCGAAGCTGAAGGCGAACTCGTTGGTGGATTCCATACTGAATACTCTTCACTCAAGTTTGCACTCTTCTTCTTGGCTGAATATGTAAATATCGTCGCCGTTTCAGCCCTGGCAACGACCCTCTTTATGGGTGGATACCACGCGCTTCCAGGCCTTACCTTTACCGAGAGCTGGTTGGGTGGTTGGTTTACGCTCTTCTGGTTTATCGGAAAAGTTGTTTCATTCTTCTTCCTCTTTGTTTGGCTCCGCGGAACGCTGCCCCGTCTTCGTTATGACCAGTTTATGAAGTTTGGTTGGAAGGTTTTGATTCCAACTAGTTTGCTCTGGATCTTGATCCTCGCAACCTTGCGTGTAATGTCACAACGCGCAGTAAGCCGCATTATTGTCTTGGGATTTAGCATTGGCGTCGTCTTACTCGTGGTGCTCGCGACGACTTTGTATGACCGCAGCACTGCCAAGGCGAAGGCCGCCGCGGTTCTTCCCGATCTACCTCCTCCTTCGTTCCCGATCCCTGCTCTGCCCGGACAATCAATGGTCAATCACTTGACGATCGAACAAACTGAAGTGGTTACAGAACTGGAGAACCACAATGGCTGATGAAGCGAAGAGTTTCTCGCAACAACTCCTTGGATTCTGGGTCACCTTTGCGACCATGTTCAAGAAGGTTAATACCGTCCAATATCCAGAGGTTAAAGAACCAACCGCTGAGCGCTTCCACGGTCGCCATCAACTCAATCGCTATGAAGATGGGCTCGAGAAGTGCATCGGTTGTGAACTCTGCGCCTGGGCCTGTCCTGCAGATGCGATTTATGTCGAAGGTGCAGATAACACGCAAGAGGAACGTTTCTCTCCGGGAGAGCGTTTTGGTCAGGTATATCAAATTAATTATCTGCGTTGTGTTTTCTGTGGCCTTTGCATCGAGGCCTGTCCAACTCGCGCACTCACGATGACCAACGAATATGAATTAGCCGATGATGATCGTGCCAAATTAATCTTTGAAAAGGATGATCTACTAGCGCCATTGCGTCAAGGAATGATCGCTCCACCGCATCCTATGTACCCAGATTCCAGCCATCTCAATTATTACAAGGGCGAAATCACCGGATCGCATCCTTCACAGGCACGTGAGGAGCAGAAGTAAAATGTTACACACCAGCTTCCACCTCGCGCTTACGGTCGGTCGCACAGCAACGCCTGAAGCAGTGCAATTTTGGATCTTGGCTCCGCTCGCGGTTATTGCAGCGTTAGGGATATTAGTTGTTAAGAAGGCGGTCCACTCTGCCCTTCTTTTGGCATGGGTGATGGTCACACTCGCCATCTTCTATATCGCCGAAGATGCGCTCTTCCTAGGAATCGTCCAGATCATCGTTTATACCGGAGCGGTCATGATGCTCTTCCTCTTTATTCTCATGCTTGTGGGAGTTGATAGCTCTGAGTCCCTCGTTGAAAACCTCAAGGGGCAGCGGATTCCTTCTATTGTGGCAGCCATCGGTCTGGGTGGTTTGATGCTCTCGCTTCTGGGTCGAGCGACCCTTCCAGCGCCGTCAGTTGGTCTGCAAACGGCTAACGCGGGTGGCAATGTGCAAGGGATAGCTAAATCTTTATTTACTCAATATGTCTGGGCCTTTGAAGTTGTTTCAGCGCTTCTGATTACCGCTGCCCTAGGCGCTATGGTCTTGGCGCACTCTCAAAAAGTTCGTTCGCCTTACGCACAACGTGACCTGTCTATTGCACGCTTTCGCAAGAGTTCGCTGGGCGATGCTGCAGGACTTCCTGCATCAGGGGTATTTGCTGGCCGTAACGCGGTCGACGTTCCGGCGCTCTTGCCCGATGGTTCACCAGCCCCTACATCGGTTTCCCAAACTCTACGATCGCGTGGAGACATCATTACTAGCGCACCATTTGCGTTAGAAGCGATTGAAGAGCAGGAGGACTAAATGGATATTTCAAATTACCTCTACCTATCGGTCATGCTCTTTACGATCGGAGCGCTCGGCGTATTGATTCGTCGAAACGCCATCGTCATCTTTATGTGTATCGAGCTCATGCTCAATGCTTCTAATTTGGCTCTCGTAACTTTCTCCCGAATCCATGGCAATCTCGATGGTCAGGTCGCCTCGTTCTTCACGATGGTGGTCGCTGCCTGTGAAGTTGTTGTTGGTCTAGCCATCATCGTCACCATTTACCGCTCCCGTCGATCGGCATCAGTTGATGATGCCAGTTTGTTGAAGAACTAATGAGAACTAGCAGTCACTTGGTTTACCTCATCGCTCTTCCACTTTTTAGCTCTGCCTTGCTTCTTCTCCTTGGTCGTATCGCAGATAAGTGGGGTCATCTCCTAGCGACGCTTGTATCGGCTTCTGCGTTTGGCGTTGGAGTCTCTGAATTCATAGCGATGCACAGCCACACCGGTGCTAACCGCGCTGCTACCCAGAAGCTCTTTGAGTGGATCTCGGTCGGAAACCTCAAAGTCGATGCTTCACTATTGCTCGATCAACTCTCCATCTGCTTTGTTCTACTTATTACTGGGGTAGGAACTCTGATCCACATCTACTCCATTGCATATATGGACCACGACAAAGATCGCCGTCGCTTCTTCGCATATCTCAACTTCTTCATAGCGGCGATGTTGCTATTGGTCTTGGGCGATTCCTACCTGAATTTATATGTTGGCTGGGAAGGTGTTGGCCTAGCTTCATATCTCCTCATCGGATTTTGGAATCACAACCCAACGTACGCAGTCGCAGCAAAGAAAGCCTTTATAGCCAACAGAATCGGTGACGTCGGACTTTCACTAGCCATCATGATCTGTTTTACGCAATTTGGGGCGGTCTCATTCTCAGGTGTCAAAGCGGGCGCTTCGCATGCATCACCAGCTGCGTTAACTGCAATTGGAGCGATGCTCTTGTTGGCAGCGGCCGGAAAGTCCGCGCAGTTCCCATTGCAATCTTGGCTCGGCGATGCCATGGCTGGTCCAACTCCAGTTTCAGCGTTGATCCACGCCGCGACGATGGTGACCGCTGGCGTCTACCTCATTACTCGTTCAAACTTTATCTTTGATGCTTCTTCAACAGCGCGCCTACTCGTCGTAACAGTAGGCGTAATCACTCTCCTCTTCGGAGCGATCGTTGGTACCGCTAAAGATGACATTAAGAAAGCACTTGCTGCTTCCACTATGTCGCAGATCGGTTACATGATTCTGGCAACCGGGCTCGGTCCAGTTGGTTATGCCTTCGCCATCATGCATCTTTTGACTCATGGTTTCTTCAAGGCTGGAATGTTCTTAGGCGCAGGCTCGGTCATGCATGGTATGGATGACGAGATAAATATGCGCAAATACGGAGGCTTGGCCAAGTTGATGCCAATCACCGCGGTCACATTTGGCTTGGGTTATTTGGCGATCTTGGGCGTCCCACCTTTTGCTGGCTTCTATTCGAAGGACAAGATTATTGAGACCGCCTTTAATCAGGGCGGTGGCAAGGGAATTATTCTCGGGGGAGCCGCGCTTCTGGGCGCTGGAATCACCGCTTTCTATATGACCCGCGTAGTCGTGCTGACCTTTGCTGGCGCAAAACGCTGGAAAGATGGATCTCATCCTCATGAAAGTTCGGTCTTGATGTGGGGCCCAATGGTCGTCTTGGCAATCGGCTCGGTTGCATCTGGATTCCTTCTCAGCGCTGGTGGAGCTTTGGTTAACTGGCTCCAGCCAGTAGTTAATGCTTCACATGCAGAAGGCGGAAAAGAGTTGATGAATCCGCTCGTTGTATCCATACTGGCATTAGGAATTGTTGCACTGGGCGCCAGTTACGCGATTGTTAAATATCGCAGCGTCCCTGAGGTCGCTCCTGAAAACGTTTCTATCTTTACCGAGATCGCGCGTAAGGATCTTTACCAAGATATATTTAACGATGCCGTACTGGTGAAACCAGGCACTGCACTCACCGCTGGATTAGTTGCAACAGATCACCATGTGATTGACGGTGCGGTCCGACTAGTTGGTTGGGTGATTGGCGAAGTGTCCGATGTTCTCCGTAAGATTCAGAACGGTTACGTTCGGACATATGCACTGGCGATGTTCGTCGGCGTCTTTATCGGTGCCCTGATCCTTTGGGTGGTAACCGCATGAACCTCTTAACGCTCACAATCGTCCTACCGCTATTAGGTGTGCTCGGCCTGGTCGCAGCTCCTAAAGAGAATACGCACCTCATTAAATTAATTGCCCTTGGTTCATCGCTGGTCACTCTGGTCAGTTCTCTCTTGATGTTGACCAAGTACAAGTTTGGAGTTCAAGGTTTCCAACTTGTTTCATCGCATTCATGGTTCAAGGTATTTAATATTAATTACGCGGTTGGAATTGATGGGTTGGCACTAGTGCTGATTCTGCTCACGACCGTACTTGTACCTATCGTCGTTGTCGGAGGTTGGAATGAAGCCGAGAATGGGCGATGGAGCGTAAAGACCTTCTACTTGCTGATCTTAGTTCTTGAGACATTCATGGTTGGGGTATTTGCAGCGACCGATGTCTTCTTGTTTTATGTAATCTTCGAAGCGATGCTGGTTCCTGTCTATTTCCTCATTGGTGGTTACGGGCGGGGCGATCGTGCCGCAGCAGCGCTGAAGTTCTTGCTGTACAGCCTCTTCGGTGGATTGCTGATGTTGGCAGCTGTCATCGGATTATTTGTGGTTTCAATTCATCAAGGCCCTGGTTCATTTGATGTAACAGCTCTCTCTCATCTCAAGATCAGCCACAATACGCAAGATTGGCTCTTCTTAGGCTTCTTTATCGCCTTTGCGATCAAGGCCCCACTCTTTCCATTCCACACCTGGCTTCCAGGTGCGGCAAAGTCTGCGACTCCTGGCACATCGATCTTGGTGCTCGGCGTACTCGACAAAGTCGGTACCTACGGCATGATTCGTTTCTGCCTTACCCTCTTCCCAGAGGCGACGAAGACCTTTGCTCCTTACATCATCGCGCTCTCGCTAATCTCAATTATCTATGGCGCTTTCTTGGCAATTGGCCAGAGAGACCTCAACTCCTTGATTGCCTTCACCTCGATCTCGCACTTCGGTTTTATTGTTCTTGGAATCTTTGCTATGACAAGCCAAGGTTTAACTGGTGCAACTTTGTACATGGTCAACCATGGATTTTCTACAGCAGCGCTCTTCCTTGTAGGCGGTTGGATGATCGAACGTCGCAAATCGACGCAGGTGGAAGACTTTGGTGGACTGCAACGAATAACGCCAGTTATGGCCTGGAGCTTCTTTATTGCAGGCATGTCCGCACTTGCACTCCCTGGACTTTCAAGTTTTGTAAGTGAATTCCTCGTTCTGATCGGAACTTTCACTCGGTATCCAGCCGCGGCAATTATCGGAACACTCGGAATCGTGCTCGCTGCTCTCTACATTTTAATCTTGGTGCAACGCACCCTTCATGGACCGCTGCAGCCAGGGAATGAAGATACGCCCGATCTCAATTGGCGCGAGAAATTCGCACTGGCCCCGGTTATTGTGGCGCTAGTTCTCCTCGGTTTTTATCCCAAGCCCGCTATCCACGTGATTGACCCAGCGACCAGCCAAATTATGGCAGCGGCTCAAGTCACAGACCCAACTCCATTGGCAGGTAAATAATGCTTACTACTCCTAGCCTTGATTACAACTTACTTGCACCAATCCTGATCGTCTTAGGTGGTGCGCTCCTGGGCGTCTTCGTTGAAGGATTTGTAGGCCGTGCCTATCGCGCTCGTATCCAAATCATTATCGCCCTAGTTACAACAGCTACCGCATTTTGTTGGGTGATCTCGATTCACAATCTAGTCTCGCAAACTGCTGCGGTGGATTCCGTTTCAATAGATGGAGGCGGCCTCTTCATGCAAGGTGCAATTCTCGCCTTGGCCTTTGTAGCGCTCCTCTTCTTCACGCAGGATGACCACTTTGCACCGCAAGCATCTGCTCTTCCTGGATCACAAGAAGAAGCAGCTGCCGTGCTAGCTGGTGTTCAAATGACGGAAATCTATCCCCTGGTGCTCTTTGCTATCTCTGGAATGTTGCTCTTCCCGGTAGCCCATGATCTGATCACCCTCTTTGTTGCCCTAGAAGTTCTTTCTATTCCGCTCTACATCATCACCGGGTTGGCCAGACGCCGCCGCCTCTTGTCGCAAGAAGCAGCCCTTAAGTATTTCTTGCTCGGCGCGTACTCCTCTGCCTTCTTCCTCTTTGGTGGGGCGCTCTTGTATGGATTTTCAGGCAGCCTCTCGCTAGCCATGATCCGCAACGCTGCCGCTGTCCCTGGCGCAAATCACATCTTCTTATTGCTCGGGATAGTTTTGATGTCGGTTGGATTGCTCTTTAAAGTTGGAGCGGTGCCATTCCATTCATGGACTCCCGATGTTTATCAAGGAGCCCCAACTGCTGTTACAGGATTTATGGCGGCCTGTACCAAGGTCGCGGCTTTTGGTGCGATGTTCCGTATCTTTATCGTTGGTTTTGCAGCGGTGCAAAATGATTGGCGTCCAGTATTTGTTGCGATCTCAATCGTAACCATGGCTGGCGGTGCTATTGCGGCGATTTCACAACGCGATGTAAAGCGCACCTTGGCTTACTCTTCCATTACTCACGCTGGATTCTTGATGGCCGGAATAATCGCCTTGAGCAAGGCTGGCTTAACTTCAATGATGTTCTATTTAGTAGCGTATGGCTTTGCCACCATCGGGGCCTTTGGAATTGTGACGCTCGTTCGGGATTCAACTGGTGAGGTCAATGATCTTAATCGTTGGGCCGGACTTGCTAAGAAATCCCCAGGGGTGGCCACTGCTTTTGCTCTCTTTCTCTTGAGTTTTGGTGGAATTCCACTCACCGCTGGTTTCATTGCAAAGTTCTCTATCTTCACAGCAGCGTATGCATCGGGAAATATTGCGATCGTCGTCGTGGGAGTACTTTCTAGCGCGATTGCGCTGTTCTTCTATCTTCGCGTCATCCTGATTATGTTCTTTAAAGAACCTACAGACGACACGGTCACCGTTGCGATTCCATCATTCTTGGTTACGACAGGAATTACGATCTGCTTCGTGATTACATTGGTACTAGGTGTTTATCCAAACTTGCTCTTTAATTTGGCTAACACCATGACCACACTCGTTCCTTAATTAATCCCCAGATATTTCATTAAACGGATTTGATTCCCCTCGTGGCCCAGGATGGTCATAAAAGTCCTTGATTATTGGATGCAATAAGTGCGGCTTTATCTTGTGAGTCGCATGCGGTGAACCCGGGATGATGGCCAGACGGCCATTAGAAAGAGCTTGATATAAATCAACTCCATGGTGCGGGCTAAAGGGTTCGTCATCTCCATTGACAACCAAGACCGGGCAGGTAATTGTGGCCAGTTCTGCGACGGTGATATTTGGCTCGGTAGCCCAAACATCGTGTGCCTTTTGAATAATGATATCGAGCATCTCTGCAGCATCTGGTGAGCGTTCGGCAAAATCGGCACGATTTTCATCGGTGACAACCACCTCGCCACCCAAAGCGAGTCCTGCGTCCCAGGTGTAATTAGTACCTGTGGCAATAATTGATAAGACCAAGTCTGGCCGTGCGATCGCAACCAAGAGCGCGATGATTCCACCGTCGCTGTGGCCGAGGAGGTGCGTCGGGGCACCGATTACATCTTCTATATATGCAATTGCTTCATCGCGTTGAAAATCAAAGTGATAGAAACCTTCGCGGATACCAGTGCGTCCATGCGCGCTGCGGTCATAGCCATATACATGAAAGCGATCTTCGATCGCGGGAAGAATATGATAATCAAAGTTCTCGGTAGCGCTTAAACCGCCATGGAGCAGCAAAAGTGGCGCTCCATTGTTTGGGTATTCAACGCTCCAAGTCTGATGTCCGCGCAGATCGATGTATGCCATGGGTTTAAATCGAGTCCATGATGTGGCGATTACCGCGATCGAAGGTGAAATAGTTCCAACTCCAGTCAGCAATGGTGCCGATCCGATTTCGTCCGCCCATTAAGTAGAAGAGGTGCAAGAAGAGCCAACCAAACCAGGCGATGGGGCCGCTGATCTTCAATTTTTTAACTTGGATGATGGCCTTATGGCGACCGATGGTAGCCATCGACCCCTTATCTTTATAAAGGAATTCCTTGAGCGCTTGACCCTTACTTGCCCGTTTAATTTGCTCAGCGACGAAGCGACCTTGTTGCATTGCAACAGGGGCGACTTGTGGCAGGAAGCGACCATTCGATCCGCGGGCCCCAGCGCAATCTCCGACCGCCCAGACGTATGGATAATTCGTAATTTGCATCGTCTGTTCTGTTTTAAGGCGGAATCCTTCTGTTGGAACACTGAGATCATAGATACCAGGGGAGCTAGTAACGCCAGCCGCCCAGATCATCACGTGTGCTCGCATGGAACTTCCATCTGCAAAGTTGATGGTTCCAAATTCGAGCGACTTTACAGCCGTTTTGAGCATCAGATTTACGCCTAGCTTCTCTAATTCCTTCTGCGCTTTGTCGGTCAGTGATTGATCAAACATCGGCAGTACCCGAGGCCCAGCTTCGACAAGATATACATCGATCTTGGAAGCAGCTTCGGCCTGATCACTATGGAGAGGCCCCTTGATTAATTCGCCAAGGGCTCCAGCCATTTCGACTCCGGTAGGGCCGCCACCAACCACTACAACTTTTAGGCGAGTGTCATCCTGAAAACGGCAGAGATCTTCATAACGGCGCATGATCTCAGAGCGAATAGCGAGAGATTCATGAACTGACTTCATTCCGAGGCCATATTCATGTACCCCAGGAATTCCAAAATCAGCGGTGACCGAACCCATGGCTACGACGAGGTGGTCAAAAGGGATTACCTCACTGCTATCGAGTTTGACCGTCTTATTTTTGTGATCGATCGAAATAGGTGAACCCATATGAAAGCGGCCCCCGGTTTTGCGGAGTGCACCGCGGATAGGGTAGGCAATATGGTCTGCAGCAATACCGGCGGTAGCCACCTGATAAAGCAGAGGAAGGAAAGTTTGATAATTATTACGGTCCACGACGGTGATTTCCGCATCGTGACCCAGAGCCTCGGCCGTTGCCAGTCCGCCAAAGCCTCCGCCAAGGATTACAACGCGGGGTTTCGCCATTGGGATTTACCTTTTTCTTCTATCAGTGGAGCACGTGGCGATCACTGGTCGATTCGCTACCAGCTCTGGTTTCGAATATCCGAATCTATCTCCTCAGTCTACTGTTAATCAGGTGAACACAACTCCTAAGAATCGTCGAGTACTCGTTACTGGTGCATCGGGCTATGTGGGCAGTCGACTGGTGACCTCACTCTTAGCGCAGGGTTCTCTCGTCCGGGTACTGGTACGAGATAGATCGAAAATTGTCGGCCTACCCTGGTATTCACAGGTTGAAGTTTCGGTGGGCAGTGCCACAAAGCTCGAAGAAATTTCAGCAGCTCTTTCGGGAGTCCACACCGCCTTTTATCTGCTTCATTCCATTGGCGCCGGGGGTCGATTCGATCAAGTGGAAGAAGCGATGGCGCTCACATTTGGCCAAGCGGCCCAAGAGGCTGATGTCTCTCAAATAATTTATCTCGGTGGAATTGCAAATGATGCGAGCCAGAGTCAACACCTGGCATCGCGGGCAAATACGGGTGCATCTTTGGCTAAATTTAACGTTCCAGTATTGGAGTTGCGAGCGGGAATTATTATCGGTTCAGGCTCTGCCTCCTTCGAAATGATTCGACACATGACTCACAGGTTGCCTGTAATGATCACGCCGAAGTGGGTGAGCAATCGAACTCAACCGATTGCAATTCGAGATGTCCTTTACTACCTCGCCGAAGTGGCAAAACTCAACGAACCAAAATCTGGAATCTTCGATGTGGGTGGTCCTGATGTGATGACGTATGCGCAGCTCATGAAGACCTTCGCTCGAGTCTCCAAATTGCCTCGGCGAATTATTATCAAGGTTCCATTTTTGTCGGTCTGGCTTTCAAGTTTATGGATTGGCCTGGTAACCCCGGTCCCAGTAGCGCTGGCTCGACCGCTGGTTGGATCGCTGATCAACGAAGCGGTTATGGATAAACAGAAGTCCATTTCGCTACTTATTTCGCCTCCTCCTTCTGGTTTGATCTCGGTCGAGCAGGCATTTGAATTAGCACTCTCCAAGGTAGCTCGCAATGAAGTTGCTTCTCGATGGTCTGATGCCGACGCGATTATGCCGCCGTGGCAGAAAACCCAATCAGATCCCTCATGGGCTGGAGATGCCGAGTATCACGACAAGAGAATTATTTATACGGATGCTTCCCTTGATTCACTCTGGAAGAGCATTGAAGAGATCGGCGGAGAGCGCGGTTGGTACGGCGCCGATTTTCTCTGGTGGTCGCGAGGATTAATAGATCGCCTCATCGGTGGAGTGGGCCTGCGTAGAGGTCGTCGGGATCCACATATATTGCGCCAAGGCGAGAGCGTAGATTTCTGGAGGGTGGAAAATTTGCAACCCCAACAGGTTCTGACGCTTTATGCCGAGATGATCCTGCCAGGCAAAGCGTGGCTAGAATTTTCGCTCGCGCAGGTGGTACACGATGGCAGATCGATGCGATCGTTAACTCAAGTCGCAACATTTCAACCGAAGGGGGCGGGCGGCCACCTGTACTGGGCCGTGGTTGCACCTTTCCATAAATTAGTTTTTCCGACGATGGCGAAGAACATAATTAAGGAAGCTCTCCGGAAGGATGAGGTCGCGCGGGAACACGGAAGATAGATAATCTCGAATCTGCAGATATTGTCAGCCTAAGCAATTAGTATCAGTGCATGGAATTCCAAGGTAGCGCTATGGATTTGAACCTCTCTTCAGGCAGTGGCCTTACCGAACTCGAACTTCAAATCCTGGATTTCGAGCGGCAATGGTGGCGCTATGCCGGGGCCAAGGAATCTTCGATTAAAGAGCTCTTTGACCTCACCCCACCGGCTTATTACCAACTCCTCAACAACCTGATCGATCGCGAGGATGCCCTTCTGAGCCAGCCGATGCTGGTAAAGCGTCTGCGCCGGCTGCGGGAAGCTCGCACAGAGGCTCGCTCCGCGGGCTTTCGCCTCTAAAACCCCTCATAGCCCCGCCTCCTCGGTTGGCAGCCCCCGCGGGCTTTCGCTAGAGTTTGGTTAGCACTCTCGCCCTTACTCTGCTAATTGGCAGGGGAGCCGCGATAAGTGGAAATCCGAGAAGCGTTGAAGAAAAAGGGAGCACATCATGGCCGTTGCCATTAAGCCACTTGAAGACCGCATCGTTGTTAAGGCCAATGAGGCCGAGCAGACCACAGCGTCAGGTCTGGTTATTCCAGATACCGCTAAAGAGAAGCCACAAGAGGGCACCGTTATTGCCGTCGGCCCAGGTCGCTTTGATGATGGCGTACGCACTCCAATGGATGTAAAAGTTGGAGATGTAGTTCTTTACAGCAAGTACGGCGGAACTGAAGTTAAGTACAACAACGAGGAATACCTCGTTCTCTCTGCCCGCGATGTACTAGCGATCATTGAGAAGTAACCACCATGGGTAAAACTATTTCATTTGACGAGAACGCTCGTCGTGCGATGGAACGCGGCGTCAACATTCTCGCCGACACCGTCAAAGTAACGCTTGGACCCCGCGGTCGTAACGTCGTTCTTGCAAAGGGTTATGGCGCACCGTTGATCACCAACGATGGCGTCACCATTGCTAAAGAGATCGAACTAGAAGATCCAGCCGAAAACATGGGCGCTCAGCTCGTTAAGCAAGTTGCTGAGAAGACCAATGATGTTGCAGGTGATGGAACTACTACTGCGACAGTTTTGGCACAGGCAATGGTTCGCGAAGGTTTACGTAACCTCGCTGCTGGCGCTCAGCCAATGGATATCAAATACGGAATCGAAGCAGCTGTTAAGGCAATCTCCGAGGAGCTCAAGAAGAATTCAACACCAGTATCTGGCAAGGCTCAGATCGCTGATGTTGCAACAATTTCAGCTCAAGATAAGGCGATCGGCGATCTCATCGCAGAAGCGATGGATAAGGTCGGCAAAGATGGCGTTATTACCGTAGAAGAGTCTTCAACGACTGGCCTCGAGCTCGATTTCACCGAGGGAATGCAATTCGATAAGGGCTACATAAGTCCTTACTTTGTAACTGACTCAGATCGCATGGAGACGGTTCTAGAGGATGCCTTCATTCTGATTTCAGCGCAGAAGATCTCATCGCTCTCTGACATCCTTCCTGTGCTCGAGAAGGTAGCAGCTGCTAATAAGCCGCTATTGATCATTGCCGAAGATGTAGAAGGCGAAGCACTCTCTACCCTCGTCGTCAACCGTATGCGTGGAACGTTCACTTCAGCGGCAGTTAAGGCTCCTGGATTTGGTGACCGTCGCAAAGCGATGTTGCAAGATATTGCAATCTTGACCGGTGGTCAGGTTATTACTTCAGAGGTTGGTCTCAAGCTCGATCAAGTAACCCTTGAACTCTTGGGTAAAGCCCGTCGCATTGTCATCACCAAGGACGCTACAACAATCGTCGATGGCGCCGGAGATAAAGGCGAAGTTGCAAACCGTGTGAACGAAATTCGCAACGAGCTAGCAACTACCGATTCTGAATGGGATCGCGAGAAGCTACAAGAGCGAGTTGCAAAACTTGCCGGTGGCGTTTGCGTCATCAAGGTTGGTGCGCATACCGAAGTGGAACTTAAAGAGAAGAAGCACCGTCTGGAAGATGCAATTTCTGCTACCCGCGCGGCAGTAGAAGAGGGCATCGTCGTTGGCGGCGGAGCAGCGCTCGTTCATGCTGCGGCGGCTATCGAAAATGATCTCGGCTTCGAAGGCGATCGCGCCGTTGGTGTTCGTCTTGTCCGCAAAGCCTGCGATGAGCCACTTCGTTGGATCGCGGAAAATGCCGGACATGAAGGATATGTCGTTGTCGCAAAGGTTCGTACCTTGGGTGCAAATGAAGGTTTCAACGCTGCAACAGATATCTACGAAGATCTCGTCAAGGTTGGCGTCATTGATCCAGTAAAGGTAACGCGTTCTGCGCTCGCCAACGCTGCTTCCATCGCCGCCATGTTCATTACAACAGAGGTTCTCGTTTTTGAGACCCCTGAAGATGAGCAACGCGTGCAGGCAGCAGCTGCCGGCCATTCACATGGACCTGGCGGGCACAATCACTAATTAGAACCAATAAAAAACCCCGGTCACAATGACCGGGGTTTTTTATTACCTAAAATTAGGAAGCAGGGGTTAGTACTGCAACAGGACGAATTGCGCGCTCATTTTGTTCAATGATCGTTGTGCGATCATCTTCCGAGAGGCCACCCCAAATTCCATACGGCTCTTGAACGGCGAGCGCATGTTTGCGGCATGCTTCGATCACGGGACAGGTAGCGCAGACAGCTTTAGCAGTAGCTTCGCGATTGGCGCGACGGGGACCGCGTTCGCCATCAGGATGGAAGAACATCTCAGTAGGAAGTTCTTGGCATGCTCCTTGGTACTGCCACTCCCATTCGGATGCGACAGGACGTGGAAGTCTTGAAATCTCGGCCATGGCCCCTCCTTCTTACCTAGAATCCGACTATACAATCGATTCATAGGTTGTTCAACTCTCCTAGAAGAGCTATATATGTGCTATTCCTTCGATTCGTGAACGCTTCAAGTGGCAGAAATATGCCCATTGAGCGACTATTAGGGCATGTCTTCTGCGTCACCAGCGCTTCCAGAGTCGCAACCGATCCTGCTTACGGTGGCCGCTGTTGCCCGCAGGTTAGGGGTAGCCCCCTCTACTCTGCGAACATGGGATAGGCGATATGGCTTGGGCCCAAGTGAGCATGCCGCAGGCGAACACCGCAAATACTCACAGGCAGATATCTCTCGTCTCGTCTATATGCACAAACTCGTCATCTCTGGGGTGCCACCAGTAGATGCTGCCCGAATGGCGGCCGCTCACGACGAAGTAGCGCCCGGGAGCACCCCAGCTCCAATTCCCTACGTGGATGGCCAACTCGTGAATTCTCTTTTAAGAGCAGCGCACCGCATGGATCGCGGCAGTATCGAGAGGGAGATTCGTTCTCAGATAAATACCGTGGGCGTTGCTTTTGCATGGACCAACGTGCTCGTCCCATTACTCCTAGCCATTGGTGAAACTTGGGAACGGGAAGGCACAGGTATCGCTAGCGAACATATGGTCTCCGATGTCATTAAAAACATCTTGAGCGAGCAGACCATTGTTTCAAATCCCAGAAATCAGGTTCCCGTACTCATTGCCTGTGTAGGAGATGAATCGCACTCCCTCGCCATTAAGGCGCTCGCTGCCACTCTGGCTGCTGACAATATTCAGGTCCAATTCCTAGGAGCCAATACACCGATTGAAGCGATCGTTGAGGTTGTCACTCGCTGCGCTCCACCAGCCGTTTTTCTCTGGGCACAAGTGCCAAAGCACACCTGTGTGGAGACTCTTGCCGCGCTTCCAGCCGTTCGCCCAGCTCCTCGCGTAATTTTAGGCGGGCCCGGCTGGGCGAGTGCTGAATATGACGGGGCGTATAGAGCCAAAGATCTGGAATCCGCCTGTCGCGAAATTTCCCAAGCCCTCGGTTTAAAAGGCCCTTAGGTAGAAGTCTACTTCCATAAGTTGACGGAGTTTTCCCGCGTAAATCGAAGGGAAAACCATGATCCAAAAACCACTCCAAATCTTGTGCCAACTTTGTGCCAAAGATATTTCACCCGTACCGAACCTGAGTTATATGAATTTGATTGCACCAAACTCACTCGGCCGCACTATCCCCCTGCTCGCGGATAGTCCCGAGAAACATGAACTCCTGAACCAGACTCAGGAAGAGAGTCACCTAAGACCCGCTAAGAGTGGGGGTTCAAGGTGAATACGAATATGGCAAAAATAACCGTTTACAACATTACTGAAACCCCTAACCGCCCTAAGCCTTTCCGCCTTAAGTGGACCATGGATAAGCGACACAAATCCCGTTCTTTCAAATCCAAAGGCGAGGCTGAGAAGTTCAAGCGAAAGCTAGAAGAAGCAATCGAAGATGGCGTTCTCTTCGACCCAAACTCTGGACTACCAGACCAATGGGTTCAACAACTAAGAGGCTTTGCTGAGGTTGCTGGGGAGTATTCGGCGACCAAGTGGCACGACTGGGCAGGAACTTCAAGAGCTTCTTTTTGTGATGCAAATTCCGTGATCATCTATGAACTTATCCGCCCAAAGTTCAAATCTACTTATCCAAGAATTGAAACTTTGAGAGTAATCCGTGAATTCATCTTGAAGCAAAACAATTCAAAGCCAACTGGCAAGGATAAAGAAATCATGAATTTTGTTTTAGAAAATACCTATCGATTAAAGGAGATCACTCCTGAGATTGTTACTAAGACAATCCAAACTGCCTCAAAAAGAATCGATGGCAAAGTGGCTTCACAAGATACCCAACGCCGTAGAAAGCAGACTTTCGGAGCTGTTATTGATTACGCCTACCGCCATAACTACGTAAAAGATAACGCATTTAAGCGAGTCAAAACTAAGCGCACTCAAACCCTTAAGCCGATTGATCCAGTTAAAGCCCTTGATGCACAAGAGTGCCGTAACTATTGCTATGCACTTCGTAATCTCGCAAAGATCAAAAAGGGTTACTACATGGAGTCAGCAGATTTCCTAGAAATTATCTGGCTGGCAGGTCTTCGCCCTAGTGAGGTTGCTGGGCTTAGAGCTCGACATATTCATCTCTTTGATGACAAGCGCACCAGTTACATCAAGGTAGATAACGCCGTTGTATCTCTAAATAAAGGTTACACAGATGACTTGTCTAGCCAAGATCACAAGGGAGTTAAGGCTCGCCCAGTAAGTTCTTTTAGAACAATACCGGTGCTAGATGAATTAAGACCAACTTTGCCTCGGCTAATAGAAGGTAAGGAAAAAGATGAATTCTTATTCACCTCTACTAAACGAAAAGGGCAACCAGTCAAGACGGATTTAATTAACGATTACTTCCGCAAGGTCTGCCATACACCACATACACCTTACGATCTTCGCCACACTAACGCTTCAATTCTTATTTACTCAGGGCTTAACATAATTGAAGTAGCAAACCGCTTAGGAAACTCTATAGAGGTATGCCAAAAGTTCTATCTACATATGTTCAACAGGGTTGAAGAAATTTCTATTCAGCGAGAGAACAAATATCTTGAGGACAATAAGGACTCTCTAGACGGGCTAATGAAAGAACACCTGATTGGCATTTTTGGGGTCGAGCGAACTTGATTAGTCTTACTCTTACTCTTATTTCGGTAAGACTGTATCCTTAGCGGGTGGCTAACGAAAATTTCAATGAATACGACTTTGTCAGTTTCTGGATTAACTCTCACATCTCCGATCCTGAAGATGAAAAGACCCTTTTAAGAAACCCTTTATTGCCGTGCATTCTTGAATATGAAGAAGACGCAATCCGTTCTTGGGGAGCAATGGATAGTTCCGTTGAAGAATTACTCATTTCATTAATTGGTTTTGAAGGAACTAAATGCCAACACGAATGGGCAAAGCAAGGTGTTCGAAGAAGAGAAATCCTAGAAGAATGGTCTCAAAACTGGGGTGAACTAGATAAGAGCTCTCAGTTCAAGTTTGTAAATCATAAATACATGCACACTTTAGTCGACACACACCCCGAATTGGTTTCATGGGCACTTAAGCAAACTCCAAAATTAATGGAAGTGAGAGATCTTTGCTGGCCTAGATTTGGAAGTGGTGAAACCAACTGGGAAGAAATCAATGATGAAGGTATGGCTGAAGATCTTGTCTACCCAACTAATAATTTCGAATTAGAACCGAATTTCGATGAAATGTCTTCTGAGGAATTCTTATACCTCGACTCAGATCCGTCAGACATATTCTGATTTCAGTTGTCTTAGTCAATAACAAAAAACCCCGCCAAATAAATGACGGGGTTTAGTAGTTATATAAGTGGGGCCACTCGGGATCGAACCGAGGACCCAGTGATTAAAAGTCACTTGCTCTACCTACTGAGCTATAGCCCCTTATATTTTGGTAACTATAGTCTAGAAGATGCTTCGTTTCATTCAAAATCCATTCGTTTGACTGGGCTTTTGTATATAAATTCTTACTCTTTTTACTATAAAAGCGAATTTATTAATCAAACCTTTGAGGCTGCATCAATCAACTCATTAAAACTTAAAACGTTACTTTCTTCAGCCAAGCCAAACAAGGTTTCCATTTTATTGGTATCAAATATATTTAATTTTGCCATCATGATTAATAAATCGTTGGCCATAATTGATAAATCTCTACCCGATAACCCATCAGATTCGGCAGGTGCAACAGTTATTAGAAAACGAATCGTTGAGGCTGACTTGGCGAGATCAGAGGCAATCTGAGCCTTATAAAATTCATCCTTGTCCTTCTGATTGTCAAAACTTATATTTTTGTTGAGGTATCGCTTCTTAAGATCTTTTAAGATTCTCATCCCTAAATCATTAGCAATATTCTCAACCATTCATCAATTCTATTAACCCAAAAACCACCCCACAATAGAATCTAAAATTACTTTTCCTGACCTCCCACTTATGTTCGCTGAATATGTGAGAGGTCTGGAAAGGCTTTTGTAATTTTAAGCATAGATTCATCCCTCCATCGCCCCACATCACCGGGGTGCGAGCGGGGTGTTGTTTGGGGCGCTATCAACCAAATCCTTTTACATATTGCATCCGTACCTATACCCGCACCTATACCCGTTACTACCCCCGAACCTATGTTCAAATTACTTGTTCCTGACCACTCTCTATATTTTTGCTGGTAGAGAGTGGTCAGGAACGGAGATACTTAAATTAAGCGCAAATCATAAGCAACTCATAACCCGCCATCGGGTATAGCTACGGGTGTCCTGTGACCAGTAGGCGGGTATGGGTATGGGTATGGCTACGGACACTCTTAACTTACAGAGTATTCCTTATTTGGAAGATAGAGATTCTTTTGGAATATTAGGAAAAGGTTACGAACCTTACTAACTTCACCATTTCCAACAGTCTTAATTCCTGCAAACACATCTGAATACTTAATCTCTAATAGCGTTTCAAGCTTACTTTCTTCAAGCTCTTCAACGCCAGATTCAACATACTGGGAAACCAAGAAATCAACAAACTCTAATTGCTTTGCTTCAATTCCAGTTTCCATAATAGATCTAGATTTCTTTGCTCTTATTTCTCTTGAAACTGGCTTTAAGGCATATTTCACAAACTCTAAGACATCAAAGAGGTCGCTGTTCTGGGCATCGATAAGTTCTTGAATAGAAACTAATTCACTCGTTGGAAATCCAGCACTCTCTAGCTGCTTCAAGAGTTGAGCCCGAGTTGAAGGCACAGACCAAATTGCCCTTAACTCATCCTCATTCTTAAACAAGTCAGGCATCTCTAGAGTATTAAATAGGGATTGAATGAACTCCGTTAAAGACATAGGAGTTCCATCGACCGAATAGAACATCTTGGAAGTCATGTGCTGGAACTCTCGATCTTTGCCGTCAGCTAACTTGATTACGACTTTCTCTCGCTTAACAACTGGCGGATCTATCGGACCACCATCAGGTCCATCAATTATTTTGCCCCCAGTTTCTGGCTTTGGATCTGGATCAACTGGCTCGCCATCCCACTCAGGGTCATAGAAATTATGAGAGGCATTAACAAAATCGTGGATGGTAAAGAAGTCTTTTCCATCGTAGAGCCGTGTTCCACGTCCAATGATCTGCTTAAACTCGATGATGGAGTTAATCGGGCGCATTAAAACAATATTGCGAATATTTCGAGCATCCACACCAGTCGATAGTTTCTGGGATGTAGTCAAAATAGTTGGGATGGTTTTTTCATTATCCTGAAAATTACGTAGATGAGTGTCTCCAATACTTCCCTCATCTGCTGTTACGCGAACGCAGTAGTCTGTATTGGTATTTGTTTTCTTCTCATTAAAGATGTCTCTAATCATTAGAGCATGTGCTTGAGTGGCACAAAAGATGATCGTCTTCTCATTGGGATTGATCTGCGAGAGTAGTAACTCGACTCGATAGACCTCACGCTCACGAATAATGATTACTCTATTGAAGTCGCCACCTGTGTATAGCTTTCCAACCTCTACATCTCCCTCAACAACAGTGTCATCTGCTGTGTAGGTGTAATCATCAATAGTTGTTTGATATTTACGAACTCTGAAAGGAGTTAAGTATCCATCTCCAATTCCTTCTTTAAGGGAATAGATATATCTAGGCTCTCCAAAGTATGCGTATGTATCAACGTTATCTCTACGCTTTGGAGTTGCGGTTAAACCTAATTGAACTGCTGGCGAGAAGTGATCAAGGATTGCTCGCCAGTTACCGTCTTCAGTTGCGCCACCTCTATGGCACTCATCAACAATAATTAGATCAAAGAAGTCCTTTGGATACTCTCCAAAGTTGGCAGTACCGGTTGACTCTGAAACGAAAGTTTGGAAGATGGTAAAGAATATATTTCCATTCGTAGGAACTTTCCCACTTTTGCGCACATCATCGGGCTTAATACGCACCAGCGCATCTTCTGGAAATGGTGAAAATTCATTAAATGCTTGATTAGCCAAGATATTTCTGTCGGCAAGAAAAAGAATACGCGGTCTGCGTTTTTTATCTCCTTGGATATTCCATCTCGTTTGAAAGAGTTTCCACGCAATATGAAAAGCGATCTTGGTCTTACCCGTACCTGTGGCAAGAGTGAGGAGTAGTCTCTTATCCCCCTTAGCAATACCTTCTAAAACATTTTCCACTGCCTTTTGCTGGTAGTAGCGAACAAGCTCAGTCCCACCTCTGCTCTCAAAATCAACTGCTCTAAACTCATCAATCAATTCATTTTTAGGTTCATTGATCAAAGCCCACAATTCATCAGGGGTTGGGAATGAATCAATATCTTCTTCCTTTCCAGTAACTAAATTGATCTGGCGAATCTTTTGACCATTGGTTGCAAAAGCAAAAGGCAAACGAAGTTTGTTCCCATCTCTAACCGCTTGGCTTACGCCTTCGCTATGGGGTAGATCCCATTTCTTAGCTTCAATAACAGCCAAGCGTTTTCCCTTATATTCCAAAAGATAATCTGCAATAGATGGTTCAGCTCTTTTTCCTGCACCGATAATTCGTCCAGCAGTTATTTGGAACTCTCTCCGTACTAAATGACCTTCCCACCCTGATTTCGCTAAGGCAGGATCGATGTACTGTGCTCGTGTATCGGATTCAGTAAGTGCCATTACGCAACCGCTTCCTCAAGGGTGAAGGCGTTACTTAATAGAGACTGACGAAGCGCGGTCGCATAATCTTTTTGTTTTTCAATTTGTTCTTTTATCAAATCAATCTCAGTAGAAGCTTTGTCTAATTTTTCGACGATTTCGCGTTGTATTTCTAAGGAAGGTAATGGAACTTCTATGACTTCCAAAGTAGTTCTTGTTATTTGCGGCTGCGCTGAACCAGTAATTGCAGATGAGACATCTATTCCCCCAAGAAATGCATATTTCATGTATTCCAAGGTAGCTCTCTCCAAATCTGGTTGAATAACCATTGCGTTTCCATTTATCCAAGCAAATGGTCCGCTCATATTTACTGCACCGCAAGTGGCGCCACGGCAAGTAACAAGTAATTGAGGTTCTTCGTGATTAAATTTGTTATACCTTCCTATTGGTCCATTAGCGCCATAAACAACAAACTCTCCGTTAGGGATCATTTCCTTGGTAGAGATGGTGGGTGGTTGGTACATTCTGCAGAAATCTTTTAATGGCACGGATTTCACACCGATTGTATTTTGCGCTGAAGGATTGCTAGTTTCCCAACCGTCTACATTAGATTCAAATTCAATACTCAACATTGATTGCAAAAACTGATTTACTCTCTCATCAGCGAGTTCAAGATTCTTCTCAAGTGAATCAATTTCAGCAAATGCGCTATCCAATTTATCTACAATTTCCAACTGCTTCTCTAGTGTCGGCAATTGAAGAGCCATATCTCTCAATTTGGACATTGACACATAATCAATTGTTGTCGCACGCCCTAAAGACTTAAGCGTGTGCATATTCGCGAGGAACCAGTAATAAAGATACTCAACTGAGAGCTGTTCTGAATCTTTTACCACCAAAGCATTGAATTGCTGGTTTGTTGTCAATCGAATCTTATTGATGGCAATTGCGCCTACAGACGCGGTACAGCAAAGAAGAATTGCATTTTCTGGAATGAGTGAAATGCTTGATTCTTTTAAACCCAATTCCGTAATAAATTTTTCTGTAAATGAAATGTATTTTCCTTGTTTGCGAAGGTCGTCAACCGTAAACCAAGGTACATCTCCACCCTCCCAATAATTTTTATTTGTTTTTAATGGCGTAGATCCATTGAAAAGATCTACAACTTCCCCAAGTTTAATTGTCTTCACAACGAACCCTTTAAGCGCTGAAGAATTGCTTGGTTCTCGGCATCCAACGCTTCAATCTCCGCGATGATGTCTGCTGGCGAACGATGAATCACTTCATCATTAGAGTTTGGATTTTTTACTGAAATATCCCATGTTTCTTTATTAACTTTTGAAGCATCAATAGACCACGAAAGTTCGGAATCTTTGAACTTTTTTTGTAGTTCAATAAATTCTTCTAAGTCCTTATCGTTGAGTGGATTGGTCTTACCCATATTGCGACCGGGCTTTAATTGGTAGTACCAAATCTTTTTCGTTGGCTCGCCTTTTTTGAAGAAGAGAACCACCGTTTTAACGCCAGCACCTTGGAAAGTGCCCCCAGGGCAATCAAGAATCGTATGAAGATTAAAGTTCTCAAGCAACTCTTTACGGATTGCAACAGAGGCGTTATCTGTATTCGAGAGAAAAGTATTTTTAATAACGATGCCAGCGGAGCCACCCGCACGTAAGATTTTCATGAAGTGCTGTAAGAAAAGATAGGCTGTTTCACCTGTTTTGATTGGGAAATTCTGCTGAACCTCAGCACGCTCTTTGCCACCAAAAGGCGGGTTAGCCAGAACTATGTCATACCGATTCTTCTCTTGAATATCAGCAATGTTTTCGCCCAAAGTATTTGTGTGAATTAAGTTTGGCGCATCGATACCGTGCAAAATCATGTTCATTGTTCCAATGATGTAAGCGAGAGATTTTTTCTCTTTGCCATAGAAAGTATTCTTTTGAAGCGTTGCTACATCACTTGTAGTCAACTGTTTTGATTCAGAGAGATAAGCGAATGATTCACAAAGGAAGCCAGCAGAGCCCGATGCCCCGTCATAGATTGTTTGACCAATCTTGGGAGCGATAACTTTGATAATCGCTTTAATGAGCGGGCGAGGTGTGTAGTACTCACCACCGTTGCGACCAGCATTACCCATATTCTTGATCTTGTCTTCATAGAGGTGGGACATCTCGTGGATCTCAGCGCTGGTTTGGAATTTGAGTTGATCGACCAGTTCTAGAACTTCTCGCAGGTTGTAGCCACTTTGGAGTCGATTTTGGATCTCTCCGAAAATCTCACCGATCTTGTATTCAAGAGTGTCTGGGCCGGTAGCTGTGGTTTTGAATTTAGCTAAATATGGGAAGAGTTCATTATTTACGAAATTTCTAAGGTCATCACCAGTAAGAGCGGTGTTGTGATCAATCTTGCCATCTTTACCCTTAGGGACTGCCCACTCAGACCAACGATATTTCCCAGAGATAATCGGCGTGTACTTCTTGTTTCCGAGTTCTGCTCCCACCTTACGAGCACTCTCAAGGTCATCGATATATTTGAGAAAAAGCACCCAAGAGGACTGCTCGACATAATCTAGTTCGCTACCGCATCCCGCATCCTTATGAAGAATGTCATCGATGTTCTTGAATGTATTTGCAAACAATGCCTGGCTCCTAAGGACGGGTACAGCTTTCTTTACTTGGGAAGGGTAACTCTTGGTACTGACTTTCTTTTTGGGCTTAGAACTCATTCTTTAACTATGCTTATTATCGGGCAAAAACCATAGGGGCATAAGCGGATTCTGTGCCAAACTTGTGCCAAAGAATGACCATTTTGACCAAAATAAAATAAGCCCTAATAAGGCGAATTAACGCTCAGATTAGGGCTTTGTCAGAACTGGTTGGCATAATCTCTATGCGGGGAAATGAAACCTATGGGATTATAAGCGCCGCCTGCTTTAAGGGCACTGATTGGAAACCCCTAGACTGGCCCAATGATGGAACAGGCCCGCGAAAAAGTCATCCTTTTGGGTCTGACCTATGACGATGTTCTCTTGCTTCCAGATGCATCGGAAGTTGTTCCGAGCGAGGTCGACACCAAGACGCGTTTGACGCGCAATATCTCTCTTTCTATTCCCGTGATCTCATCGGCCATGGATACTGTCACGGAGTCAGCAATGGCAATCGCCATGGCCAAGGCCGGTGGAATCGGGATCTTGCACCGTAATTTGGCGATCGCCGATCAGGTAGAACACGTGAAGTTGGCGAAGGCCCACGGAATTGTTGGGGCCGCGGTGGGCGTTGGAGAAGATGGATATGCCCGCGCCGTGGCACTCATCGACGCTGGAGTAGATGTAATTGTCGTTGACACTGCCCACGGGCATCACCGCGGAGTCCTTGATGCAGTTGCCCGCATTAAGAAAGATTTTCCTCACGTAGATGTCATTGGCGGAAATGTCGCTACTCGTGCTGGAGCTCAAGCGCTTATTAACGCTGGTGTTGATGCCGTAAAAGTTGGAGTCGGCCCTGGTTCGATCTGCACAACACGTGTTGTTGCAGGGGTGGGTGTCCCGCAGCTCACGGCAATCATGGAAGCCCACAAAGCATGTGTCACAGCTGGCATTCCATTAATCGCTGATGGAGGGTTACAACATTCTGGTGATATTGCTAAAGCGATCGTTGCTGGAGCAGATACCGTAATGCTTGGATCTCTCCTCGCAGGGTGCGATGAATCTCCTGCCGATCTCATCGAAATTAATGGGAAGCAATATAAAGGTTATCGCGGCATGGGCTCTCTAGGCGCGATGCAATCTCGCGGCGAACAGAAGTCATATTCTAAAGATCGATATATGCAAGATGATGTACTTGCCGAAGATAAATTGGTTCCCGAAGGCATTGAGGGCAAAGTTAAGTACAGCGGTGCAGTGGCAGCAGTTGTCCACCAACTTGTTGGTGGCTTGCGCTCGGGAATGGGTTATGCCGGAGCTGCCAATATTGCAGAGCTCAAGAGCAGGGGCCAATTGATTCAAATTACTTCCGCTGGCTTACAAGAGAGTCACCCCCATGACATCTTCGATGTAGCAGATGCGCCCAACTATCGCGGTGGGAATTAGACCGTGGAAAGCACTGAGGAGTCGCAATGAATGAAATAGAAATCGGACCGGGCAAGCGCGCCCACATCGGTTACTCATTTGACGATATTGCTATCGTTCCTAGCCGACGTACTCGTGATCCTGAAGAAGTTTCTATTCAATGGCAGATCGATGCCTACAAGTTCGGCCTACCCATGCTGGCTGCTCCCATGGATTCAGTCGTTTCACCAGAAACCGCTATTGCGATCGGAAAATTGGGCGGCGTTGGTGTTCTAAATCTGGAAGGTCTCTGGACTCGCCACGAAGATCCTCGTATTCCTCTTGGAGAGATCGCTTCCCTGCCACAAGAGCAGGCCATCGGCCGCATGCAGGAGTTGTATTCCGCTCCCATTCAACCGGAATTGATTAAAGCTCGCATCGCCGAAATTCGCGCATCTGGTGTGACTGTCGCCGCCGCATTATCTCCGCAACGTACCGCCGAACTGCATGAGGTAGTTGTCAAAGCCGGCGTGGATCTCTTTGTTATTCGCGGTACTACTGTGAGTGCCGAGCATGTATCGTCCAAGACCGAACCACTTAACTTGAAAAAGTTTATTTATGAATTAGATGTTCCAGTAATCGTCGGAGGATGCGCAACGGCGACAGGCGCACTGCACCTGATGCGTGCGGGAGCTGCTGGCGTTCTCGTTGGATTTGGTGGTGGTGCCGCACATACAACGCGCACCGTTCTTGGAATCGCGGTTCCTATGGCCTCTGCTGTTGCGGAAGTTGCTTCGGCACGCCGTGATTACATGGATGAGTCAGGTGGTCGATATGTACATGTTATTGCCGATGGATCTGTCGGTCGCAGTGGTGATATCGCTAAGGCGATTGCCTGCGGCGCAGATGCCGTCATGATGGGAAGTCCGCTTGCTCGGGCCGTTGAGGCACCAGGTAAAGGTTGGCACTGGGGTGCTGAGGCGCATCACTTAGAACTTCCTCGTGGCGACAGAGTCCGCGTCGGAACCGTTGGAACTTTGCAAGAAATTCTTACCGGACCTTCACACACCTCAGATGGTTCGATGAATCTCTTCGGTGCTCTGCGCCGCGGTATGGCAACGTCGGGTTACTCCGATCTCAAGGAATTCCAGCGGGTAGAAGTAGTTATTCACCGTGCCTGATCTCGTCCTCGTCGTTGATTTTGGCGCACAGTACGCCCAACTCATCGCACGGCGGGTTCGTCAAGCGCATGTCTATTCCGAGATAGTTCCTTCCACAATGTCGGTTGCAGAGATGCTCGCCAAGGCTCCCAAGGCAATCATCTTGAGTGGTGGACCATCGAGCGTATATGCAGATGGAGCTCCAACACTCGACCCAGCACTATTCAGACACGACATCCCGATCTTCGGTATCTGTTACGGATTCCAGGTGATGGCTGCCGCGCTAGGTGGAGTTGTCACCCAGACCGGTAATTCCGAATTTGGTCGCACTTCGATGAGCCACGATGACAGTTCAAGGTTGCTACGCGGATTGGATACACAATCTAGGGTCTGGATGAGTCATGGCGATTCTGTTACCGCTGTTCCAGCGGGATTTACTGCCACCGCGCGTACTGCAGATACTCCCATCGTTGCCTTTGAAAATAGCGATGCAACTCTCGCCGGTGTTCAGTTTCACCCAGAAGTGCTGCACTCCGAGAATGGTCAAGAGATTTTACGCCGTTGGTTAATCGACATTGTTGGATGCGAACCCACATGGACGAGTGAAAATATCGTTGCGACCGAAGTCGAAAAAATTCGCGCACTCGTCGGTGATAAGCACGTAATCTGCGGTCTCTCTGGTGGAGTCGATTCAGCTGTTGCCGCTGCCATCGTGCAAAAGGCAATTGGTTCACAGTTGACCTGTGTCTTCGTTGATCATGGGCTATTGCGCGAGGGTGAAGCCGAGCAAGTAGAAGAAGATTTTGTTGCGGCAACTGGAGTAGCTCTCAAAATTATCGATGCGCGCGAAATATTCTTAAATGCACTTGCCGGTGTTACCGATCCGGAGACGAAGCGAAAGATTATCGGAGCAGAATTCATTCGCGCCTTTGAATTGGCGGCGCGTGAAATATCAGAACACGAGAGCGTTGATTTCTTAGTGCAGGGAACTCTCTATCCCGATGTTGTCGAATCGGGGGGTGGCACTGGTACAGCAAATATCAAGTCCCACCACAATGTCGGAGGATTACCTGAGGATTTGCAATTCACGTTGATCGAGCCGCTGCGCACCCTATTTAAGGATGAGGTACGTGAAGTAGGCGTAGAACTAGGGCTTCCTGGAGAGATTGTTTGGCGTCAACCCTTCCCGGGTCCAGGTTTAGCGATTCGAATCATCGGTGAAGTTACTGAGAATCGTCTTAGTCTTTTGCGGAAAGCCGATTTCATCGCTCGCGAGGAGTTAAAATTAGCGGGTCTAGATCGAGAGATCTGGCAATGTCCAGTGGTACTACTTGCAGATGTACGTAGCGTAGGTGTGCAAGGAGATGGTCGAACATATGGCCATCCCATTGTTCTTCGCCCGGTTTCGAGTGAAGATGCAATGACAGCAGACTGGAGTCGATTGCCGTATGACGTGCTCGAGAAGATCTCGACTCGAATTACCAATGAAGTGCGAGAAGTGAACAGAGTGACACTCGATATCACGAGTAAGCCACCTGGAACTATTGAGTGGGAGTAAAAAGTGAATCTCATTAAGAGATTGGTTGCAACAACAAGTGTTGCATTGCTCGTTCTTTCGTTGAGTGCTGTCGATTTATCAGAGTCGAGTTTTGCTCGCGGGAACACCCCCAACAACAGGGCTTCTGTAGCGATCTGTAATAAAACAAGCGCCGTTGCACACACTCCACTCAAAGCTGGATTTCCAGATGCTAAGGCTAATCAGGTTGATCGAACCTTCACTCTCAACACCAACTGTGGCCAAATCGTTTTTAAAGCCTTTGGAAAGAAAGCTCCACTAACTGTGATTGCGATGACATCACTAGCCAAGAGCGGGTACTTTGATCACTCCTTGTGTCATCGCTTGACGACCTCTCAAATATTTGTCCTGCAATGCGGAGATCCGACCGCCAGTGGTTCCGGTGGCCCACCATTTAGCTATCCAGATGAAAATTTGCCCACCGTAACTCTCAACGACTATCCCGAAGGAACCATTGCGATGGCCAACTCTGGCCCCAATACCAACGGAAGCCAATTCTTCATCGTTTACAAGGACACCTCCCTGCCACCTAGTTATTCAATCTGGGGAGCAGTTACCAAGGGAATTGATATTGTTAAAAAGATCGCAGCTGCCGGAGTTGTCGGCGGCGGTACTGATGGCACGCCAAAACAGACAGTTGCGATCGAGTCGGTACTCGTTAAGTAAGAAAAGTTAGCCGAGCGTCACAATCTTAAAAGTCTCTGCCATACGACCATCTGTTAGGCCAACGGCAGCTCCGTTGCGTGTGCCCCATTCCCGGATGCGCGCATCAAAACCCTCTACATGTGCGGTCTGACTGGCATGTGCCGCTAAGGCCTTCATCTTGGTATCAAAGGTATCGGTGATATCAACATGGTGGTCATTGCCCTCGGACATCATTACCCAAGCCTCTTTGATGCTCCAAGGCTCTAAGTGCTCTTCGTGCAAGAGATCTTCAAAGGCAAAGGGATTTCCCGAGTCAGGATAGATTGCTTGAATCGCCGCTTCTCCTGCTGCGAGGTGATCTGGGTGGCTAGCTCCCAAGCGATTCCAGTTGCGCTCTGGACTTTGAATCAACATACGCTGTGGTCTGACCTTGCGGATTACGCGAACAATATCTTTTCGAAGTTCGATCGTGGGGACCAACCAGCCATCGCGATAATCCAAGAAGTGAATGTCAGAAACTCCTAAAACCTTGCCGGCTTCAGTCTGCTCGCGACGGCGGATCTGCTTCATCTCTTCGCGAGAAATGCTCGCGTCAACCCCGCCTTGATCGCCATTGGTACAGATGCAATATGAAATAGCAATACCTTTCGCGGACCATTGCGCGATGGTGCCCCCGGCTCCAAAATCGAGATCGTCTGGATGAGCCGTCACAACAAGAATGCGTTCTACTTCACTATCGAGCATAGGTTCCATGGCGCAATCCTACCGATTTGGCGTTGATAGGTAGACTCCAGATTATGTCTCTACTCGAGGGTCTCAACCCCCAGCAGCGCGAAGCCGTGATTCACCAGGGCAGCCCGCTCCTCGTCGTTGCAGGTGCCGGCTCCGGTAAGACCAGAGTTCTAACTCGTCGAATTGCATATTTATTGGGTGAACGCGGTGTTGCTCCATACGAAGTTCTGGCGATTACTTTTACCAACAAGGCTGCCGCTGAGATGAAGGAAAGGGTGGCTGATCTCGTAGGGGATCGGGCTAAGGCGATGTGGGTTTCTACCTTTCACTCCGCCTGTGTGCGCATATTGCGCCAAGAAGCTTCTCGTTTAGGGTATTCCAACTCGTTTACCATTTATGACTCCAGCGATAGCGTCCGACTTCTAACGGTAATTATTCGCGAGCTCAATCTGGATGCTAAGCAATACGCAGCTCGAGCAGTGGCGGGGCTTATCTCTGCCGCCAAGAATGAACTCATCGGACCAGCGGACTACACGAATGCGACGACCAATCACTTTGAAGAAATTGTCGCTGAAATATTTACGATCTATCAAAAGCGCTTGGCCGCGGCAAACGCCATGGACTTTGATGATCTCATCGGCAAGACCGTAGATGTTTTGCAACGATTCCCCGAGGCGCGTGCCCGCTATCGCTCCCGTTTCCGCCACATTTTGGTGGACGAATATCAAGATACCAATCATGCTCAGTACATTTTGATTCGCGAACTCGTAGGCGTTCCCGATGAGGGATTTCCGTTGGCCGAGTTATGCGTCGTGGGAGATGCCGACCAATCAATTTATGCCTTTCGAGGCGCGAATATCCGAAATATTCTGCAATTTGAAGAGGACTACCCCAATGCTCGCACCGTGCTACTTGAACAGAATTATCGTTCGACTCAAAATATCTTGAGCGCCGCCAACGCCGTCATCTCTAATAACGAGGGGCGTAAAGATAAGAATCTTTGGTCACAAGAGGGCGCCGGTGAGGCCATCACTGGATACGTCGCAGAGAGCGAGCACGATGAAGCGCAATTTGTGGTTGGTGAAATTCGCAGATTACGAGATGCCGCCGAATCAAATCCGGGAGATACCGCAATCTTCTATCGCACAAATGCGCAATCTCGAATCTTTGAAGAGATTTTTCTACGCGCTGCTATCCCGTACAAAGTTGTGGGAGGCGTGCGCTTTTATGAGCGCAAAGAGGTAAAGGACTTTCTCGGTTATTTGCGCGTCTTAGTGAACCCCGAAGATGAAATTTCCCTGCGGCGCATTATCAACACTCCTAAGCGTGGAATTGGCGATCGCGCACTTGATGTCATAGACCTACATTCGGCGAGCGCGGGAATCTCTTTCTGGCGCTCACTTTGTGAGGCAAAGAACGCCGCTGGAATTCCCAGTCGATCACTTATTGCGATCAATGATTTCATTCATCTTCTCGATACCCTGCGAACTTTGGTTGAGGCAAAGACCAAGCCATCGATCATCGCACAGGCAGTTTTAGAGCAGAGCGGTCTGCTTGCCGAATTGGTGAATAGCAACGATCCGCAAGATGAGGGAAGAGTCGAGAATTTACAAGAACTTGTCTCGGTCGCTGCCGAATATGAAGAGTCCGAACTCGATGATGAAGAAGAGATCTCGCTCTCTGGATTTCTCGAAGATGTTTCCTTGGTGGCCGATTCAGATCAAATTCCTGAAGGCGAAGATCATGGCGGAGTTGTAACCATGATGACCCTGCATACCGCTAAGGGCTTGGAATTCCCCACTGTCTTTCTTACGGGAATGGAAGAAGGGATCTTCCCGCACTCGCGCACTTTAGGCGAACGTTCAGAGATCGAAGAGGAACGGCGCTTGGCTTACGTTGGGCTGACTCGAGCTAGAAAGAGGCTTTACCTTTCGCGCTCTGAATATCGTTCATCATGGGGCGCTGCGACATACAACCCACCATCGCGATTTTTGGCTGAAATCCCTGAGGGCGTAATTTCTTGGAATGAAGGCAACTCTTCATTAAAGCCACGTATCGGTGCCGCACGCACATTTGGACCACCCGCGCTGGCGACTGGAAAGAAGGTGGAATCAACGATCGTGCTGGAAGTAGGTGATCGAGTGTCACACGACACATTTGGGCTCGGTAAAGTCCTTACCGTCTCAGGATCTGGAGATCGCGCTGAAGCGACGATCGATTTCGGTAGTTCTGGTGAGAAGCGGCTGCTCCTCCGCTACGCCCCCGTAGAGCGCCTATAAAATCGGCCACAAAGGACAAGTAGGATTTGCGCCTGTAGTGATTCTCTTTCATTCTGGACATTTTGAAGATCGGGGTAATGCGTGGATCTCTTTGAGTATCAAGCTCGAGATCTCTTTGAAGCACATAACATTCCAGTACTCGCCGGCGCAGTTGCAACAACTGCTGATGAAGCCGAACGTGCAGCTGCAACAATGGGCGGAAAAGTTGTCGTCAAGGCACAAGTAAAAGTTGGAGGCCGTGGCAAAGCGGGTGGAGTGAAATTAGCGGTTGATGCTGCAGATGCGCGCATCAAAGCTGAGGCAATTTTAGGTATGGATATTAAGGGTCACACGGTTCATAAAGTGATGATCGCGCAAGCGGCGCCCATTGCCGAAGAGTATTACATGGCTATTTTGCTCGATCGCGCAAACCGCAACTTCTTGGTGATGGCATCTGTTGCAGGCGGAATGGAAATTGAAGAGGTAGCGCATACTCAGCCTGAAAAGTTGGCGCGTGTGGGCATCGATCCAAATATTGGCATATCGCACGAGAAAGCTCTAGAAATTGTTAAGGCTGGCCAATTTCCAGCAGGTGTAGTCAATGATGTAGCCGATGTTCTCCTGAAGTTGTGGGCAGCATTTGTTGCTGAAGATGCCACGTTGATGGAGATCAATCCTCTAGTTAAGACAGAAGATGGTCGCATCATCGCCCTGGATGGAAAAGTTACTCTTGATGACAATGCAGATTTTCGTCATCCTACGCATGAAGATCTCGTGGACCATGCTTCAGCGAACCCACTAGAAGCAGCAGCAAAAGCGAAGAACCTCAACTACGTCAAACTCGATGGCGAAGTTGGAATCATTGGAAATGGCGCTGGTCTGGTCATGAGTACTCTCGATGTAGTGGCATATGCCGGTGAAAAGTTTGGCGTGAAGCCAGCAAACTTCTTGGATATTGGCGGTGGAGCTTCTGCCGAAGTTATGGCGGATGGTCTTTCGATCATTTTGGGTGATACCGATGTCCGCAGCGTCTTCGTCAATGTTTTCGGAGGAATTACATCCTGTGATGCAGTAGCTAATGGAATTGTAAAAGCCCTAGAGATGTTAGGCGAAAAGGCAACTAAGCCGATCGTCGTGCGTCTTGATGGTAATAATGTGCTCGAAGGTCGCAGAATTTTGAATGAAGCGGCGCACCCACTGGTGCAACAGTTAGACACCATGGATGGGGCAGCTGCAAAGGCTGCAGAATTGGCGGCGAAGTAAATGGCTATCTTCATCAATAAAGAGAGCAAAGTGATCGTCCAAGGAATGACCGGCTCCGAAGGCACCAAGCACACTGGACGCATGCTGAAATACGGCACCAATATTGTCGGTGGAGTGACACCGGGCAAAGGTGGGCAGAGCGTCATCATCGAAGGTAAGGCACTTCCTGTATTCAATAGCGTCGCCGAAGCGGTAGCCGCAACGGGAGCCAATGCTTCAGTGGTCTTTGTTCCGCCAAAGTTTGCTAAAGCTGCGGTGATGGATGCGATTGATGCTGCACTTCCACTCGTTGTGGTTATAACTGAGGGAATTCCAGTTCACGATGCAGCTATTTTCTATGCGCATGCCGAAAGCAAAGGAACGACGCGGCTTATCGGTCCAAATTGCCCTGGTCTAATTAGCCCAGGACTTTCCAATATTGGAATTATTCCTGGCGATATAACTGGACCAGGAAGAATTGGCCTTGTTTCAAAGTCCGGAACTCTTACCTACCAAATGATGTATGAGTTACGCGATATTGGATTTAGCACAGCTGTAGGAATTGGCGGTGATCCCATTATTGGAACAACCCATATCGACTGCCTGCGCGCCTTCCAAGATGATCCAGAGACTGACGCGATTGTGATGATCGGTGAAATCGGTGGCGATGCCGAAGAGCGTGCCGCTGCCTTTATTTCCGAGTATGTCACCAAGCCAGTTGTAGGTTATGTAGCAGGCTTTACTGCACCAGAAGGTAAGACCATGGGACACGCCGGGGCTATCGTCTCTGGCTCTTCTGGAACTGCAGAAGCGAAGAAGGTTGCGCTAGAAGCTGCGGGAGTAAAAGTTGGCAAGACACCGAGTGAGACCGCGGCATTGATGCGTGCGATCCTTAACGGATAAGAAATGATTGCCGGCGCTCTGGGGGTCTCGTTTCGGCAGGCCCTTCGGAGCGTCTCTTTAACGCTCTTTCCACTTGCCTTTGTTGCTCTCTTTACCTGGGCCAGCGCAGGCAGCACCAGCGGTACTACTAGCGATCCAGTGAGGGCTGCAGCTTGGCTCTTCTTAGGGGCGCATCTCATTCCATTTGCAGTGCCAGCTGGGAAGCTAACGGTGCTTCCACTCCTTGCCGTTATCTATCCGATGTGGGCGATACGTCGCGGCCTGCCAACCGTGGAAGCCGCATTTAACAAGATCAATGGCGCACGCCTGGTTTATTCCTTTTGGTACGCACTGCTCTGTGAGCTTTTAGCGCTTGCTTCAATACACAATGGAGTATCGGCAAATCTGTTTCTAACCCCGATCATCACTTTTTTCATAGCAATGATCGCAACCCTCAAATTTGATCGCTCCCGCAATCGCATCCTTTACTTCTCCCTATATTTATTTGCGATTGTGCTCGGATGCGCCACTCTCGCCTTTGCCTTCTCGCTCTACGGTCACTGGTCTGATTTGCAAAGTATCTCTGTCGTCCTGGGCGGGGGAGTTGTTGGCGGAATCCTGATGACCCTTCTTCAACTTCTCTATCTTCCCAATATTGGGTTCGCTACCCTCTCTTACCTAACAGGTATCGGATTCTCCTTTGGATCAGACTCAATTATTAACGCATCGCATGTGACGCTCGGTCAAGTGCCAGCTCTACCCTTTGTATCTGCGCTTCCAACTGGCATTCACAAAGAATTGAATTATGGGATTGGACTTTGGGGGCTTTTCTTTATTCTAATTTTTGCATTTATGCAACGGAGAGAACATTCAATTCTGCGACTCACCAGAAATTACATCTCGCAGATAATCGGATTCTTTCTAGTTATTGCAGTTATCGCTTACTTCTCCGCTGGAGAGTTATTGACCAGTAATCTCAATCCCGTCGGAGTTATTTGGTGGCGGTTTGTTGCCTATCTCGCGGTGGCATCCATCGGTGCATCGATTGTTGCTCTCTATATCCCTGCATTGGTCCGCAGAGTTATTCATCGTGGCTAAGCGAATTTTGCTTTTGGCCTCGGGCGGGGGATCCCTGGCCGCCGCTATTTTGCAGGCTCGAGAGCTCGGCGAGATCAAAGCAGAATTCGTGGGTTTATTGAGCGATAAGGATTCTCCGGCGCTGGGTATTGCGCGCAGGTATCAAGTTCCTGATTTCTATCTTCCCATGAAGAGCGATCGGACCCAGTGGGATCAAGAGATCTTTGATTGTGCGCACGTGCTTTCCCCCGATCTCGTCGTGAGCGTTGGCTTTATGCGAATTCTTGCGCCGAAATTTGTATCTTCTTTTAAGGTTATCAATACTCATCCCTCGCTTCTGCCGCTCTTCCGAGGAGCACATGCGGTGAGAGATGCACTAGCCGCAGGGGTTAGGACTACCGGAACCACGGTCCATTGGGTCGACGCCGGTTTAGATACCGGCCCCGCGATTTCTCAGCGCGAGGTAGAGATTCTTCCTAGTGACGATGAGGCGACCCTGCACGAACGCATTAAGATTGCCGAACGGGCTCTCATAGTTGAGACGCTCTCTCGGTATGGACAGACAGGAACTCTGTGAGCAATCGCAAGCCACTACGACGCGCATTAATTAGCGTTTACGACAAATCTGGATTGGTAGAACTAGGCGCAGCTCTTGCAGGTTCTGGAGTTGAGATTCTCTCTACAGGTTCAACTGCCAAGACGTTAGCTGCTGCAGGAATTCCTGTTACAGCTGTCGAGGATTACACGGGGTTCCCAGAGATGATGGGCGGCCGAGTAAAAACGCTGCACCCAAGAATCCATGGCGGAATATTGGCAGATCAAAATAATCCAGAGCATCTCGCAGCGATATCCGCACACGACATCGCTCCCTTCGATCTCATTGTCATCAACTTGTACCCTTTTGCGCAGACGGTCGCAGCAACGAATGATTTTGCAGAGTGCATCGAGCAGATAGATATTGGCGGACCTTCCATGCTGCGCGGTGCGGCCAAGAACCATGGCTCTGTCGCCGTGATATCAAATCCATCTCAATATCCATTTCTCTTAAGTTCTATCGCTGCCGGAGGATTTACTTTGGCGCAACGAACCCGGCTCGCTATGGAAACCTTCCGTGTTACTGCAGAATACGATGCCGCGATTGCAACTTGGTTAGGTGAACAACTCGATGTTGACGACGAATGGAAAGCAGCAATTTTTCATCGTATCGCCCCGCTCCGCTATGGTGAGAACCCTCATCAAAAGGCGAGCGTCTATTCCAACTCAACATCATGGATCGCGCCCGGAATCGCTCAGGCCGTGCAATTGCACGGCAAAGAGATGTCATTCAATAATTACACAGATGCCGATGCTGCTGTACGAAGTGCTTACGATCATGCACAACCTTGTGTAGCAATTATTAAACATGCTAATCCATGTGGAATCGCGATCGGCGCCACTATTGCGCAGGCTTACGCCAAGGCACACGCCTGCGATCCAGTTTCTGCTTTTGGTGGCGTTGTTGCTACAAATCGCCCCCTCTCACTCGAGATGGCTGCGGCGCTCTCGGATGTTTTTACCGAAGTGGTAGTTGCTCCAAGTTATGAAGAGGGTGCAGTTGAAGCTCTCGCCAAGAAACCATCGATTCGAATCTTGACCCTGGCCCATTTTTTTAATTCTGCAGTAGAGCGCCGTCCCATATCAGGTGGCTTACTTATTCAAGAGACCGATCTGATTGATGCCCCTGGCGATGATGCATCCGCCTGGACTCAAGTTTCTGGTGGCCAAGTCTCTGAAGCAATGCTTGCTGACCTGCAATTTGCCTGGCGCGCGGTTCGAGCAGTGAAAAGCAATGCAATTCTCTTAGCCCATGATGGAGCATCTGTTGGGGTTGGAATGGGGCAAGTTAATCGCGTTGATTCAGCGCGGCTAGCTGTTTCGCGCGCGGGAGAGCGAGCGAAAGGCTCGGTTGCTTCAAGTGATGCCTTCTTTCCTTTTGCCGATGGACTTCAGATCCTCATAGATGCTGGTGTGAGCGCAGTAGTGCAGCCTGGTGGCAGTGTTCGCGATGAAGAGGTTATTGCAGCGGCGAATTCAGCCGGAATTGTTATGTTCTTCACAGGTGTTCGCCATTTCTCACATGCCTAGTTAGGATGAAGTTATGAGCGCAGTTATCCTGGATGGCAAAGCAACCGCAAAAACGATTAAATCAGAGTTGGCAGTTATTGTCGCTGGGATGTCTGCGAAACCTGGTCTTGGGACTGTTCTGGTCGGTGGTGATCCTGGTTCGCTTTCTTATGTTGGTGGAAAGCACCGCGATTGTGCAGAAGTAGGCATCGCATCGATTCGTATTGATCTGCCAGAGACGGCATCACAGGCAGATGTTCTTGCCGCCATTAAAGACCTCAATAATTCTCCAGAGTGCACGGGCTACATCGTGCAGTTGCCTCTGCCTAAAGGTATTTCAGCGAATTTGATTTTGGAATCGATCGATCCCGATAAGGATGCCGATGGACTCCACCCGCTTAACCTTGGCAAATTGGTCATTGGCGAGCCCGCTCCACTTCCCTGCACACCGCGAGGAATCATCGAACTCTTACATCGTTACAACATCAGCACTAAAGGCGCCGAAGTTGTCATCATGGGCCGTGGCTTAACAGTTGGTCGGCCGCTCTCATTATTGCTCACTCGTAAGGGAGATGACGCAACTGTCACTATCACCCACACTTCCACGAAGGATGTCGCTTTTCATACTAAGCGGGCAGATATCATCATTGCCGCTGTAGGAAGCGCGCATTTATTAACTCCCGATATGGTGAAATCTGGTGTCACGGTTCTGGATGTGGGAATAACCCGCACTGATGCCGGGCTTCTTGGAGATATTCATCCAGGAGTTGCGGAAGTCGCTGCATATATCGCTCCAATGCCCGGCGGTGTCGGTCCTATGACTCGGGCGATGCTTATAACTAACGTAGTTGAGATGGCTGGTCGTGCTAGCAACTCTCGGCAATAAACTCCGGCCACTTAAGGGCTCGGAATTAGCCTGGCGCACATTGGCGATCGCCCTCGTTGTAACGGGGGTCACAATCGGGATATTCAGCGCTGTTCGAACCTGTTCTATTTTGGTAGCTCTCGGTGGTGGGCTCTATGCCTATATCGCTTATACAACCAGCGCCACACGACGGACTATCGAACTCTTGATCCCAAGCGGTGTGACCTTGCTCCTGTTTATAGTGTCTTTAACCCTGCCGCACGCAAAGTAGGATTGGGCTAGTTCACTTTCAGGAGGATTCCATGAGTAGATCTGGCAAAGTCACAGTCGTCGGTAGCGGATTTTATGGTTCAACAACCGCCCTTCGTTTAGCCGAATACAACATTTTTGAAACAGTTGTACTTACGGATATTGTTGAAGGCAAGCCCGAGGGGTTGGCGCTTGATATGAATCAATCGCGCTCTATCGAAGGTTTTGAAACCAAAATAATCGGTGCAACAACTACTCCAGAAGGTGGCGGATACGAAGCCACAGCTAATTCTGATGTCGTAGTTATAACCGCTGGTCTACCTCGCAAGCCGGGAATGTCACGCATGGATCTGATTGGTATTAATGCTGGCATTGTTCGCGGTGTCGCTGAGAATATTGCCAAGCATTCGCCTAAGGCTGTCATCATCGTAGTCTCTAATCCGCTCGATGAAATGACCGCGCTCGCTCAACTTGCAACAGGATTTCCACATCACCAGGTAATGGGTCAGGCAGGAATGCTCGACACCGCACGCTTCACCAATTTTGTAGCCGAGAAGCTAGCGGTACCAGTCGGATCAGTTAAGACACTTACTCTTGGATCACACGGTGACACCATGGTTCCGGTCCCAAGTCGTTGCACCGTTAATGGTCAGCCGCTAACAGCACTTCTTTCGGCCGAAGATATCAACGATCTCGTTGACCGTACTCGAAATGGTGGCGCTGAAGTTGTTGCGCTCCTCAAGACAGGTTCTGCTTATTACGCGCCATCAGCAGCAGCGGCTCGTATGGCCAAAGCTGTTATCGAAGATTCGGGCGAAATCATGCCGGTCTGTGCATGGGTGGATGGTCAATATGGAATTGCCGGCGTTTATCTTGGCGTCGAGGCAAAGATCGGCCGCACTGGAATCAAAGAAGTAGTTGAAACTGCGCTGACCGAGAGCGAGCTCGCTGCTCTCAAAGTTGCTGCGGAAGCTGTTCGCGCCAAGCAAATCGATGTAAAAGACCTTTAAGAGAAATACCTCACCAGAAAGCAGGGATGTAATGGCGAAGATCAAGGTAACGGGCACAGTCGTTGAACTCGATGGCGATGAGATGACCCGAATCATTTGGCAGTTCATCAAAGATAAATTGATATTGCCATACCTCGATGTGAATTTAGAATATTACGATCTCAGCATCGAAAATCGTGATGCTACCGATGATCAGGTGACGATCGACTCTGCCCACGCTATTTTGAAGCACGGCGTCGGCGTCAAATGCGCAACCATCACCCCAGATGAGGCCCGTGTAGAAGAATTTGGTTTGAAGAAGATGTGGAAGTCGCCTAACGGCACCGTCCGCAACATCCTCGGCGGAGTTATCTTCCGTGAACCCATTATTATTTCAAATGTTCCACGTCTGGTCCCCCATTGGACGCTACCAATCGTTATCGGCCGTCACGCCTTCGGCGATCAATACCGCGCCACTGACTTTCGCGTTCCCGGCAAGGGCAAGCTGACCCTCACCTTCGTTCCAGAAGATGGCAGCGCACCTATCGAGCACCAGGTCTTTGATTTCCCATCATCGGGCGTGGCTTTGGCCATGTACAACTTAGATGATTCAATTCGTGACTTCGCGCGCGCATCTCTCAACTACGGAATCCTCCGCAAATTCCCGGTTTACCTTTCTACGAAGAACACCATATTAAAGGCCTACGATGGTCGTTTTAAAGATATCTTTGAAGAGATTTACCAAGCAGAATTCAAAACTCAATTTGAAACTCTAGGAATTTGGTACGAGCACCGTTTGATCGATGACATGGTTGCGATGTCTCTTCGTATGCCTGGTGGTTATGTTTGGGCTTGTAAGAATTACGATGGAGATGTTCAGTCAGATACCGTCGCTCAGGGTTATGGCTCACTCGGATTGATGACATCAGTCTTGATGACTCCAGATGGAAAGACCGTTGAGTCTGAAGCAGCTCACGGAACAGTGACTCGCCATTATCGCGAACACCAGAAGGGCAAGCAGACCTCGACCAACCCAATCGCATCTATCTTCGCTTGGACTCAAGGATTAACTCACCGTGCGAAGCTGGATAACAATCCAGAGCTCGCTACCTTTGCAAAGAACCTTGAAGCGGTCTGCGTAGAGACTGTTGAATCCGGAAAGATGACCAAGGATCTGGCGATATTAATCTCGAAGGATTCACCTTGGCTCAACACCGAGGACTTCCTCGCAGCAATCGCGGAGAATCTGCAGAAGAAGCTTGCATAAAAAGTAAGCAGTAAAAAACCCCGGTGATTTCTCACCGGGGTTTTTTGATATTCAGATTTACTTATTGATGCGCTCACCTGAAGCTGAATCGAAGAGGTGGATTGCGGTTGGAACAGCTTCGACTGTAATTGTGTCGCCTGGCTTTGGTGGATGCTTTGGATCCCAACGTACGATTACTTGTGCGCCTTCATCGCCTTCATTGGCAAACTTGACGCCTACATCTACTGGGCGGCCATAAACGAAGGCATCGGAACCAAGTTCTTCAACTACTTCGACGAGTACGTGGAAGCCAGCAGATGCTGGTGTAAAGCCCTCTGGACGAACGCCGACTGTGACGGTGCCGTTGAGATGTCCGGGAACATCAATCTTCAAATCACCAAGACTTGCCTTGCCACCAGATACTGGAGCGGTCAAGAGGTTCATGGCTGGTGAGCCGATGAAGCCAGCGACGAATGCGTTGACTGGTGTGTCATAAAGGTTACGTGGTGTGTCGACCTGTTGTAGCAAGCCATCCTTGAGAACCGCAACGCGATCTCCCATTGTCATAGCTTCAACCTGATCGTGTGTTACATAAACGGTGGTGATTCCCAAGCGGCGTTGTAGCGCTGCGATCTGGGTACGAGTTGCTACGCGCAACTTTGCATCAAGGTTTGAGAGCGGCTCATCCATCAAGAAGACCTGAGGTTCGCGAACAATGGCGCGACCCATGGCAACGCGCTGGCGTTGTCCACCAGAGAGAGCCTTTGGCTTGCGATCTAGGTATGGCTCGAGGTCGAGCAGCTTTGCTGCTTCAAGTACGCGCTTATCGCGCTCTTCCTTAGCAACGCCAGCGATCTTGAGCGCGAAGCCCATGTTTTCTGCAACTGACATATGTGGGTAGAGAGCGTATGACTGGAAGACCATCGCGATATCGCGATCTTTTGGAGCAACATCTGTTACATCGCGATCGCCGATACGGATCGAACCGTTGTCGACCTCTTCAAGGCCGGCGAGCATACGAAGGGATGTTGATTTACCGCAACCAGAAGGTCCGACGAGAACAAGAAATTCTCCATCGTTTACGGTGAGGTTTAGTTTGTCTACAGCTGGCTTAGTTGTGCCAGGGTAGATACGCGAAGCGTTTTCGAATACTACTGATGCCATGAGTTATGCACTCCTTCTCCGGGCAGGTACGTGCCCGACGATCCGTTGGATGAAGGTAAAACACCAGCGGGCGGAAGCCTGCTAGTGGGTAAAGGTTAGCCACCTTCGCCTCTAGAACCAAGCCATTTCGCACCACGCTACCCTTAGGGCTATGGAGCCGAAACCGCATATAGGAAGCACTGGACAGTTAGTGCTAGATGTCGCTTTGGTGCTCCTTTTTATCGTGGTGGCAGGCATCTTCGTCGCGGCAGAAATCGCCTTAATCTCATTACGTGAGTCTCAATTGCGACAGCTGGAGGCTGCAGGCGCAAAGCCCAAGCGCACCGCACGGCTGGCCAAACTCACTAAAAATCCCAACCGCTTCTTAGCTGCCGCTCAGGTAGGGGTGACGTTCTGCGGCTTCCTCTCTGCAGCGCTCGGCTCAGAGCGCATCGGAACTTCCTTCGTCATTCCGATTTTGGAAAGATGGGGGTTATCCCATGGGTTGAGCACGGCGATCTCAGTTCTCTTTGTAACGTTGATGATTGCGTATGTCTCTTTGGTTATAGGAGAGCTGGTGCCAAAGCGGTTAGCGCTCTATCGGACAGAACAGATTGCACTGGCTGCCGCCCCTAGTATCGATCGCATTGCAAATGTTTTTCGCCCTATCATCTGGATTCTCTCTAAATCAACCGATGCAATTGTTCAACTCTTTGGGCTTAAAGCTCAAGAAGTTCGCTCGGAAATCTCTGAAGCAGAACTCGTTGATCTGGTTACAGGACATGCAGCGTTATCGGATGAAGAGCGAGATATTGTTGAAGATGTATTTAACGCAGGAGATTTAGTCCTGCACGAAATCATGGTTCCACGCACCGAGGTGGACTTTCTCGATGTGGGCCTCACCCTCACGGAAGCTAAGGCAATCGCGGTTCGAACCGCTCACTCACGTTACCCTGTGACGCGAGGATCGAGTGATGAGGTCATCGGTTTCTTGCATGTTCGGGATCTGCTCAACGCCCGCGATGATGAGATGAGCAAGACCCTGCTCGATGTTATGCGCCCCGTGATTTTTCTGCCGGGAACCAAAGGTGTCTTACCAGCGCTCACTGAGTTACGAGTAAAGCGCGCACATCTAGCTATCGTTTTGGATGAGTATGGTGGGACCGATGGAATCGTGACCCTGGAAGATATTGTCGAATGTTTTATCGGCGATATTGAAGACGAGTATGACGAACCCGAGAGTGAAGTGACAGCACAGTCCCGAAGAGGCGATTATGAGATCGACGCCCTGATTTCATTGGAGGACCTGCACGAGCAGACTGGAATTGAGTTGCCCGAAGGACCGTATGAAACCGTGGGTGGATTGATTATGCATCTGCTAGGTCGGCTACCGGCCGTACATGATGTCATCAGCGTCGGGGGTGTTCGAATAACCGTCCTGACCCTAGAAGGAAAGCGCGCAGGCCAGCTATTGATCTCGGCTGGCGATTAGTTCTAGGTAGGATTGCCACATGTCGCAGCCCCGCGTTTTATCAGGAATCCAGCCAACGAATGGCTCTTTTCACCTCGGAAATTATCTTGGGGCTGTTAAGCAATGGGTGGATCTGCAGAAGAGCCACGATGCCTTTTATTGCGTCGTCGATCTACATGCGCTGACCTCTTCGCCAGATCCTAAAGAGTTACGCCAGAACACCCTTACATCGATCGCCCAACTTCTGGCCCTTGGTATTGATCCAGAAAAGAGCACGCTCTTTTTGCAATCCCAGGTGGCCGAACACAATCAATTGGGTTGGATTATGGAATGTCTCACTGGATTTGGTGAGGCGAGTCGGATGACACAATTTAAAGATAAATCCCAGAAGGTTGGAAATGACCGGATTGGTGTCGGTGTCTTCACATACCCCATGCTTATGGCAGCAGATATCTTGTTGTACCAAGCAGATCAAGTTCCCGTGGGTGAAGATCAACGTCAACACATCGAACTTACCCGAGATCTCGCAACGCGGTTTAACAGTCAATATGGCAAGACCTTCACAATTCCGCAGGGGTATATCTTGAAAGAGGGAGCGAAGATCTACGATCTTCAAGATCCCACTTCAAAGATGAGTAAATCCGCAGAGTCCATGAGTGGGCTGATCGAAATTTTAGATACTCCCGAAGCGAATTCAAAGAAGATCAAGAGTGCGATCACCGATACGGGCCGAGAGGTCCATTTTGATGCTGCCGAGAAGCCTGGGATTTCCAATCTTTTAACTATATTTTCTACTCTATCTGGACGTTCAATTTCCGATATAGAAGCAGAGTTTGTTGGCAAGGGTTACGGAGATTTTAAAGGTGCAGTAGCTGAAGTCGTCGTTGAGTACCTGCGTCCTGTGAGAACCAAGACCCTGGAATTATTGGATGATCCCGTACACCTTAATGCGATTCTTAAAGCAGGAGCAGAAAAGGCGGAAGTGGTTGCACGCAAAACCGTTGCAGAAGTTTACGAACGGATCGGCTTAATTGCGCGCGGGTAAGTTCGCTGCACTTTTCGCATCCGCATCTCTTTTGCTTGCGCTGCTTCCAACATCTGCGGGTGCTGCAGTTTCCATCAAGATTGCTATCGCATATGACATTGGCGGCCGAGGAGATCATGGAATAAATGATTCTGCTGCCAAAGGCGTGGATGCAATCAAGAAGAAGTACGGACTCAGTTCGCTGGCAGTGCGCGAGATGGTCACCAACGGTACTGAGAGCGATCGTGAAACTCGTTTGCAGTTTCTCGCCAGCGCAAACTACAACCTGATCGTTGCAATTGGTTCAGGATATGCACTTGCCGTGAGCGTGGTCGCAGTAGCAAATCCAGATACAGAATTCGCCCTGATTAACGATGCTTCGATAGGTGATCTCAATATAAGTAACCTGGTCTTTTCAAGACCAGATGGGGCCTATCTCGCTGGAGTTTTGGCAGGAGCCGCAACGCGCGCTAATAAGGTGGGATTTATCGGACTGGCTTCCTCTGGCCCCATGATTTCAGATTTTCAGTTAGGGCTGACTTCCGTTAATCCCAAGGCCGTTGTAAAGAGCGTGCTCTTAGATAAAGCACCGGAGAGTGCAACTCGAGCGCTGATCTCACAGGGAACAGATGTAATTTATTCAGAGTGGTCGAGTAGTAGCGAGGTCGAAGATACCGTGGCCTCCCTTACAACGACCAAACGCCCTATTTATCTCATCGGAGTTAATCCAGATCAATATTTCTTGCTTGGCAAAGGCAGTCAGAAGATTTTGATCGGAGCTGTTTCCAAGCATGTGGATAAGGCTGTTGCTGATGCTATGACCGCGGCTATTAATTCTCAGAGCATCATTGATGTTTTAGATGCGAAAGCTGGAATCTACGGCCACATGTACACGGTGAAGGACGGGGGAGTATCAATCGCTCTCACCGCTCTAGGAGCCCGTTATTCGATAAGAGTAAGTGCAGCTATAGCCCAACTCAAGAGCGGGAAAGTCAAACTTCCTTAATCCTCGATCACGCACAGTAGTTGGCCGCTTGAAACGCTCTGGCCTACGCCAACTCCAAGTTGGGCGATCACGCCGGCCTTCTGCGCGATCAAAGGTTGTTCCATCTTCATGGCTTCAAGAACAACGATGAGATCGCCGATCTCGACTCGATCGCCATTTGCCTTAAGGATCTTGACAACAGTTCCTTGCATTGGACTTGAAACAGAATTACCGGAGCTCTTGGCGACGCTGT
>Ga0214255_1000098_pt1 | contig 43914 bp, 40 predicted proteins | sample TroBogypolimnion_24_FD_153093 | JGI IMG/M metagenome (GOLD analysis project Ga0214255, IMG submission 153093) | Freshwater microbial communities from Trout Bog Lake, WI - 03AUG2009 hypolimnion | ecosystem: Environmental > Aquatic > Freshwater > Lake > Hypolimnion/Profundal zone | place: Trout...
TTTATTGCAGCAGTCATCGGCGGTTTGGATTCTTTGGTCGGCGCGGTCGTTGGAGGGCTAGTCCTTGGAATCGGCTTCTCATTAATTTTGCAATACATCGGTGGATCTGTAACTTTCTTAGTTGGCTTTGTCATTCTGATGGTGGTCTTGTTAATTAGACCTCAAGGAATATTTGGCCACAAGGTGAACCGCCGTGCGTAGTCGCCATTTATCCCCCCGCACCCGAGCCTTGCTCTTTTTGGTTATCGGAGCTGTACTTCTGACGGTTAGCGGATTTATTGGTGAGTTGCGCACTTATCAAGGGGCGCAGGTTGCAGTTTATATGATTGCTATTGCATCAATTATTTTATTGACGGGCTACTCGGGACAAATCTCTCTTGGGCATGGTGCGGTTATGGCCGTTGGTGGCTACGGAGCCGCTCTTTCATTTAACTTGTGGCACTTTCCTTTTGCGATTGCCTTGCTCTTCGGTGTACTAGTTGGAGCGTTTGGTGGTTTTGTATTAGGTGTAGCTGCCGCACGACTCAGCGGGCCGTATCTTGCAGGAACAACTCTTGCTCTAGCAGTTGGACTCCCAACGATTGCTGATCAATTTCATGTGCTCGGGGGCGAGCAAGGTTTGAATTTTGATATCGGAGATCCACCTCGATGGGTGGTGCGCCTCGAAGGAGGTGATTTCACTCAATATAAATGGTTCTTCTGGATATCAATTGTGGTGGCGCTCGTTGCATTATGGGGTATAACGAATTTGTTACACAGCAGTTATGGTCGAAACTGGAGAGCGGGAAGAAATAACGCGGTCGCCGCAGGTTTAGCAGGAATCAATGTAGCAAGAGGCAAAGTTTTGGCGTTTACCGTCAGTTCAGCGCTGGCAAGCCTTGCTGGAGCCCTCTTTGCTCTACTTCTTGGCTTAGTCACTCCAACCGCCTTCCCATTGTCCTTATCATTCGCGATTGTGACTGGTGCGGTACTTGCGGGAGTAGGCAATCTCGCGGGTAGCATTGTCGGCGGTGTAGTTCTGGTTGCCATACCTGAACTTTCAGGTTCGCTTACAACGCACCTGGGAAATTCGCAGAAGGTATCGGCAAATCTTCCTGGACTTGTAATGAGTTCTTCACTGATTCTGGTAGTCCTATTTATGCCAAATGGGTTGCGAATCAGAAAATTTAAGAAGCAGGTTAAAACTCAATAAGGAAAAACTGCAAGCATCTCCTGGAATACCCTCAATGAAAGGAAGAATATGCTCGTTCATCGTCGCACGAAGCGCGGAAAACTTGCCATAACTTTAGTAGCAACAGCTGCTTTAGCAATTAACGTTCTACCGGCACATGCAATAAACCTTCATAAGGTAGATGGCGTTTCTCAGTCAACAATTACTCTGGGCATCACCTCACCACTCACTGGCGCTGCAGCTCCGGGCTATAACAAAGTCCCATATGCAATGCAGGCTTACTTCAACTATGTAAATGACAATGGTGGAGTAAACGGCCGTAAGATCAAATTGATTATTAAAGATGATGCATACAACCCGGTCTTGGCAAAATCTGTCACCAATGATCTCGTGCTGCAAAGCAAAGTACTAGCCCTGGTTGGCACCTTAGGTACAGCTGAAAACGAAGCAACGACTCGTTTTGTTAATGACCATGGCGTACCCCGCCTCTTTGTAAATACGGGGTATAGCGGTTTCGCAAATGCAACAAAGTATCCAACGACGTACACCCTGTTACCTTCTTATGTCATGGAAGCGAAGATCATGGGTCAGTACATCAAGGATAATTTTGCAGGCAAATCCGTCGCAATCATCTATCAAGATGATGATTTTGGTGCCGATGCGCTCAAGGGCTTTGCGATCGCCGGTACAAAATTCGTTACCAAGATTGCCTATCCAAGTGGATCGCAAGCCGACCCAACTGTCGTTGGGAAATGGATTGGTGGCCTAATGGCCGCGAAGCCAGATGTCACCATTATGTTCGGTGTCTCATCTGCTACAGCAGCAGCCCTTGGTGGTTCATACAAGGCAGGGTTTAAGACTCAATGGATCCTCGGATCTGTCGGCGGAGATGGAACAACCATCGCGACCGTTGCCGGACCAACAGCTGTCGGATTGCTCTACGGAGCTATTGGGGCATCCTTCTTGCCTGCACCCACTGACACCACAGATCCTTACATCGCTCAATTCCAGGCCATCAACACAAAGTACAACCCAGGGGTCGTCTTTGATAACAATGTGCTTGTTGGAATGAACTCTGCAATGTTGACCGTCGAGGCTCTTCGAGCAGCGGGTCCAACATTAACTCGAGCTTCATTGCTCAAGGCAATTGCTAAAAGTGGTTCAACCTTTGCATCTGCAGGTTTTGCACCTCTTGGATATAGCGCAACTAGTCATGTTGGTTATAACGGTTATTGGTTTGGTACATATGGTCCAACTGGAGCAATCAAACCTATAGGCGGTACCTACTCGCTTTACACGACCGACTCTGGAACTGGGGCGGTAGTTAAAGCCACCAGCACCCGTCCAGCAATGCCACTGAAGGGATTGCCAAACAACTAATGAAAAATCTAATGAGTATGAAGAGAATCGCAATTTTGGGAAGCGCAGTTCTAGCTTTTACGGCGCTAGTAGCCATCCCTACCAACGCCTCTGCCGCACCTCTCTGCGATAAAGGATTCCCAGTTCAATCATGTATTGGTGCTACCAGCGATGGAGCGCCATATTCGATGATGGTGCCTGCCAACTTCAATGGCACGGTTTATCTCTGGTCGCATGGATACCGCTACAACGTGGATATTCCAGCAGCTATGCCACTTATTGGTGGCTACAAGATCACAAATACGCCTGAGCCTGGACCCATTATTGGAAACGATACCTCTGTCATCAAGTATCTGCTCAGCAAGGGATTTGCTGTCATGGGTTCTGGATTTGCTCGTCAAGGTTGGAACGCTGATTCCGGCGTTGCTACCGATGAAGAACTGATCACTACCTTTAAATCCCAATTCAAGAGCACAACTCATGTCATCGCATGGGGCGCTTCTCTTGGTGGATTTATCACCCAGACTCTCGCAGAGAAGGACGGGGCTGCACTTTCTGCTGCTGGTCCACTCTGCGTTGCTTCACCTTCCGTTGAAGCAGAACTCACAATGGCTGGAGATTTCCTCTGGGGAGTAAAAACGTTCTTCGATCCATCCATCAAGGCCGGTAATTATTCCGCTGGCGCTGCAGGTTATGCAGAAGCAATGGGAGATCTTGGAAAGGTCTTTACAGTCCTTGGAAAGTTGCAAGCTGGAATGGCGTCAGGTGCTTGGCCTGATACAACACCTGCTGCAATTCACGCTGTGGGCTTAGATCAAGTTCCAAGTCGTTCTGCACTACTGCTACTTGGTTTGATGGCCGGATTGCCAACGCAAAGCGCTCACTTCGATTCAACAACGGGTCCAGGATCTGTGAACAGCAACTCCTACACATCCTTTGCTGCTGCAGCGAGTCCTGCGCTAGCGATTTTGGAAAATGGAGCAACGGCGGCCGCACTTGCCGTTCTTGTTACTTATGATGTTGAACAACAATCAGGTGGTTCGATCTTCGATAATACGAAGACTGATTACGCTGCTCGCGTTGCATCAGAAGCTACCGTTTACAACGCGGCTCTCAGTGGTTCTACTGCTACTGCAGGTCTCTTGGGTTACTTAGCACAGGCACCACGTGCTACTGCTACCCCAGCAGCGCTTACAAAGATGCGTTCACTCGCGCAATGGACAGGCAAGATCACCGTACCTACAGTCGCTATGACCGGAGTAGCAGATCCTGTTACACCTGCCGGTGATTTGACCTACATGGCGCAGCAATATGCCAAGCAATGGCAGGCTGAACGCGTAGCAACACTAGGTAAGGGTCGTCCAGCGTATGACTTGATCGCACTCTTCGGTGTGACTCCTGCTCACTACACAACGTTTAGCGCGCTCGGTGCTCCAATCACGAGTACAGCAGCGGCTAATGGAACAAATCACTGTAACTTCAATGTGAAGCAATACATTGCGGTCGCAGATATGTTGGCTTATGCCTCAGCAAACGGCAAGGATCTTTCTGGAGGTGCCCTCAACACTGCAGTACGCAAAATGGGTGGTACTACAAAGGATCTGCAATTTGCTCCCGCACTTCCAAAGTTCTACGCCGAGGATTAATTTCGGCTAAGACTTAAGCGTAAAAGGGCCTTGTGAGAAATCGCAGGGCCCTTTTCTATTAACCTTTGCCCATGTCAGGCGCTACTCGCATCATCTCCTCGGTCTCCGCAATGGAGGATTTAGGATCATTGCTCGGTAGCAAACTCGCCGCAGGTGCTGTTCTATTACTGAACGGTGGATTGGGAGCAGGGAAGACAGCGCTCACCCGGGGCATTGGACGCGCGCTTGGAATCAACGATGTCACATCCCCAACTTTTGTTATTTCGAAAATCTATCCTGGTCGCATTCCGTTGGTTCATGTAGATGCCTATCGCCTGATTGGGCAAGAGCCCGCGGTATTTGATGATCTTGATCTCGAACTTTGGATTCCGCAGTCGGTGACCGTCATAGAGTGGGGTGCAGGATTTGTGGAACGATTGAGCGCTGCCTTTATTGAGATTGATATTGAATTCGGGACTAACCCCGACGAGCGAGTGGTCACGATCAAAGGCATTGAACTATGAGGACGATTTTGGCAATCGATACCTCCACCGACCGCACCACGGTTGGAGTTGTACGAGATGGCGTGGTCATTAAAGAATTACATCACGATGATCCGTTGGCACACGGGGAAATTCTTCCCAAATTAGTTGAACAATTGCTCGAGGCGTCAAGTGAAATTGATCTTGTTGCTATCGCGATGGGACCTGGCCCCTTTACCGGATTGAGGGTTGGCATCGCCTTTGGACAGGCCTTTGCGTTAGCTCGTGAAATTCCTTGGGTTGGAGTATCAACACTGGCAGCGATGGCGCTGGCTCACACCGAACCAGAATTTGTTGTTGCAATTGATGCTAGACGAAGAGAGTTTTTCTGTGAGCATTACTCGATGGGAAAACTGTATGCGCCTGCTATCACGCTCCAGCGCGAAGAGATTGCACTAGTGCCCTTTCCGATCTTTTACGATCCTCCCACAGCTCAAGATATTGCGACGCTCGCTGCAACAGCTATGGGGGTGCAAGAACCGATCTATATCCGCAAGCCCGATGCGTATCCGGCTCCCAAGGGCGTGAAGTTCCGCCCGTGGACTCACATGGATCTTGTTGACATTTATGCTCTGGAAAAATCGATTTACCTGGATGATCCGTGGAGCATGGAGCAATTTAAGGAGGAACTGGCCGGCAAAGGGCGCCAGTATTTAGTAGCAGAATTTGCGGGCAAAGTAGTTGGTTATGCGGGAATTATGCTCGCTGGTGATGTCTCAGATATTTTGACCCTTACTGTTGCACCGGAATTTCGTCGTCGCGGAATTGCGCGAGAATTTTTAAAACGGATGGTGGATTGGTCGCGCAATCAAAAAGTAGATGCCATGATGCTTGAGATGCGAGTCGGGAATCTCGAGGCTGAACCGCTTTATTTAGCTCATGGATTTAGAAAGATCTCTGAGCGCGTTGATTACTACGGCCCAGGACTTACAGCGATCGTGATGCGAAAAGAGTTGGGCAAATGAGTAACCAACCTTTAGTTCTAGGAATAGAAACTTCGTGCGATGAAACAGCTGTCGGAATTGTTCGGGGAAGAACTCTGCTTGCCAATGTGATCGCTTCGAGCGTGGAAGAACATGTACGATTTGGGGGAGTAGTTCCTGAAATCGCAAGTCGCGCGCATCTAGAAGCGATGCCCGCTGTGATCAAACAAGCGCTCCTTGAAGCTAAAGTTTCTTTCCGCGATCTCGATGCGATCGGGGTAACTGCAGGACCTGGATTAATCGGTGCACTTTTGGTTGGAACCAGCGCAGCGCACGGATTGGCCCTTGCCCTCAATAAACCCATTTACGGTGTTAATCACCTCTCATCACATTTGGCGGTTGATGCGCTCGATGAATCAAGACCACTTCGACCGGCAATTGGTTTACTCGTGAGCGGGGGGCACAGTTCAATCATTCAAGTGATCGATATGGCGCGTGGAGTGAAAGTTCTAGGGGCAACCATCGATGATGCAGCCGGAGAGGCATTCGACAAGATTGCGCGCATCCTCGAACTGGATTTTCCTGGTGGGCCAGCAATCGACCGTTTGGCGCTCACGGGCGATCCCACCGCGATCGACTTTCCGCGCGGATTGCAGAGTTCGGATTACAACTTCTCGTTTAGTGGTTTAAAGACCGCGGTCTCTCGTTACTTACAACAGACCCCATCGGCGCATAGAGCCGATGTCGCCGCCTCCTTTCAAGAGGCGATCGTCGATGTACTTCTGACCAAGGCCTTACGCGCGAGTGCTGAAACCGGGATCGACTCCCTGATCATGGCCGGCGGGGTAGCTGCTAACTCTCGCCTCCGAGCCGAGGCCGCTCGCCGCTGCGCCCTGGCCAAGGTAGAGCTGCGCACCCCGCCACCTCTTCTCTGTACCGACAATGGGGCCATGGTGGCTGCCATGGCCTCATTGGCCGTCAGTGCGGGCGTAGCGCCCAGTACACCCGGGTTCCCAACCCTCTCGACAGTTCCGCTGGATCAGCCCACCTGGGTTTAAACAGCCCCGTCCCCTTCGATTGGAAGGCTTTTGCCCCATTCGCTAGAGTTTGGTTAGCACTCACCAAGGGTGAGTGATAAAGATTCCTAAAGGGAGATAAACAGATATGGCAAAGATGATCGCCTTCAACGAAGAGGCACGCCGCGGCTTGGAGCGAGGAATGAATACGCTCGCCGACGCCGTAAAAGTAACCCTTGGACCCCGTGGTCGCAATGTAGTTCTTGAGAAGAAGTGGGGCGCACCAACAATCACCAACGATGGCGTTTCAATCGCCAAAGAGATTGACTTGGATGATCCATGGGAAAAGATCGGTGCGGACCTGGTCAAAGAAGTTGCTAAGAAGACCGACGATGTTGCCGGAGATGGAACAACAACCGCAACAGTCTTGGCTCAAGCACTTGTGCGAGAAGGACTTCGTAACGTTGCTGCTGGTGCAAACCCAATGGCACTTAAGCGCGGAATCGAAAAGGCGGTAGATGCTATCTGTGCTGAACTCAGCTCGATGGCAAAGAATGTCGAAACCAAAGAGCAGATTGCTGCAACTGCGTCGATCTCTGCAGCGGATGCGACAATCGGCGAAATGATCGCTGAAGCGATGGATAAGGTCGGCAAAGAGGGAGTCATCACAGTCGAAGAGAGCAATACCTTTGGACTCGAACTCGAGCTCACTGAAGGAATGCGATTTGATAAGGGTTATATCTCACCTTACTTCACAACTGATTCCGACCGCATGGAAGCTGTTCTTGAAGATCCATATATCTTGATCGCAAACTCAAAGATTTCAAATATCAAAGACCTGCTCCCAATTCTTGAGAAGGTTATGCAATCGGGTAAGCCACTATTGATCTTGGCCGAAGATGTAGAAGGAGAAGCTCTCGCAACTTTGGTTGTAAATAAGATTCGCGGAACTTTCCGCTCTGCAGCTGTTAAAGCTCCAGGATTTGGTGATCGTCGCAAAGCGATGTTGCAAGATATTGCGATTCTTACCGGTGCAACCGTTATCTCTGAAGAGGTCGGGCTGAAGTTAGAAGCTGCCACTATGGAGTTCCTGGGTCGCGCGCGCAAGGTTGTAATTGCCAAGGAAGAGACCACCATCGTTGAAGGAACTGGCGATGCAGAGCAGATCAAAGGCCGCGTCAATCAAATTCGCGCCGAGATCGAGAAGAGCGATTCCGATTACGATCGTGAAAAGCTACAAGAGCGTCTTGCAAAACTCGCTGGTGGAGTTGCCGTCATCAAAGCCGGCGCCGCTACCGAGGTAGAGCTCAAAGAGCGCAAGCACCGTATCGAAGATGCAGTGCGTAACGCTAAAGCGGCAGTAGAAGAGGGCATCGTCGCCGGCGGCGGAGTTGCACTTCTTCAAGCAGGAAAGGCTGCGCTCGCGAATCTCAAACTTACGGGTGATGAGGCAACTGGAGTTCGTATCGTTGAACTTGGAATCGAAGCTCCACTGAAGCAGATCGCAATTAATGCAGGTCTTGAAGGTGGAGTTGTTGTAGAGAAGGTCCGTCATTTGGAGTCAGGTTTTGGCCTTAATGCCGCAACTGGCGAATACGTTGACATGATCAAAGCTGGGATTATCGATCCTGCCAAGGTCACTCGTTCAGCGTTACAAAATGCCGCTTCTATCGCAGCGCTCTTCCTGACGACTGAAGCAGTTGTCACCGACAAGCCTGAGGCAAAAGCAGTGGGAGCCAACAATCCAGCTGCTGATATGGACTTCTAGGAGTTTATTAACGCTTAAAACGGCCTCCCGGTTTTCTCGGGAGGCCGTTTCGCATTACCCTAGCCCCATGACCGACAAATTTAGCGCCCTAGAAATCGCTCGCAACGCCGCGATCGAAGATTCCGGCAACTCGAAATTTGTAGGCGAGCTGGTCTCGATTGACCAAGAAGATGAACGAATCGCCACCTACCTCTTTGAATCGTCGCTTCCTGGCTACGGAGGTTGGCGTTGGGCCGTCACCATCATCAAGGTTGATGATGCAGCTCCAGCAACGATTGCCGATGTAGTCCTGCTTCCTGGCACAGAATCACTAGTTGCACCAGAGTGGATCCCTTACAAAGAACGGCTCGAACCAGGTGATGTTGGCGTAGGAGATATCGTGCCAACTTCTGCTGATGATCTCCGCCTTGTGCCTGGATTTGAAGCACTTCCTGGAGATGAAGAGCTAGTTCTGGCTGAACAGATTGAGCTAGGTCTCGGGCGCGCTCGGGTGCTCTCGATCGTCGGTCGAGATGCCGCAAGTAAACGTTGGTATGAAGGCGACCGCGGACCAAATACTCCTATTGCACAATATGCGCCGCTGCCGTGTCATGGATGTGGCTTCTTCATCCCGATAACGGGCTCACTCCGTTCCGCCTTTGGCGTATGTGCCAACGCGCTCTCCCCCGAAGATGCCCGCGTAGTCTCGGTCGATCATGGATGTGGTGCGCACTCGCAAGCCCTCATTGTTCCGGAATAGCCTTATTCTCTGTACGGGTGGGGCACTTCATCCGTTAAACTAAACCTCTTGCCAGCCCAAGCACTGGCCTTATTAACGCCCCAGGCGCTAATTGTGAGCACAAGAAGGGAAAGCTAATGCCTATTGGTCGCGTTAAATGGTTCAGCCTCGAAAAGGGATTTGGCTTCATTTCATCGGAAGAGGGCGAAGATGTTTACCTCGCTGCCTCTGCCCTCCCAACTGGAGTTCCAACCGTTAAGCCAGGAACCAAACTTGAATTCGGAGTTGCCGAGGGCCGTCGTGGTCCACAGGCGCTTTCCGTTCGAATCATCGACGAGCCCGCCTCGGTTGTGGCCAATACCCGTATCAATGCTGATGACCTTGCAACAATTATTGAGGACAGCATCAAGATGCTCGACAAGGTTGGCAATGGCCTGCGTCATGGGCGCTACCCAACCAACGTTGAAGCTGAACGCTTAGGAAAAGTATTACGCGGAATTGCGGGACAGATCGAGGGATAAACCCTCAAATATCTTCTCTGCGTTTCCTACGCATAGCGCGCACGATGTATGCAGTTCCGAAGAGGCCTAACCCAATCCCAACGAGGCAGATCCACACTGATGTGCTCTTGGCGTTGGTTGCTAATTCAATGACGAGTGCAATGAACCAAGCCGAGGTTCCCAAGATCACAATCGGAAGCGTCTGTCTCACCAGGCGAGCATACTTCCTGTCTCCACAGGGAACGCTTGTAGACTCAAGATATGTCAACCGATGAAGGCGCTTTGCGCTCCTTCAAGCATCGTAACTTTCGCCTCTTTTTCACCGCCAATTTGATTTCGAATATTGGCACGTGGGCGCAGCGGGTAGCACAAGATTGGCTGGTTGTCAGCGATCTTCACAGAGGTGGATCAGAACTGGGAATTGTCACTGGGCTGCAATTCCTGCCGATGTTACTTTTTAGCTTATATGCCGGTTCGCTCGCTGATCGATTAGATAAACGCAAGCTACTAATAATTACAAATGCTGGTGGAGGTATGACCGCTGTCATCATGGGATGGCTGATAATTTCGCATCGGGTAAACCTCACCGAAGTCTTCATCTTGGCCTTTGCCTTGGGGCTCTTTGGAGCGCTTGATGCGCCAGTGCGTCAAGCCTTTACCTCTGAGCTTGTTGGCAAGAGCGACATAGGTAATGCAGTGAGTCTCAATGCTGCCAACTTTAATTTGGGAAGACTAATTGGCCCCGCCGTCTCCGGAATTTTGATTAAGTATTTCCATACTGGACCATCCTTTTTGCTTAATGCAGGCTCATATTTCTTTGTAATTATTGCGTTGGTGTTGATGCGCCCAGAAGAGCTACATCGGTTGCCCAAAGATGATAAAGATCGCAAGATCATGGAAGGTCTGCGCTATATCAAAAGCAGACATGACTTAGTCGCAATTATCGCAACAGTCTTCTTTGCCTCAACCTTTGGCTTGAATTTTCAGATTTTTAACGCACTGATGTCCACAAAGATATTCCACAAAGATGCTGGGGCCTTTGGATTACTGGGCAGCGTTTTGGCAATCGGATCGCTCGGTGCTGCGATCGTCTCTACCCGTTTGGATCAAAAGCGAAAACCGCTCTTTATTATGACTTTCTCTGCTATTTTTGGATTGTTTTTAATAGCACAGGCTTATATGCCCAACTACTTAACTTTCGCTCTGATGCTGCCATTCTGTGGATTCTTTGCATTGACGACAATGATTTCAGCCAACACCTATGTTCAAACGACGACACCACACGAGTTACGTGGACGAGTCATGGGTTTTTATCTGTTGATCTTTATGGGCGCTACTCCCATAGGCTCCCCATTTATTGGCTGGCTAGCGGATGCACTAGGGGTACGAGCAACCGTTGCCATTTGCGGTGGAATTACTACTTTGGGCGGTTTGCTTATATATTCTTTGATGAGAAAGCGATTATTTAAGTACTCCTACGCTGCCTAGTACTGCAAGCAAAAATAGCAACATCAAGACACCTATAGTAACCCGTCTTCGCATTTTATGGCTCATCACCGTGTTAACTCCTTAACTACATATTCGATACAGGCTGTAAGTGCCCGGACATCATCTGGATCAATTGCTGGGAACATCGCGATGCGTAATTGATTTTTGCCGAGCTTGCGATATGGCTCGGTATCTACGATTCCATTCGCGCGCAAAGCCTTGGCAACTGCCATTGCATCGATGGAATCATCAAAATTGATGGTCCCGACCACTTGGGATCTGGCCGCTGGATCTGTAACAAAGGGAGTAGCAAATGCGGTGCTCTCGGCCCATTGATAAAGATAAGCAGAGGATTCGCTGCTGCGACCTGCAGAGAAGGATAGGCCACCACCGGCATTCATCCATTTGATTTGTTCATTGAGTAGCACAAGGGTTGCTAGAGCGGGTGTGTTGTACGTCTGTTCTAGTCGAGAATTTTCGATTGCGATGGTGAGGTCAAAGAAAGAGGGGATCCAGCGCCCAGATGCCTTGATCTTTTCTACGCGAGCAATAGCCGCTGGGCTCATAATTGCTATCCAGATACCGCCATCAGATGCGAACGACTTCTGTGGGGCAAAGTAATAAACATCGCATTGTGTTAGATCGACATCCAGCCCTCCGGCTCCACTGGTTGCATCGACAAGTACGAGAGCTCCTTCGGTTCCTGCGGGGCGTACCACTGGTGCCGCAACTCCTGTACTGGTCTCGTTATGTGTGAGTGCGTAAACATCGACGCCAACTTCAGCTACAGCAATGGGATGAGTACCGGGTTCAGATTTAATGACGGTGGGATCATCCAAGAATGGGGCCTCTTTTGCAGCCGCAGCGAATTTTGAGGAGAACTCGCCAAAGACAAGGTGCTGTGATTTCTTCTCTATTAAATTAAATGTTGCGATATCCCAGAATGCCGTGGAGCCACCGTTTCCGAGCACTACTTCATACCCTGCCGGCAGTGAAAAGAGTTGGCTAAGACCTGCCCGTACTTCCTTTACTAATTTCTTAACGGGGGCCTGACGATGGGAAGTTCCAAGCAAGAGTGTGTTGCTATTTGCTAGAACCGAAAGGGCCTGATCGCTGATCTTGGAGGGACCACAACCAAAACGTCCATCGCGTGGCTTGAGGTTTGCGGGGATTTGAATATCGCTCATGCCCAAACCCTAAGGCATACCTACGGGTGCAAACGGGCGAGTTGCCACCCCGAGCCAGTGGAGGTGAAGATCAAACGATCGTGAAGTCGAGAGTATCGTCCCTGCCAAAATTCTATGGAGCGCGGCGTAACTAGGTATCCACCCCAATGCGGTGGCATCGGTACAGCGCTCCCTTGCGGAAACTTTGCGGCAAATTCATCGAAGCGATCCTGCAAGTGCTCTCGCGATTCCAAATTTTGAGATTGCGAACTAGCCCATGCGCCTATCTGGCTACCCCATGGCCTTGTTGCAAAGTATTCGCTACTCGATTGCGGAGAGACTTTATCCGCAGCGCCACGGATGATTACCTGGCGCTCCATCGCGTACCACGGGAAGAGAAGAGAAACATTGAGATTGGCTGCGATCGCCTTGCCCTTATTCGACTCATAATTGGTAAAGAAGGAGAAACCCAGGTCAGAGACATCTTTTAACAAGACGGTGCGCGATTGTGGGCCGTTTGCATCGACAGTTGAGAGGACCATTGCATTTGCTTCGACAATTACTGGATTGAGCGCCGCCTCTGCGAGCCAGTTACGAAATTGAATGATTGGGTCGGCGGCAAGATCTTCTTCTGCGAGGCCTTTCTCCCCGTAGGAGCGGCGCATCGCCCGAATGTGATCGCGGCCGAGGCCAGCGCTGGAGTCCATGGGAGTGGTCATAGGTGTATCTAACGTCACTTTCGTCTTTTCGGCTATTTGGGCTCTGGGGTTTGTACCGCGCACCTTCTAGCGCGAGAATAGGCGCACCTAATTGTGGAGGGATCTTTCTGTGAGCGATGATTTCAAGCCTGGTCTAGAGGGCGTAATTGCCTTTGAGTCAACGATTGCTGAACCAGATAAAGAGGGAAGCGCGCTGCGATATCGCGGAGTCGATATTGAAGACCTCGTGGGTCGCGTCACCTTTGGAAATGTATGGGGCCTCTTGGTTGATGATGAATTCAACCCAGGTCTGCCAAATGCTGAACGTTTTCCGCTTCCAGTTCACTCCGGCGATGTACGTGTAGATGTGCAATCAGCGATTGCAATGCTGGCACCCGCTTGGGGACTCAAGCCACTCCTTGATATTTCAGATGAAGAAGCTCGTTCAAATCTTGCTCGCGCATCGGTCATGGTTCTCTCCTATGTTGCGCAGTCTGCACGCGGAGTTATTCATCCCGCTGTTCCTGAAACAGAAATTGATAAAGCTCACACAGTTGTTGAACGCATGTTGATCCGCTGGCGTGGAGAGCCTGATCCGCTCCATGTTCGCGCCATAGACGCTTACTTTGTTTCAGCGGCAGAACATGGAATGAACGCCTCTACATTTACCGCACGCGTTATTGCGTCAACCGGTGCCGATGTTGCTGCTTCGCTATCGGGTGCAATCGGCGCCATGTCGGGTCCACTTCACGGTGGTGCACCTGCTCGCGTATTGAGCATGATTGAAGGCGTGGAAAAGATGGGCGACGCACGCGCCTATGTAAAAGGAATTATGGATCGCGGAGAACGATTGATGGGCTTTGGCCATCGCGTTTACCGCGCTGAAGATCCGCGCGCCCGCACCCTGCGTCGCACCGCAAAAGAACTTGGAGCACCTCGCTATGACGTTGCGCTCGCTCTCGAGCAAGCTGCGCTAGCAGAATTGCATGAGCGTCATCCAGAGCGCGTGCTAGAAACAAACGTTGAGTTCTGGGCCGCTATCGTTTTGGATTTTGCAGAAGTACCAGCTCCGCTCTTTACTTCAATGTTCACAGCTGCTCGCACCGCGGGTTGGTCTGCACACATTTTGGAGCAGAAGCGCACCGGCCGATTGATTCGTCCATCTGCTCGCTACGTAGGACCTGGTCCACGTAGCCCTAAAGATGTAAAGGGTTGGGACGAGACAGTCCACGCACTGCACAATTAACTAGATTTGCTGTTAACCCTTAAGAGGAGCAGTTGAATCACCGATTAAAAGTTCGCCAGCCCACAACTCTTGTTTATGCGGGTTGGAGATACCTTCAAGTTCGTCAATAGTTATATTTATTGCAGATGCCGCCATTTCATAGGCCGGTAGATCAATCGTCGTTAGCCTGGGCCATGACATATTTATTTGGGCTCGAGGAGTGTTTACCGATATCACCGAGAGATCGCCCGGAATAGAAATTCCTTCCTCGTGCGCGCCATTGATGAAGCCAATAGTTGCAAGATCAGGAAGGGCTAGGACCCCCGTTACTTGTGTATATTTTTTCCGCATCAGTTGATAGGCGAGGTGTCCAGAACCAGGATCGTTTCGGCTCGGTATTTCGATCGCCCTCATTTTGTGGCGTTTTGCATGGCTTAAAATTGCAGATTGAAAGCGCTGATCGACCCCTCGGGGATCTCTCTCCTTCTTCTCTCCCAACTGCGTAAGAAAAGCTATGTTCGTATGCCCTAGTTCATGGAAGTAATCAATCGCGCGTTTGGCCACCTCTTCAAAATCCCTGTCCACATAGTTGATAGCTCCAGGATCTGCGGTTCTGCCAATCATGGTGAGAGGTACTTGCTGTTCCACCAGATACGCAACGCGTTGGTCTTTAAGATGGATCTCCATCAGCAGAACTGCACCTAGCAGTCCAGATTTTGCCAAGGTAACAATCTGTTTCATATCAGCGTTGTCAGCGGGCCAAAGAATGAGCGCATAGCCGCGAGCGCTAGCTGCGTTTACAGCACCAGTGATGTACTGCAGCGCGACCGGGGATATACCGGCGGCTTTGCCTGGAAATAACATGGCCAAGGTCTTTGATTTCCCGCCCCTTAACGCTCCCGCGGCAAAATGCGGTACATAGTTGAGTTCGGCGACAACCTGGAGGATACGTTCTCGAGTCTCAGGTTTAATAGATCGCTTCCCCGTCAGGGCGTAACTGACTGTGCTGGCTGAGACCCCAGCTTTCTTAGCGACATCTGCACGGGTAACCATTTATAACGCTTTCGTCACAATCTTGACTATGAGTGTTGGCTGGCTTCTATTTCCCAGGCTCTGCATATAGATTACCACCACTGCTCGACACGTGTCGATACCCGCAATGGTGACTTTGCGGCTAAATAATCCATGGAGGAATGCATGAACAAGAAGAAACTGAGTTTCGTTGGCGTCGTTGCCAGCGCAGCGCTCGTGGTTTCAGCTTTGCTCGTACCTAGTGCAAATGCTGCAAACAAAACAGTAATTGTTTGGGCCGATAACGCTCGCGGACCAAACCTTCAGACAGTTCTCGCCGCAAAGAGTGACTGGGTTCCAGGAATAACCATCAAGATCGTAACTTTCTCAGGTTTCGATGCTTTGAAGACCGCTTTTGACAACGCAACTGCCCTCACTGGCCCAGATATCGTGGTTGGTGCAAATGACTGGGTTCCAACAGGAGCCAAGCAAGGCAAGTTAGCTCCTGTAACTTTGTCATCATCAGTACGCGCAAGTTTCACTTCTAATAACCTCGGGGACCTTACCTATAAGGGCGTTCTTTACGGGGTACCTCTTGATTACAACAATGTAGGGATGATCTACAACTCAAAGCTCACTGGCAAGCCACTGACCCTGGGCCAAATGGTTAATTTCTACCTCGCTAACAAGACTGCAGATAAGTTGACTGCGGGTCTCTGTGTCGCGGGTGGCGGAATGTCATTCGGAGGCGTATCTGTACTAAGTGCTCTCGGTGGCGCTCCTTATGTAATGACACCAAATGGAAGCGTAAGTGCAACTGCAGATCCAGTCCCAGCAGCCACTGTCGCCGCAAATATCAATAAGTTCTTGTTGGATAAGAAGGGCAAGAGTAACGGCTTCTTCCCAGCAACTGACACTGGTTGCAAGACTGCATTCCTAGCTGGCACCGTTCCTTACGCAATCATTGGTAACTGGGAATGGACGGATTACGCGAAAGCCGGTTTTGACATGTCGACTCTGATGCCTGTTCCTGGCGTAAACCACGGACAATATGGCTCAGCTTTTGCATCTGTTTCAGGCGCAATGCTCACGGTATTTGCTGCAGCACACGGTGTTGATCAAGGCGCTAAGAGCGTTTTGAACAACTTCTTTGGATCAGCTGCTGGCGCAGTCGCATATCAGAATGTTGAATTGCGACCACCTGCAAACAAGAAGGCTCAAAAGGATGCTTCAGTTACCGCAGCTCAAAAGGGTTTCGGAAAATCTGGCGCGATGGCTGGCATTCCACAGATTGGCGCAATCCTTAATGGAGCAACCGGCGGAAAGAGCTTCTGGGATCTTCTCCCAGCGTTCTGGACCGATGTTCTGGTTAATGGAAAAGATCCACTAACGTCAGCTCAGAAGTTGGACACCTTCTTCCAGGCTAACATTGCTGCTGGAATTCCACAGCTCTAAATCCTGCTAATAGTAGGATCAGTTCTATCGAAATTGGTGGGCAAGAACCTTTGCCCACCAATTTCTCTTACCGTTGTTAATCTGCCCAATTTAATGAACGGATAGCAAAAGTGGAGAAGCTCTTTAACCGCAAGGTCACGGTGACCCTGAAATATCTCGTGGTTGCTTTTGTCTCCTCTCTAATGCTTATGCTCATAATGAGTTCCTTTGCTAAACGCGAATATGCGATCTCTGGCTTTCTTACCGTCGGATTGATTGCAATAGCCCTGACGTACCTCACAAATTATTCCATCCCCATGAAGTTCTTTCTGCCTGGGATGCTCTTCCTCTTTGCATTTGTAGTTGGTCCAATTCTTTATACAGTCGCGATGTCCGGTTTTCAGTACTCAACTGGCAATTACATTTCAAAGCCCGATGCGATATCAAGAATTATTGCTACTGGAATTCGGCCAGATGCCAATCAAACTACCTTTGACATAATCGTGGGTGAAGATAGCTCTAAGAATCTAGAAATTTTGGCCTCAGATCCCACCAACAAGGTCTACTTCTTATCGACAGCAACTACGAAAACAGATTTAGATCCAACAGTTCTGGCAGTTGATGAAAATGGCGATGCCACTAAAGCTCCAGGATTTCATCCGCTTACCCCTGATCAGCAGAATGCGGTTGATCAAAAGATAACCGATACTCGCTTTGCATACTCCTCTACATACTTCATAACCATCGAGGGCAGCAATGTTGCCTCCTTGAAGAGCCAAACGCTCATGTACAATTCATCAACCGACACATTCACGAATGTTCAAACCGGCGCCATCTACAAAGATAATGGTGTGGGGGACTACGCAAACGTCGCAAATAAGGTGGAACTCCTGCAGCCGGGCTGGCGCGCCCCTATCTGGTTCTCTAATTACACAAAGTTATTTACAGATCCTCAAATTCGCAAGCCGCTCGTCAAGGTATTTATCTGGACAATGGTTTTCGCCTCCTTGACGGTACTGACTCAATTTGCTCTCGGCTTGCTGGTAGCGATGATTATGAATCGCAAGCTCTTCGGCCGCAGAATTTATCGCTCTATCTTTATCTTGCCGTACGCCATGCCAAGCATCATGAGCATATTGATCTGGGGTGGAATGTTTGACACCGAATTCGGTGCGATCAACCATCTCTTTGGAACGCATGTGCATTGGTTCCAAAATGGTATGTATGCAAGGGCAGCGGTAATCATTGTTAATCTATGGCTAGGATTCCCCTACTTTTACCTCATCTGTAGTGGTGCGCTGCAAGCAATACCGGCGGAACTTTCAGAAGCAGCTGCAATAGATGGCGCGACAAATCGCCAAATCTTCCGCAAGATAACAATGCCCCTACTTTTGCAGGTGGTCTCGCCGTTACTCGTTGCCTCGTTCGCCTTTAATTTCAATAATTTCAATATTATTTATTTGCTCACAGGCGGTGGCCCATCGAACACATTAGGGGGAGATGTTGCGGGCTCGACTGATATCTTGATCAGCTATACCTACAAGATAGCTTTCGGCGCAGGAACGCAAAACCTAGGATTGGCAAGCGCAATTTCGGTCGTTATCTTCGTTATTATCGCTTCGATTTCACTCTACGGAATCAGAAGATCTAAGGTATTGGAATCATTCAAATGAAAAAATTCCTGAAGGAAGATTTGTGGCGTCACGCCATTGCCCTCGTTATATGTTTCTTCGTGCTATTTCCCATCTATTTGGTCTTTCTCTCGGCGCTCAGCCCTTCGGGAAGTCTGCAGGTGACTTCATTTATCCCTAAGGCGATATCGTTACGAAATTTTCATATGCTTTTTAGCAGTCCTTTGATCCCCTATTTAACCTGGATGAAGAACTCGATCGTTATTGCTGGAATTGTTGCGATTCTCTCTGTAGTCATAGGAGCCGCTTCAGCATTCGCTTTTAGCCGTTTACGATTTAAAGGCAAGAAGCAGGGGCTACAACTTCTACTACTTGTGCAAATGTTCCCTGCAATTCTCTCTCTGTCTGCCGTCTACGTAATTATGGAGCGCGTCTATTCCTTCGCTCCCCGTATCGGACTCGGTACTCAACCTGGACTGCTCCTCGTGTATATGGGTGGAGCTATGGGAGTGAATATCTGGCTGCTCAAAGGATTCGTTGATTCGATTCCTCTGGAATTGGATGAAGCGGCACGAGTGGATGGTGCGAGTGCCGTACAGACTTATTGGTTGATATTCGTACCGCTAGCCGCACCCGTGCTGGCTGTAGTCAGCTTGCTGAGCTTTATTGGAACTTTCAACGAATTCATTCTCGCTCGCTTGTTCCTAGTCGATATGCACGCGAGAACGGTCGCAGTCGGTTTGCAAGGTTTCATTAGCGGTCAATATGTATCTAACTGGGGACCATTCGCGGCGGGTTCGATCATCGCCTCAATTCCTTTGGTAGCAATATTCCTCTCGCTCCAGAAATACATAATCAGTGGACTCACCGCTGGTTCTGTAAAGGGCTAAAGGTTTGAAGAGATTTCGCTTCTTCACTTTCCTGATTGTAATACTGGCATTTGTTGCCTCTGGCTTGCCGGCTAAGGCGGCTTCGGATCCTGCCGTTCATCCTGAGATGATTTATTTCGTAATGCTTGATCGATTTGAAAATGGAGACCCTTCCAACGATCAAGGGGGTCTTACTGGGCCAGCAACTACTACGGGATTTCAACCTTCTGACCCCGGGTTTTATCACGGGGGAGATATTCGCGGTTTGATCAATCGAATTCCGTATATCAAGTCGCTTGGATTTACAGCGATCTGGGTAACACCCGTCGTTCGCCAACTTCCGGTAGCGGAAGATGGCAAGAGCGCGGCGTATCACGGATATTGGGGTGTGGGCTTTGATCAAGTCGATCCACATCTAGGAACAATTGCCGACTTCAAAGAATTTGTCTCTGATGCGCATTCGCAACAGATGAAAGTTATCTTGGATATCGTGGTCAATCACACTGCGAATGTGATTCATTATGTCCAAGGTGGGTCATATGTGGGTTTGGCTGACCAACCTTATAAGACGGTCGCGGGCAAAACTTTCGATGCAGTAAAGCTTGCAGGTTCTTCTGCTTTTCCTGCTCTCGATCAACTCAGCACAACTCGCAGTTTTCCCAAGACCCCAGTGATTGCACCACAACTTGCGAATATCAAAAGCCCGGCGTGGCTTAATAACCCTCTGAATTACCACAATCGAGGAGATGTGGGAGCATCGGATGAATCGATGCAATACGGAGACTTCTTTGGATTGGATGATCTCTTTACGGAGAGTCCGGTGGTAGTAAAAGGTTGGGTAGATGTCTTTAGCAATTGGATAACGCAGACTGGAATAGATGGTTTCCGCATAGATTCATCGCGCCATGTGAATAAGGAATTTTGGAAGGTCTTTCTTCCGGCTATGCGCAAGGCCGCATTCTCGCAGGGTAAAGACTCGTTCCCGATGTGGGGAGAGGTATATGACACCGACCCTCACAATACGTCTTACTGGGTGAAGAACGCCTCTTTCAATGAAGTGCTTGATTTCCCAATCCAAGCGGCGATGGTTGGGTATATAAATAACTTCGACACCGCAAATCTCGGGGCATATTTCAATACCGATGATCTTTATACAACGGCGACGACCAATGCCAATGGCTTGGGAACATTTTTAGGTAACCACGACATGGGTCGCATAGGTTCCTTTATTGTTGCACGTGCTAACGATGCAACGGTGGCCCTGAAACGAGATCAGTTGGCGCATGCCTTACTTTTCACAATTCGCGGGGTGCCTATTGTTTACTATGGAGACGAGTTCGGCTTGACCGGCGGCAACGACAAGGAAGCTAGACAGGATCTCTTTTCCACTGGGGTGCTCAGTTGGCAATCGCAATATCGAATTGGTGGGGATTTCATCGATACCGCAAGCAGCTTTGATACAACCAATCCGCTTCAAGGCACGATTCGTACGCTAACAGCGCTCCGAGATAAGTTACCAGCGTTGGCGAATGGCAGCCAACGCACAGATTATGCAGATAAGGGAATTTTTGCCTTTAGTCGATTTGATAGGGCGACGCATCAGGAAGTTTTAGTGGCGTTGAATGCTTATTCCGCGGGATCGGTTGCGACTTTTACAAACAATTCAAGTAATGCCTCGTGGATCCTGCAAAGTGGTCATGGAAATGCGAGCGTAAAATCTGGAAAGACGACCCTCACTCTTCCATCTCTGAGTTGGGCGGTCTTTGTCGCTAATGCGCCGGTAAAGCAAGCAGCCAAACTTTCAACAGTTGTCACCAAAGTGCTACCTGATTTAATGGATTCAACTCAATTAGAGATTGATGCCACCGCCAAAGGATCTCCCTTTGTTGATGTTGCCTTTATGTATCGAATTGCTGGAGGTGCCTGGCAAAGCTTGGGAGTGGATTCTTCACCGACGTCCTCTCCCGACCCTAAGGCCAGCGGTCTTTATCGTGTATTCCCACTCGTTTCTACATTCCCAAAGAAGTCGGTCATTCAATTGAAAACAATTGCTACCGATTCTTATGGCGTCACGGCAACGAGTTCAATAAAGATCTTTATAAACAAGTAATTAACGTGTCAGCCAAAATCTCAACGACTGATTGACGTAACTAGCCCACGAGCGTTCGTTATGACTTGTATGGTTGAATATTGGCGTTGCTAAATCACGCCCGTATCGATAACCCATAGCCAGCGCTATCTTGTTTGCATACTCTTGGTAGGGCCCGTACTTAGCATCATGAGACTTTGTTCCGCGACTCATCCAGATTCTGTGATTGCCGGGTTTGGGGAGTGATTTCATGAGACCTTCGACCAATGGCTCTTTGCCGACAGTCCAATGTGGAGAAAAAGAGAGAGCAGTTCGGTATAAATCTGGATAACGGGCAATTCCATTGAGCGATGCCAAACCACCCATACTTGCGCCCATCATCGCCGTGTGCTCGGGAAGTATGTTGTGGCCTAGATAATTGCAGATGGTTGGAATGATTGCTTCGCTGATCTGCTCTAAGTATGCGTTCCCGCGAAGTTCCGAGAGTGGGAATGTCGGTTCGGGGGTTGGCCAGATTCCCGGGAAGTTAAGAGTTGGTTCGACTCCATCAGTGAACAAATCTTGCGGCGCTAAATCTTTACCTCGACCATAAGGATCGCTAGGACTTCTTGAATGAAAGACCGAGATAATAATAGGGGCGGGGATACCTAGTTCCGAAGCGACCTTATTAGCGGTGCCGGCCAACTCCCATGTCCGGTGCCGGCTGGATGTGGATTTATCAAAGATATTTTGACCATCATGTGTCACCAACATGTAGGGGGTAGGAGTAGGTGGAGCCCAAAAATCTACAGTCCGACCATCAAAGAGGGCCCGCCTTACTTCGCCGGGAGCACCTCGAACTTGAAACTGCTTAACGATCTGCATTATGAAAGGATAACTGCATGACTACGCGTTCTCTCTTCTGGTTCAGACGCGATCTGCGCTTGGCTGATAACCCAGCTTTACTCGATGCCCTATCTGCGGCCGATGAGACGCTCCTGCTATTTATTATGGATAATGATGTGGCCGAGCGTGCCGGACCTTACCGCCGCGCCTATTTGTCAGATTCTCTTGCTCGATTGGATGAATCGGTAGGTGGGAAGCTCGCGGTTGTATCCGGATCACATGCGCAAGTATTGAGGGATCTTTCGCAGCGGTACGGGATTACATCCATTCACGCGGCTCGTGAATTTGCTCCCTATGGAGTTGCGGCGGAACGAGAGATTGCTGCCGCTGGAATAGCCGTTGAGTACACCGGCTCGAGTTATGCCATTGCCCCTGGGCGTGTACGTAAACCCGATGACACCAACTATCGCGTCTACACCCCTTTCTTTCGGGCCTGGCAGAACCATGGTTGGCGCGGACCAGCCGCGGCCCCGAGCAACCCACAATTTGTTGAGCTCGAAGGCTCTGAACGCAATCTGCCTACCTGGCCCACGCCGGCAGGTGTGGACATTCAAGAGGCGGGGGAGAAGGCCGCTCTGGCCCGCTGGAGTGCCTTTAAGGTGGAAGGTTTGTCGGAATATGACGAACAGAGAAACATTCCAGGCGTAGCGGGGACGAGCCGTTTAAGCCCACACCTGCGTTGGGGTGAGATTCACCCACGGACCTTACTTGCCGGGCTTAATCAAAGAACAGCTCATGAGATCTTCCGCAAAGAGATCGCCTGGCGCGAGTTCTATGCCGATGTGCTGCACCACAATCCACACACTTCGCGGGATTACTACGCTCCAGCTTTTGCCGCCATGCGTTATGACCAACCTGGCGCAAAATTCCAAGCTTGGTGTGATGGCATGACGGGATATCCAATCGTGGATGCAGCAATGCGTCAGTTGCGCGAAGAGGGCTGGATGCATAACCGGGCACGGATGGTCGTTGCATCCTTCCTGGTAAAAGATCTGCATATTGAATGGCAACATGGCGCGGAACATTTCATGAAATATTTAATTGATAACGATGTTGCATCCAATTCTCATGGATGGCAATGGACCGCTGGATGCGGAACGGATGCATCGCCTTATTATCGAGTGTTCAATCCAATCGAACAGGGACGCCGTTTCGATCCTGATGGAAATTACATCAAACGCTTTGTTCCTGAGCTATCGCATTTATCTGCTCCAGATATTCATACTCCGTGGGATGTGCTGGATGGTCACCTTCATGATTATCCGCAACCTATCGTTAACCACGCGCTTGAACGTTTAGAGTCACTCGCGCGATTAGCTGAAATTAAGGCTTCCAAAGAACCGAACCCCCACCAGCCCGCTTAGCTTCATACATTGCGGTATCGGCTCGTCGCATGAGTTCATTGCTTCCATCATTGATTACTCGGCCGATACTTACTCCGACGGTGACTTCATGCCCCTCGACGACAAAAGGGTAACTAACCGTTGAGGATAGCGCCATCGAAACTTCTGAACCATGTCTGGCCCCGCCGGGTATCACGACTCCAAATTCATCTCCGCCAAGCCGAGCCAAGAGCGAGCCATGCGGAACCACTCGGGAGAAACGAAGAGAAATTTGGCGTAGAAGATCGTCACCCGCCCCATGTCCCAAAGTGTCGTTAATAGATTTAAAACCATCTAAATCTAGCAAGAGCAGAGTTCCTGGTTTATTATCCAACAATTCAATCTCGGTCATGAACCGCCGGCGATTAGCCAAGCCGGTCAATTCATCGATCCGAGAGAGTTCGAGATTGGTCGATGCGCTTCTCGCATCTTTGAGTGCTGCTGCCATTCTGACAACCGCCAGCGCGACAGTCGCTATCGCAGGAATCAACGCAACATCTGGCAGATACCCGCGCCGCAGCGCCGAGATAGTCAATATCGCTCCACTAAAAATCATCGCAATCGTTATAGAGCTTGAAATGATTCGTTCGCTGATTTCTGATTCTCCGCCATGGTGCCACAGAGCCTCGGCCATTAATATCAGCCCCAAGAGCCAACCATCATCGGTTAGTTGGGCAAATGTGTAACCGGTTGTGCCAGATTTATAAAGAAAGTAAATGTCGGTAACTGTGAATGAGGCTATGGCCGCCAGGAAGAGCAGCGATCGCAGGGCTCGGCGTTGCACTATGACAATGATCAAAGCCATGGAGAGCAGGACGACATCACCTATCGGGTAGACGATCGAGAGAAAGACGCTCGTTGAACTTCCAATAAAGTGCGCCATTGCGCTCTTAAGGAAGAGCGCGGCGATCAAAGTAGAAAAGCCGAAAATAATGATGACCACATCCAGGAGCTCCAACGAATGAAATTTGCGATGTGCCGTTAGTGCCCTGATCAATCCAAATAATATGAACGGATAAAAGAGGATGTAACAGAGATCTGAAAGATTAGGCCAGATTGTTGGCGTGTAAAAGTCGTTCCAGCCAGTCGCAATCGACCCGATAGCCCAGAGAAATAGTGCTGAACTCAACGCCAGTCTTGCTAGATGGTCGTTAAACGTTGGAGCAAAGAAGGCAACGGCTGTACTTAATAGAGCTATCGCGTTATAAATATAAAGATCTGCAAAAACGCTGGGAGTAGGAAATATCAGACGAAGGATGACATGAACGATCAGGAGTGCAAATACTGATGCGCGCAGTTTGGCGTAGGCCCGCGCTGTTCCAATTGCCATCGCAAGAGGCTAACTAATTATCCACATGGTGAACAATAGATTTTCTGCCCGTAATACAAAAAAGAACCGCCACGTACTTAGTGCTTAATGCACCAGATACGTAGCGGTTGAAGTTTTATAACTAGCAGAGTTCTTACAAACCAGCCTTACATGCCAGCGTACGAGCTGATTTTGCCGAAGTAGTTGAAGCCTTTAATTGGACTGTCAATTGCTTTTGCTGCGCAATAGATCCGTTGACAGTTGAGGTCCATGTGGTGATAGCTGTCTGGTCGTTTGCGATGGAAGAATTAATGCGAGCAACTTGCTTGTTCAAGTTGTCGATGGTGCTTTGACGGCTCTTGAGCCCAAGTTGGTAATCATTGATAGATTTTTGATCGCTCTTAGCTTGGATGCTACCAACCACGTCCTTTGCTAGGGCTGCGGTGTATTTAGCGATTCCGGCCTGGTCCGCGGCTAGCTTTGCGGTGTAAGCCGCGATAGCGGCGTTATATCCAATTGCAGTCACAGAAGGAGTGCGAGAACCTGGCGTATATTCAATCGGGTACACCTTTGTGTTCATGACGTCAGCAAGCGAGGTCTGCGCGACTGTCAATGCATTCTGGTAAGAAGCGAGCAAGCTTTGTGCCTGGGTGGTGGCATTGCTGGCATTCTTTGAGTACGTGGCCAGATCCGCCAGACTTCCGAGATAAGCCGTTTGAGCGCTGATGCAATTTGCGTTGGCCCATACGAGCTTGTAATTCGATGTGGTTGGGTTGGCGATACAGGTATAAACACCTGACTTAGCGTTCAACTTTGCACAGGAAGTGCCCTGCTTGCCGGCAGCATCTGCAGAGGCAGTGAATGCAACCGAACCGCCAAGGATAAGCGCGCCTGCTACAAGCACATTCGCGAACTTACGAGAGGTGAGCTTCTTCATTTTCGACTCCTTCGAAAGCCCCAGATCTTCTGCGGCACATGACGATTCTAGAGGGTAGCCTTGCAAATTGATGAGAAGAATTGGCACTTCAGCCGTGAAGTTGATGTGAATTTCCCCAATTAAACTAGGCGGACAGCACTCCTAGTCCCAGTAGCTCAGTGGATAGAGCAACCGCCTCCTAAGCGGTAGGTCGCCGGTTCAACTCCGGCCTGGGACACTCGCAACGCTTACCGAGTTAGTGGCTGATTGTGAAGCGTTGGAGAGCCTTCGGGGCCCACCAATTTCGCTCACCAAAAAGCCTCATAAGTGCAGGAACGAGCAGGGCTCGCACCAGAGTCGAATCCAAGAGGATGGCGAAGGCGACGCCGAAGCCCAAAGTCTTGATATTTGTCACACCGCTGGTTAGAAATACTGCGAAGACCACGGCGAGGAGAACAGCCGCTGAGGTAATAATGCGGGCGGAGCGTTGCAGCCCAGTTGCTACTGCATCAATGTTGGATCGGCCGGAATCATGCTCTTCCTTAATGCGTGAGAGAAGGAAGACCTCGTAATCCATAGAAAGTCCAAATACGACGATGCATGTCAAAATCACCATGGAGGTGTCGATAGTGCCGGTCTTCGTAAAGGAACCGACCAACCACCTCATATGTCCCTCAATAAAGATCCAGGAGAGCGCCCCAATGGTTGCGCCCAGTGAAAGGATATTAAGAACGACAGCTTTGATCGGCAAAATAATGGAACCGGTGTACATGAATAGGAGTAACAACACTGACAGGGCAATCCAGCCAAGCGCCCACGGAACGGTTTGCGAAATTCCAGCCTGCGTATCTGTGTAATCAGCAGCGGTGCCGCCCACAAGTGTTTTGAAAGGCGCTGGAATAGCACGAACCGCATTGATCATGGTTTCGGCTTGTGTTGTGCGCGAACTAATCGAGAAGGATGCCGATATCCGAACATCGTTACCGACCACTTGAGGTGCAGAAACAGCAACGATGTTCTTCACCTTTGCTAGATCTGCTGAGTACGTTGCTAGTTGATCTTGATGCGCAGCCCCTCCGGGAATAATTATTTCTATCGGATTGGCGCTCTGCCCATTGAAACGTGCGATAGAGACCGCGGAAGCTATCGCCGCCTGGTTATTGGCTGGAAGCACCCTGCTATCGACTTCAGAGAAGACAATATTCTTGATCGGGGTGGCGAGGATGGCGAGAATCATTAAGACAAAGACCACAACTGCCACGGGACGTTTCATAACAAAGCGGGCGGTTTGGGCCCAGCGGCCATCTTCTTTAGGGGTAATCGCGCTCTTGCGAACGACAAACTTGTCGATGCGAGTACCCAGCATTGCCAAGATCGCCGGTAGCGGAATGAGCGCGCCGAAGACCGCCATGAAGACCACTCCAATACCCGCATATCCAAATGACTTGAGGAACATGAGCGGGAAGAACATCAGCGCTGAGATGGTGACAAGAACCGTAAGACCAGAGAAGAAGACCGTTCGACCCGCGGTAGCAACGGTGCGCGCTATTGAATCTTCAACTGACTTTCCCGAGTGCAGTTCTTCGCGGAATCGATTGACGATGAGAAGTGAGTAATCGATACCAAGTCCAAGGCCCATACCAGTTGTGAGGTTCAGGGCAAAGATACTTACTCCGGTAGCCAGGCTGATCAGATAAAGGATGAGGAAGGTACCCAGAATTGCGCTAAGTCCTACGACTAGTGGCATCGCTGATGCGATGAGGCCGCCGAATATAAAGAGCAAGAGCAGGAAGGTCAGCGGAATCGAAATCGACTCCGCTATTGCAAGGTCTTTAGAAATCTTTGAGGAGATGGCATAACTGATCGTTGAGAACCCACCGACGTATACGCGGAGCGACTTGTATGTGCCGTCATACTTCTTTTGAATAAGTTTAGCTAAATCCGTAGATCCACCTGGATCGTTATTTGCAGTGTAAACAAAGAGAAAACCGGCTTTGCCATCGATGCTCTTGAGAGCAGGGGCACCACCAGCGGACCAATAGGAGAGAACTTTGTTAACTCCAGCTTCACTTGAAATTGCTTTTTCAAGAACGGCGGCATCTGTAACCGTTGTTGGTTCAGTCACTGAGGTTCTACTATCAACAACAAGCACAAGCGCTGGATCCTTCACATGGAAAGTGGTCGTTAGATAGGTATCTGCCTTCGCTGATTGACTGGCCGGATCGTTATATCCACCGCTACTTAGCCGCGGGATAAGCAGGGCACTGCTTGCGCCGGCCACAATCAAGATAAGAAAAAAGAACGCTAAAACTGCCTTGCGGCGGCGAACGAGGCTGTGGCCGAGTTTCTCAAACATAGGTGGTGCCTTTCAGGGGTGGTCGGTATCTGAATAGTGTTCAGATTATGGGGTGTCGATTTGAACATTGTCAAGTTAAGGGGAATACTTTGGGCGTGTCCATAACAAATGTCGTCCGGCGCAAGCGGGTTGCCCGCGAGAATTACCATCATGGTGATTTGGAAGCGGCTCTCATAGATGCGGCACTTGATCTAGTCCGCCAGACTGGCCCCGACCATCTTTCGCTGCGAGCAGTAGCGCAACAGGTTGGCGTTAGCCCGAGCGCGGTGTATCACTACTTTCCGGATAAAGATTCTTTGATCAGCAGGGTCGGCGACAAACTCTTCATTGACCTAGCAAATATGCAGCGGGAAGCGCTCGCACAAATTCCTGGAATTTCAGCTCGTGCCGCAAAACTGCGCTATCGCGAATTGGGGCGGACATATTTTCGCTGGGCAAATAAAGAGCCTAATTTATTTCGCTTGATGTTCGGTGGCTTTTGCAAGATTGAGAGAGAGGGTGACCATCAGGGTAACGATGCCTTCCTCATGCTGACTAAGTGCCTGGATGATTTGTTGGATACCGGAGTGATTTCCAAGTCAATGCGCAAGTATGGCGAATTGCTTTCCTGGACAGCGGTGCAAGGAGCGTCAACATTAATCGTCGAAGGACATTTACCCGAAGCGGCCTTTGAAGATTTGCTTGATGGCTTAGACCTTGCCATGAGGGCAGGCAATATGAGAGCGGGGAGCAAATGAGCGACTCAAATATCTTGCCAAAGGTAACGCAGGATGAGATTGATCCGCGCGATGATGATGAAGCCCGACGTGAGGCAGAGATCGCGGCGGATAAGCCTCCGCACCACGGCTAAGCCTTACTTTTTACTATTCACCTGAGCTAGATGCAGCCGGACGAGAATCGTTCTTGTAGAAACCGGTTCCTTTAAAGACCACACCAACATTGGAATAGACCTTGCGGAGTTCACCTTTGCATTCGGGGCAGGTCAAAATCGGCTCTTCCGAGAAGGCTTGGAACTGCTCAAACTGGTGACCGCAGTCGGCGCACGCATATTCGTAGGTCGGCATGGAGGTAAGTGTAAAGAGGTGAGAGGATAGGTTCTAATCCACGAGGGATTGAGGGCGGTTTTTGAGGCTCTCCGGCGGAATGAAGGGCTGGCAATGCGCAATCTAGTTCGGAGCACCCCAGTTCGGATGGCTGTAACTGCGGCTTTGGTTGGACTCAGCGCCTTTTTAGCCCCGAGCGCAGAGGCCAATAGCGTCGTTTCTACAGTTCCAGCAGTTGGCGCAGTGCTCTCCCAAGCCCCCAATGCAGTTTCCGTCACGGCCGCGACCGCGCTTTTACCCGATGGAAATAGCCTGACCGTTACTGACCCCAATGGCCTTAAAGTCGACGATGGCTCTTTGACGATTGCTGATACAACTGCGGTGGTTGGACTCACGCCGCTGAACGTTACGGGAATTTATACCGTTGCCTACACGCTTTTGAGCGCAACCGATGCCCCTGTCACCGGTTCGTACACATTTCTCTTTAACGCACCCGCAAGCATTACCTCGCCGAGTGCTGGGCCAATTCCAACCGTTAGCTCGCCGGCGATACCAAAGAAGTCAACAGGTAGCTCCTCTGCAAGTATTACGGTCTTTGTTTTTCTGGGGATCGCCACCATCGTTGCTCTCTTCCTGCTCTGGTATGCCCGCATGATTTGGATCCAGGCCCGCAAAGCGCGTCAACGGCATAAGCATGAAAGAGGCGGGAAATAATTCTCGGAAGGGCGGCGGTCAATCTTCAAAACCACCTGCAAAGCTCAAACTCTCTTATTGGATTTCTACTTCCAATCACTAAGGATCTCTATCTTGTCGCGATCGTGATCGCCGCCGGCCTAATTTTTACCATTGGGTTCTTACTCGGCGAGGATCGAGGGAAGTTGAGCCACGAGGCTATACGCATAAAGAATTTAACTCTACTGGCGACGATTGCCTGGACAGTCTCCAGTGCCGGGGGAGCAATTATTGAAGTGGCGAATTTGCTGGGCGGCAGTTTCTTAAATGCATTTGACTCCTCGACAATATTTACTTTCATGCTCTCGACAAGCATCGGGCGCGATTTCGCCTTCCAAATCATTATCGGCATTGGCACTTGGGCGCTGATTGCACGTTCTAGAAAAGTTGGCGCCATTTATTTCGCACTTGCCCTGACCATGCTTGCGCTCCTGGTGCCGCTCTTTCAAAGCCATGCTTCCAGCGCGGGGAATCACGGGTTGGCGATCGGTTCTCTGATCTTTCACGTAGGTGCAGTTTCGCTTTGGGTCGGTGGCATTATCGGCCTCTTGGTTATTTCACCACTCGAAAGAGCGGCCTCGATATCACGCTTCAGCGCGCTGGCACTTTGGGCCGCGATCATTGTCGGAATTAGCGGCATCGCAAATGCGTGGACGCGCTTGAATTTCTGGGCTGGATGGCAGAGTCGGTACGGCCTCCTGGTGATAATTAAAGCTGCGCTCTTTCTAATTCTGGTTGCAATTGGTGCAAAACATCGCAGGCATATCGCGGCAAAAATTGAAGGATCACAACAAGTATTTCGACTTTTGGCGAACGAGAGTGTGGTGATGATTGCCGCAGTGGCTATCGGAGGGTGGTTGAGCACGACTCTTCCACCTATTTCTGCGGCGGGGATCAAAGGTGCCAGCGACCCATCCATTGGGATCACTGGAATATCAATGCCGAAGGCTCCTACTTTTTGGCGAGTGCTTACTGCTTATTCGCCAGATGGAACGATCTTGGGCTTCTTATTGCTGATTACGGCACTTTATATCTATGGGGTCGTGACCCTCACAAGGCGCGGTGACAAGTGGCCAGTCGGTAGGACCATGGCCTTTGCAGTGGCGGTTGGTTTAGTCGATTTTGCAACGAGCGGCGGGATCGGGGTCTATGCGCATTTTGCGTTCTCGTATCACATGCTCGCTCACATGATTCTGGGAATGATTGCACCGATTGGTTTTGTCTTAGCGGCGCCCGTGACACTCGCTCTACGAACATTGCCGCAGGGGCGTACATCTCAAGAACGTGGAATTCGTGGCACCTTCATCACAGTTATCCACTCTAGATATTCAGTAATTATCACCAATCCCGTTATTGCGTTGGGACTCTTTGATGGTTCGCTCTTCCTACTTTATATGACTCCACTCTTTGGAAAGCTGATGTATTCCCATAGCGGCCATATCTTGATGAATATGCACTTCTTGCTAGCCGGATACCTCTTCTTCTACGTGATCGTCGGTATCGATCCCAATCCCCGAAAGATTCCACATATCGTTCGAATCATTGTGCTCTTTGCCGCGATGAGCATCCACGCTTTCTTCTCGATAGCGCTTCTCTCTACGACAACTTTGACTGATGGTGGATATTTTGCTTCACTGAATCGTCCATGGAACACCAATCTATTAGCGGACCAGCATGTTGGGGCATCATTGGGTTGGATGATGGGTGAAATTCCAATCCTTATTGCGCTCATCGCGACCTTTATTCAATGGATGCGAGATGACTCCAGAGAGGCCAAGCGCATCGACCGCGCCGCAGATCGTGCTGCGGCGATGGGCGAGGAAGATGAGCTTGCTAAATACAATAAATATTTATCAACACTTGCTAGAGGTGACCTGGAGCATCCCGACTAAAGCGCAGTAGTAGTTCTGGAGTGGCCGCAGCGTCAACTTTTTGATCGTGGCTCTCTACTGGTAAATGTTCGCCGGTGAGTTCTTCCGCCCCGACCAATCCAACCTTCCAGGCACCCAGGCGAGCCAGAGCTCGATCGTAGGATCCGCCGCCTTGGCCCATTCGATTGCCTTCACGATCAATATTCAATGAGGGAACTATTACCGCACCAATCGATGCAAGATCCGTAAATGCTTCGCCTATCGGCTCTAAAACTTTGCCATTTCTTTTCAGGGACTCTGCTCTTCCATCCCATGCCACCCATTCGATATCTCTATCCGGAAGAGTTCTCGGAAGCAGAAGGACTTTGCCCTCGCGGATTAGGGTGCTATTTATATCTTCAGTTTGTGGCTCAAATCCATATGAGATGTAGGAGGCAACTATTGGAGTACTTTGGATTTCTCGCGCCTGCACAATGTGTAACCAACTCTGCGGAGTAAAAGTAAGTTCGCGTTCCTGTCGCAACTGCGCGCGAAGTGTCTTTTTAGTCCTACTGACGCAATCCACAGGAGCACCTCCCCGTTAATACCTGACGAAAGAAGTAAGGTTAAACCATGGACTCCCAGATTACCGTCAAAAAAATGTTGGCGGAGCTACTTGCGATTTCGCATTCGCTCGCCCCCTTTGATATGCCGCTTCTCGACGCTCACGGCGCAACCTTGGCCGATGACATCTACGTCGATGATCAGGTAGTCCTCCATAAAGGCACTCGAATTCGATCACCTCAGATTGGTCTGGCAGCATCACTCGGACTCTCTCGTTTACCCACTCAGCCACATCCCCGCGTAGTTGTTATCTCTGCCGGAGACGACCTGGTCGAACCTGGACAGCCCATCACCGCATCTGCGGAGTTTGAAACTAACTCTTGGATGTTGGCCACCGCGGCCAAAGAGGCGGGGGCGGTCGCCTACCGCGTTCACACGATTCCAGTGAATAGGGCGCAGTTGAAAGCGGTTATCGAAGATCAGCTCGTTCGCGCCGATTTGATTGTCATCAGTGGCGAGAGTAACGACGGATCCTTTGAGCTTATAGAAGAGGTCCTGCGGGAAATGGGAGAGATTGCGAGTGTAATTCCCAATCTTCTGGGCAGCGCCCGTCACTGCTATGGAACGATTGGCGAGGATGGAATCCCGGTAATTACCCTTCCAGGGGACCCCATAAGCGCGTATGTATCCTTTGAAATATTTATCCGTCCCATGATCCGAACTATGCTCGGGGTGAAGAATGTTTTCCGCTCAACAGTGAAAGCAGTTTTGGCCGTTGATCTCGAATCACCCATCGGATTTGCCTCGCTCGTTCGTGCAACTCTTTCACCGGGAGGGGAAGGGGAACCTTTTGTCACCCCCATCGCCGAACAAAATCAACTTCTGGCCCTTTCACAGGCCAGTGCCTTCATCACTGTTTCGGCCGATTCACCGGGCTATCTCAAGGGCGAGATTGCAGAGATCATGATCTTGGATAGAACGCTTTAATAATGGAGCGTTGGCCCTATCGACTCGAAGACCGCGAGCTCTCGCTGCGGCCGATGCGCTATCGAGACCGCGCAGAGTGGCGCAAGGTTCGCCGAACTAATCTCGAGTGGCTCGCGCCGTGGGAGGCTACCCGCCCGGCCATTGAATCAGATGCACCTTTGCCAAGCTACTTCGGAATGGTGCGTTATTACAATAAAGAAGGTCGCGAGCTACGTTCTTTATCCCTGGGAATTTGGCTTAAAGATAAGGGTAAAGAGCGCCTTATCGGGCAGATCACCCTAGGGGGAATTATTTTTGGTGCTTATCGCGGTGCGCACATCGGCTATTGGATTGATCAAAGTGTTGCCAATATGGGCTACACAACCCGCGCTGTAAAAGCCTTGACCCGCTTCGCTTTTTCAGAGTTACAGCTCCATCGCATCGAAATAAACCTGCGCCCAGAGAATGCTGCATCTAAGAAAGTTGCAGAGAAGAGCGGCTATGTTTTTGAAGGAGTCCGTGAGCGATATCTTCACATCGCGGGTGATTGGCGCGACCACCTGACTTTCGTGGCCGAAAACCCCAATAATTTCAATTGAGAGATATTTGGGGACATAAGGGCTAAATCCCGACTTTTCGCCCAAAACTGAATTATTGTTTCATTCCATGGCATCCGGACTTATTTATCTGATCATCATCGGAATGTGGGTCGCCTATTTTTTACCGCGGTGGATGCGTCAACATGACACCCAATCTGGGCGTGAGAGCGAAAGATATAAAAGTGCGATGAAGATTGTCGCCTCTACTCCAAATTTTCCTGATCTTATCAATCCAGAAGAGCGATCAAAAGCGCTGAAAATACGCCGCCTAGTTCTTGGCGCGCTCACACTGGTGCTCGCAGGGACAGCGCTCGCAAGTGCGTTGAGTTATGTTCCTCTATTATCAATTTTGATTCCACTTACTGCGCTCTGTATCTACATTATCAATGTGCGTCGCCAGGTCGTCGCCGCAAACATCAAGAAGCGCCGACTTGCTGCACTTGCCGCGATCACTGCTGTCGAAATTAAAACAGATCCGCAGGCCCGCATTAATCTTTCAAATCGCCAACGTAGAGAGAGCGAAGTTATCGTGGAGCAATGGATTCCGTTGCGCGAACGAGAACTGAGCTCATCAATCACGATTATTGAAAAACATGAAGAGCGCAGTTGGTCTCCTATAGCTGTCCCACGTCCAACATATGCGACCGCTCCTAAAGCAATTAATCCAAAGCGCACCGTTGATTTAACGACACCGGGCAAGTGGAGTGCGGAACAAGAGCGACAGAAAGCCCTTGAACTCCCAGAGCGCGATGAACTATTCGATCAGGAGTTGGCAGAGCAAGCGGCGGCCGCACGTGATCAGGCAGTTAACCAATAACTTCAGATCCAACTAGGAAACCACATAAGCGAGATCCACTGGTGATAGGTGATCAGGCTGCCAAGATAGAGCGGTAGAAAATAGAAGAAATTAAGAACAATTGCCGCGAGATATCCGTAACTTAAATATCGGCGAAATTTCGAAACTTCGCCAGATTCGCCGGGCTCTAAAAGTTTCGACAGGGCATAGACAATTATCAAAACAAGAAATGGTTCAAAGGCGATGGTGTAGAAAGTGAAGACAGTACGTTTCTGCCAATTGAACCAAGGCAAATACCCTGCCGCTAAACTGAGCAATAAGAGACCGCTCTGCCACTCTCTACGTGCTATCCAATAACCAAAGGTGACGGCAATGGCGATCACTCCCGACCACCAGAGCAACGGCGTGCCGAGCGCTAATATCTCTTGCGCACAGGCTGAAACGCCACATCCCTTAGGAGATTGATAATAGAAAGAAGTTGGCCTTCCCATAATAAGCCAGCTCCAAGGGTTGGCAGAGTAAGGGTGAGTAGCTGTTAACGTTGTGTGAAAATTCCACATCTCGGCGTGATAGTGCCAGAGTGAGCGGATCGGTCCGGGTACAAAGTTAAAGAAGCCGTGGTTGTGTGTATTAGCCCAAGCGCGATCGTAACCTGAGGTATTAAAGAACCAACCCACCCAACTTGCGATGTACACGCCCACTGGAATGACGATGTATTGCAAAACACGTTTAAATACTTTTTCGTGAATTAGAGACTTTATTGGGTTTTCAATTTCTAGCGCTCTGTTCTGCCGATAATCAACATAGATAGTAAAAAGCAGGTAGGCCACTAAATAATAGATTCCACTCCATTTAGTCGCTGCAGCTAATCCAAGGGAAATGCCGGCTGCAAAGTGTTGACTGCGCAGGAGAAAGAGAAATCCCAAAAGCGTAAAGAACATCAAGAAAATATCGAGCAGCGCGGTTCGCGACATTACCAAGTGCATTCCATCAGCGCTCATCAATACACCAGCGCTCAAAGATAAGAAGTAATTATTAAAGAGGCGCTTTGCGATGTAGAAAATCATGACGATGGATGCGGTGCCGACGAGCGCTGCGCTGATGCGCCAACCGAATTCGTGATACCCAAATACTTTTATTCCAGCGGCAATCATCCACTTTCCGATTGGCGGGTGAACTATGTATTGCGCTGCCGCAGTCTTCGGATCAAATTCAACTCCATGGTGGAGCAAGGAATTGGCATTTTGGGCGTAGTAGGTCTCATCGAAGACGAAGCCCTTAGGGGAACCCAAATGCCAGAGGCGAAAGAGAAGTGCGAAAATGGCCAGGCCAATTACGCTGGAGCGTTCCCCGCGGCGGTCTTCAACCAGCCCTGGGAGTGTCATGGGGTAAGCGTAAAGCCTGAGAGAATTGGTTCATGCTGATCCTTGCCTGTGGCCCGCTGGGCAACCCTGGGGATACCTCCGATCGGGTGAAGCGCGCCCTGGAGAGCGCTCCGTACATCGCTGCTGAAGACTCTCGCAAACTCAGCCGCCTGACGGGCGATTTGGGGATCCGCTACACCGGGAAGGTCATCTCGTATTTCGAAGGCAACGAGAGCGAACGGATCGAACAACTCACAGAGATCCTTACTTCTGGCAGTGATCTCTTGGTTATTACCGATGCTGGGGCGCCGGGAATTAGCGATCCGGGTTATCGCCTTATTCAGGTAGCAATCAATAACGGCATTCCTATTCAGGTGCTTCCGGGGCCTAGTGCAGTCACTACAGCCCTTCTGCTCTCTGGGCTCGCCACAGATCGGTTCTGTTTCGAGGGTTTTTCACCACGAACGTCCGGAGCTCGTAAAAGTTGGTATGAAAAGTTGATCACGGAAGAGCGCACGGTCATTTTCTTCGAAGCACCTCACCGTCTCCAGGAATCTCTAGAAGATGCTCTCGAAGTACTGGGTGCCGATCGACGAGCGGCTATCTGTCGCGAGATGACAAAGAGATATGAAGAGACCGTGCGTGGAACGATAGCGGAACTGCTGACGTGGAGCACCGATCGAGAAATATTAGGGGAACTCACGATCGTGCTAGCAGGTTTTGACTCTGGAGCCCTTGCATACACGGCAGGCGATTTAGTCGAGCTGGTCTTAGCACGCGAAGGGGCCGGGGAAACACGCAAGGATGCAATTGCCTCGCTTGCAAAGGAATTAAACCTCCCTAAGCGCGTGGTCTTTGATGCCATGGTCGGCAACAAAGCCTCGGGTAGATAAGATCGTCCAATGAGCGCCGAATGTAAGTCCTTTTATCTCACGACGCCGATTTACTATGTCAACGATGCGCCGCATATCGGCCACGCTTACACAACTGTCGCTGGAGATGTCCTTACCCGTTGGCACCGCCAACGCGGCGAATCAGTCTGGTTCCTTACGGGTACCGATGAACACGGACAAAAAGTTCTAAACACAGCAAAAGCAAATGGAGCAGAGCCCCAGCAGTGGTGTGACAAGCTCGTAGAAGGCGCTTGGAAGCCGGTCTGGCAATCACTCAATATCGCCAATGATGATTTCATCCGCACCACAGAGCCCCGTCACATGGAACGCGTACAACGCTTCCTCTCGGGCCTCAAGGATCAAGGCCATATCTACGCCGGCAAGTATGAAGGCCCTTATTGCATTGGTTGCGAAGAGTTCAAACTGCCCGGAGATCTTCTTGCTGGAGAACTCTGCCCAACGCATTCAACCCCGTGTGAAATTCTCAGTGAAGAGAACTGGTTCTTCAGACTTTCGGCTTTCGTTCCTGCTCTTCTCGATCACTATAAGAAAGATCCATCAGCCTGCGAACCGACATCGGCACGTAATGAGGTTATTTCCTTCCTCGAAGGAGAAGTTCAAGATCTCTCAATTTCACGTTCGACATTTGATTGGGGAATTCCCGTTCCGTGGGATACCAAGCAAGTTATTTATGTATGGTTCGATGCGCTCCTTAATTATGCAACCGCTGTTGGTTTGGGTGACGATGTAGGTACTCCTGGAGCGAAGAAATTTGCGCAGACCTGGCCCGCCGATGTACATCTTGTTGGAAAAGATATCTTGCGCTTTCATGCTGTGATCTGGCCAGCGATGTTGATGGCTGCCGGCCTACCGTTACCTAAAAAGGTTTTTGCTCATGGCTGGCTACTTGTTGGTGGCGAAAAGATGAGCAAGTCAAAACTCACAGGTATTGCACCTGCTGATATCACCGACCATTTCGGGGTCGATGCATTCCGTTATTACTTCTTACGTGCGATTCCCTTCGGCAGCGATGGATCTTTCTCTTGGGAAGATATGTCGGCACGGTATACCTCGGAATTAGCAAATGACTTCGGAAATTTGGCCTCTCGGTTAATTGCAATGATCGAGAAGTATTGCGATGGGGTAATTCCTGCGCTCGCTCACGATGATGCATTAAGCGCCGCTCTCAATAGTGCTGCCGAAACTGCAGATGCAGCGATCTGCGCCTTGGACTTTCAAGGGGGCATCAACGCCATTATTGATTTTTGTAAGCGAGTAAATGGGTATGTCACTGAGCAGGCTCCGTGGGTCTTGGCTAAAGATCCGGCTAACAAGGTGGAGCTCGATAAAGTCTTGTACAACACCGCGGATTCAATTCGCGCTTTGGCGGTCTTGCTTCATCCCGTGATGCCCGCGACTACGCAAATACTCTGGGAGAGCCTGGGCGCCCAAGAGACGCTGGGTGATATTGGTTTGCAGAAGATTGGCGAAGTTTCCCGCTGGGGACAGTTGCCACCAGGTTCTAAGGTCACGAAAGGCGCGGTGCTCTTTCCGCGATTAGAAGAAAAAGCGGAGTAGATGTCGGAACGCCACTCACTCAGAGAGCCGCGCCCCGCTGCGCCCGCTCCCGAACCGCTAGCCAGAGCGTGTATTGATGTTCATGCTCATTTGGAGTTGGTCACCGAGAGCGAACCTGATTCCGATGAGATTCGTGATGTTCTTGATGCCGCAGCTTTGGCTGGGATAGATCGGGTAGTTCAAGTTGGATACTCAGCAGAGCAATCACGTTGGGGCGTTAAGTGTGCAGAAACCTTCCCAGGTCGGGTCTTGGCGGCGGTCGCGCTTCACCCAAATGAGGCACCTGTTGTCGCAGATCTCGAGGGTGATCTAGCAATCATTGAAGAGTTGGCGCGTCACCCCAGAGTCCGTGCGATCGGTGAGACCGGTTTAGATTTCTTTAGAACTGAGCCCGAACTGCGCGATAGGCAGGCTTATTCTTTTCGCCGCCACATTGCGCTAGCTAAGGGTGTTGATAAAGCGCTAGTAATTCATGATCGCAATGCGCATCGCGCCGTACTTGATACCTTGCTCGATAGCGGGGCACCGAAGATCACTATATTTCATTGCTATTCGGGCGATGCCGAGATGGCGCGCGAATGTATCGATGCCGGTTACATACTCTCGTTTGCTGGAACAGTTACCTTTAAGAATGCTCCAGAGTTGCGAGAGGCAGTAAAGCTTGTCCCAATTGACCAACTGTTGCTGGAAACTGATTCGCCTTTCTTGGCCCCCTCACCACACCGCGGCGCCCTCAATACACCTGCACAAGTAGCGAATATCGCTCGCTTCGTCGCTGAAATTCGTGGTGAGAGCGTTGACTACATCTGCGACCGCGTTACCGAAAACGCACTTCGTTTCTTTGGAAGTTTTGAATAAATGGGGACCCTGCTTGGTGCGGCAGAGATTCGTGAAATAGCTGCGCGCATCGGAGTAAACCCAACCAAGAAGTTAGGCCAGAATTTCGTTGTTGATGCAAACACCTGTCGCCGCATAGTAAAGGTAGCGGATGTACGCGGCGATGATGTTGCACTTGAAATCGGACCAGGTCTAGGTTCATTGACCCTTGCCTTGATGGAAATTGCGAGCAAGGTTGTTGCAATAGAGATTGATCAACGATTGGCGGCAGAACTGCCACTCACCGTTGCTGCACATGGGTTTGATGGTGAGAATTTAATTGTCCGCAATGAAGATGCGCTAACGACGCAATCACTTCCGCTGCCACCCACCATTTTAGTGGCCAATCTGCCCTACAACATTTCGGTTCCCGTGTTGCTCCACTTCTTACAGAAGTTTCCTAGTATCCGATCTGGAGTAGTTATGGTGCAGAGCGAAGTTGCCGATCGCTTGGTAGCCAGGCCAGGTACCAAGAATTACGGATCGCCTTCCGTAAAAGCCACCTGGTGGGCCGACCTCAGCAGCGCTGGCAACGTTGCTCGCCAAGTATTTTGGCCGATCCCTAACGTGGATTCATCCTTGGTCAGATTTGTACGTCACGAAGCGGCTGGGGATGAATCAGCGCGGCACGTCACCTTCTCGGTGATTGACGCTGCTTTTGCGCAGAGGCGCAAGATGTTACGCGGAGCGCTATCCCAACTTTTCGGGGGAAGTGCCGAGGCTGCAATAGCTGGGGCAGGCATCGACCCAACTGCACGCGGAGAAACACTTCTACTGAGCGACTTTATGGCTATTGCTAATACTCTTAGCGCATGAGGCGTAATGGGGTAGTTGTCCGAGTTCCTGGAAAGGTGAACCTGCAACTCTCCGTTGGCCCGCTGGATCTCGATGGGTATCACGAAGTCACGACAGTCTTTCAAGCGATCTCCATTTACGATGATGTCACAGTGAGATTTGCTGAACCAGGGACTGGAATTACTTTGGATATCGGTGGATCGACAGCTGCGGGCGTGCCAGATGATTCCACCAATCTCGCTTATCAAGCGGCACAGTTGATGATCGATAGACATGATCTCGATTCTGATATCGCCATTCATATTAAGAAAGAGATACCTGTTGCCGGCGGAATGGCAGGTGGAAGCGCTGATGCTGCCGCAGTTATCGTCGCTTTTGATGCGCTCTACGAATTAGGTATGTCGCGTGATGGCATGGAAAAGATTGGTGCAGAACTGGGAAGTGACGTCCCCTTTGCAATTACTGGCGGCATCGCAATTGGACGCGGACATGGCGATCACCTAACCCCCGTACTGGCCCGGGGAAGTTATAACTGGGTACTGGCGATGGCTCCGCAAGGTTTGTCGACACAATCGGTCTATAACGAATGTGATCGATTGCGTACTGGGCTAGATATCTCTCGTCCACAGGTAGGTGACCAGATTCTGCAGGCTCTTCGTGCCGGAGATTCGCTCATGGTTGGAAAGTCGCTTGCAAATGACCTGCAATCGGCGGCCTGCTCACTGCGCCCTGCGCTGCGCTTAGTGCTAGACGTTGGGAATGATTATGGGGCTCTTGGGGCGATCGTCTCTGGAAGTGGTCCAACCGTTGCTTTCTTAGTGGCTGATGAAGAGCGCGCGCTAGACCTGACGGTGGCTCTTAGTGCCAGCGGAGTGGTCGCCGGGGTAATTCGGGCAACGGGTCCGACGCACGGGGCGCGGGTTATCGAAACTCTTTAAAGGTCCTAAAAAACTGGTGTATTTGTCGCAATGGCTTTAATAAGGGACAATTCAGGTTCCGCCATTGTGTAGTGGCTAGCACATGGGCCTTTGAAGCCCAGGGTCCAGGATCGATACCTGGTGGCGGAGCAAAGCAAAGCCACCCGACCAAAAGGGTGGCGGAGCCATACAGACGCCGCCGAGTAAAGAAGGGGGAGAGCAATGAAGCAGCTCGACCTCACGATTATTCTCGCCGCCGGTGAAGGCACTCGGATGAAATCTAAGCTCCCCAAAGTTCTCCACGAGATTGCTGGGCGCTCCCTGGTTGAGCATGTTCTTCATGCAACTGCACCCTTAAATGCAAAAGAGGTACGCCTTGTAGTGGGAGCTGCCCGCGAACTCGTCGAAGCCCGCGTGAGTGCGACCTTCCCTGAGGCAACCTTCGTCGTTCAGGAAAAGCGCAACGGAACTGGTCACGCCGTTCAACTGGCAATGAATAGCGCACCGCATATCGGTGCCGTCTTGGTCCTCGCAGGTGATACGCCTCTGCTGACTGCAGTGACCTTGCAAGAGTTCTTCGATGCGCACGTTGGGTTGCATGCCGATGCATCTGTTCTCACCGCTTTTACCCCAGAGCCCTTTGGTTATGGCCGCATAGTTCGCGATGATGAAGGTAACCTCACCAAGATTGTTGAAGAGCGCGATGCTAATCCTCTGGAAAAAGAGATCGACGAAATCAATACCGGAGTTTACCTATTCGATATCGCGGCCTTGCGTTCTGCGCTCACAGGTTTAAAGAGTGGCAATTCGCAAGGCGAGCTCTACCTCACCGATGTTATCGAACTGATAAAAAGCGCCAACCAGAGCGTGATCGCGATTCGTTCGAATGATTACACCGAGACCCTGGGCATCAATGATCGTTCTCAATTAGCCGAATGCGCCGCGATTATGCGCGATCGAATCAATGATTCGCATATGCGAAATGGTGTAACCATCGTTGATCCCACAACTACCTGGATTGATCTCAGCGTTGACATTGAAAACGATGTAACTATCTATCCTGGAAGTGCCATCTCTGGCGCCACCAAGATCGCCAGCGGCGCCATTATTGGACCGCGTACTACTCTCGAGAGCGTGATCGTTGGGGTCGGTGCTAGCGTTATCGAATCTCGGGTCGCCCAATCTGAAGTCGGTGCGGGCGCGAGCGTCGGGCCCTTCTCATTTATCCGCCCAGGCACGGTACTAGCCGCCTCTGCAAAGGTTGGGGCTTACGTTGAAATTAAGAATTCTTCGGTCGGGGTTGGTTCCAAAGTCCCTCACCTCTCCTATGTAGGGGATGCCACTATTGGCTCTGGCACGAATATCGGAGCGGCCACTATCTTTGTTAACTACGACGGCGTGGATAAGCACCAGACCACCATCGGTAATGATGTTCGAATTGGAAGCGACACCATGCTCGTGGCCCCGGTAACGGTGGGGGATGGCGCCTATACAGCCGCAGGATCGGTCATCACAGACGACGTGCCCGCCGGTTCCATCGCAGTTGCTAGAGCAAAGCAGCGAAATGTCTTAGGGTGGGTCCTACGTAAACGCGCTGGGACAAAGTCAGCAGAATCTGCCAGAAAAGCCGGGGCCGCCGATGGCCCCTCCAAGGTATAGGGGGAAGCATGAGCGAACTTCGACTGAGCTCGGAAAAGCGTCTACGAATTTTTACTGGACGTGGTTACCCCGAGTTAGCTGAAGATGTCGCCGCTGAACTTGGTATACCTATCACTCCAACATCGGCCTATGACTTTGCCAATGGAGAAATTTTCGTTCGCTTTGAAGAATCTGTCCGCGGTTCTGATGCCTTCGTTATTCAAAGCCACGCTAGCCCGGTTAATAAGCAGATCATGGAGCAGTTGATCATGGTGGACGCGCTCAAGCGTGCATCTGCAAAGCGCATCACCGTCGTCGCTCCTTTCTATGGATACGCCCGTCAAGATAAGAAGCATCGCGGACGCGAGCCAATCTCTGCTCGACTGATGGCCGATCTCTTTAAGACCGCTGGAGCAGACCGCCTGATGGTTGTTGATCTGCACACCTCGCAGATCCAAGGATTCTTTGATGGCCCAGTGGATCACCTCTTCGCACTTCCACTACTCACAAATTACGTTGGTAGCAAAGTAGATCGTTCACGTTTGACAATTGTCTCACCAGACTCTGGTCGAGTACGCGTCGCAGAGCGTTGGTCTGACATGCTCGGTGGCGCACCTATAGCTTTCATTCACAAGACGCGTGATCCTCGTATTCCTAATGAATCTGTTACTGGCCGCGTCGTCGGTGATGTAAAGGGGCAGACCTGCGTAGTTATCGATGACATGATCGATACCGCGGGAACAATCACCAAAGCTGTAGATGCGCTATTTGATGATGGCGCCAAGGAAGTAATTGTTGCTGCTACTCATGCTGTTCTATCCGGGCCAGCTGTTGAGCGCCTCAAGAATTCGCGAGTCAGCGAAGTGGTCGTAACTAATACGCTCCCGATTCCCGAAGAGTCCCGCTTCGATAAGTTGACGGTTCTTTCGATTGCACCATTGCTCGGACGAGCGATCCGCGAAGTCTTTGAAGATGGGTCAGTTACCAGCCTCTTCGATGGTCTTTCATAAGGGCGTTTATAAGGGTTTTTTAGGGCAATTTGTTAATAAGGCCCCTGATTCGCTAATCTAAGGTCTTCGTTCCGGCGAGGGATAGAAATATCCGTAATCGACGGGTTCTCTCTTGGAACGTGTTGTGTCCGTTCACTATAAGGGAGTAACAAATGGCCGAGATTCAAATCAACGGTAGCAAGCGCACCAACTTTGGTAAGGGTGCATCACGC
>Ga0214255_1000108_pt1 | contig 39307 bp, 58 predicted proteins | sample TroBogypolimnion_24_FD_153093 | JGI IMG/M metagenome (GOLD analysis project Ga0214255, IMG submission 153093) | Freshwater microbial communities from Trout Bog Lake, WI - 03AUG2009 hypolimnion | ecosystem: Environmental > Aquatic > Freshwater > Lake > Hypolimnion/Profundal zone | place: Trout...
GGTAACAGTTGTTTGTGAGCCAGGTAATCATGGAAGAATTGGAAAACTTGGCGAACTTCCAAAAGATGTGAACTGGGACAAGTTGGTCTATATGTTTGCTGGTCAAGCTCTCAAAGGCGAGAAACGACTTACTTGGCAAATGTCCAAGGAAGATATTCAGCGCGTAGAGATTGGCAACTATAAAGCCCTGCTTATTCACGGCGATGAAATCCGCTGGGGTACTGCCTCAACGATTGTCAGGTTTGCTGACCGCTGGAAGTCAGGGGCTTACAAGTTCTTTGATGAAGTGGACAAGATTACCAAGGGATTTGATTTCAGAGATTTATACATTGGTCACTTCCACCAGCACCAATCATGGAACATGGCTAATGGTGAAGGGCAGGTCTTTATGAGCGCAGCGGTTGAATCCGGTAATCGTTACGCTAGAGATTTACTTGCTTCCAATGGCGAGCCTTCTCAGCGTTTGCACTTTGTGGACCCTGAGCGTGGGCGCGTAACAAGCGAATATCGGTTGTGGCTATCGTGAAGGGTTGGTACTGATGCGTGCGCGAATCCTTGTAGGCGATGTTCGCACTCGCTTATCAGAAATCCCCGATCAATCTGTTCAATCTTGCGTTACTTCGCCGCCGTATTGGGGACTTCGTGATTACGGTGAAGATTCCCAAATAGGACTTGAGCAATCTCCTACCAAGTATGTTGAAGAACTTGTCAAAGTGTTTCAAGAAGTTAAACGAGTTTTGCGTGATGATGGCACTCTTTGGCTCAATTTGGGAGATTCTTATAGCGGTAGCGGCAAAGGGCCAAGTGGCAATTTGGGAAAGACCCATGATGAGCGCAACATGGAAGAAAAGCACTCGGCAATCGTTCCCGATGGGTTAAAACCCAAAGACCTTGTTGGCATCCCTTGGCGCGTAGCCTTTGCTCTACAAGCCGATGGTTGGTATTTGCGCCAAGACATCATTTGGGCGAAACCAAATCCAATGCCGGAATCTGTTACGGATAGATGCACCAAATCTCACGAGTACCTGTTCCTTTTGAGCAAATCGTCCAAGTATTTTTATGATAACGAGGCGATAAAAGAACCTACCACCACAAGAGATGATAATGAACGGGATAGAGATTCCACCAAATTAAACAATGTACCCGGACGAACTCGCATGGCTGGATTGAAAACTAATGACTACGAAATGCGCAATAAGCGTGATGTATGGACTATCAATACGAAACCTTTTAAGGGAGCGCACTTCGCCGTTATGCCAGAAGCGTTAGTTGAACCTTGTATTTTGGCTGGGAGTAAAGAAGGTGACACAATCCTTGACCCATTTAGCGGGTCGGGAACGGTTGGCTTGGTGGCACTTACCAACAATCGAGAGTATCTAGGGGTTGAGTTGAACCCGCAATACGCCGAAATGTCCGTTGAACGCATTGGATTAGGGGCAGAACTTGGATAAAGAATTGCGCGAGCTGACACTCATCGCTATAAGAAGATGGGAAATGCGGTAGCAGTACCAGTTGTGGATTTTCTTATTAAGAGGCTTCTTCATCCATCTCTTTGATTAACCATTCCCAAAGTTTTGGATTTTGTTTCAAAGTATCCATAAAATGAAACCCCACGATGTCGCAGACTTCTTCTTCATTGAAGCGTTTTCTGTCATGGATTGGGGTTTCAGCTATTACCGCATGGGTAATTTCGTGCATAAGAACTCTTAAAAGTTTGTCGTCTTGCATAGAAGGCGAAATATGAATTGTGTTGTTATCTGGGTCGCATAGCCCGTTATTGTCATCTGAAACATAGTCGTACCGCACCTTGTATCTTTGCCCAAAAATCTTGATCGAAGTGGGGCGGTTATTGGGAGCCATGCGCCAATCTTACCTTGCGACACGGAAAGTAATGCTTGACAATAAAGATTACGCTCCGCTAGATTACGCTCAATGGGTCATAAGACCCCCAACAGAAAAGGTGCAAAATGAGTGAAAAAGTAGTAAATCCAGTAAGTAAGATGCTGGAGCCGTTTCCAGCCAATGAAATCAACCAGATTCCCAAGGGTGGAATCCAGCTTGATTATGTAGGTCACGCTGCCCTGACCAAGCGATTGCTTGAAACCGACCTAGAATGGTCGTGGGAGCCTTTTGCCGTAGGCGAGGATGGATTGCCTAAGTTGGATGATAAAGGCGGTCTATGGATACGCCTGACGGTCTGTGGCATTACTCGTATCGGCTATGGAGATTCCGGAAACTCCAAGGGAACCAATGCAGTTAAGGAAGCCATTGGAGATGCTTTGCGTAATGCTGGCATGCGCTTTGGGGCAGCCCTTGATTTGTGGCACAAAGGCGATCTCTTTGACCTTACTGAATCGCGTGGCAATGGCACACCAGAGAAGGTTAAAGCTGATAAGCCAGCACCCCGTAATGTTGAAAAGCCAACCCACACAGATGCCCAAATTGCCCGCGCACATGTTCTAGTTACATCCATTAAGGCTCATACCGATGTTGAGAAGTTGCGGAAGTTGTGGTCTGAATCCACCGAATTTTTGGATATTCCCGTTGATGGAACAACACTCAAGGATGCAATCAATTCTCAGGTTTACTACATTAAAGAAAATGAGGAAGCATGAACGGAGAAGATTTAGCCAATTTTGGCACACGCATTGCCCTTATTGAGAAATCCCTCTGGTCATCAGATGCCGAACTTTGGTTTATCAAATTGGATAAGGGAACACGCTTTACTTCAGAAGATTTGATCGAGGCAATTGGATTACCAGGAGAAGGAACCATCAACTCCAACAATGCGGTTGGAGCAAAGATGCGCGAATGGTCGCATGATGGCTCAATCTCTCGCGTGGGCTTTCAACGCGCTACTCGCCTCACTTCTCATGCTCGCGCCATTGCTTTATGGGAGAAATTATGAGCGAAGAAACCAATGACTTTCTCTATCGTTTTCTTACCGAAGCCCTGACCGCGCAAGACAATAATCGCTCGCGCTCTAAGCAAATAGAGATTGGACCCTCTCAACTTGGCGGTTGCCGTAGGCAGGTGTATTACCAACTTACGGGTAAAGAGGAAACCAATTCTCCAGAGAAGTTGCCAGCAATTTTGGGAACTTTCATTCATGCCGGAATTGCGGAAGCAATCAAGCGCGAAGACCCATTTGGTGACAACTTGCTTATCGAGCAAGAGATAGATGCTTTTGGGATGCCAGCTCACACCGACCTTTACATTAAAGATAAACGATTAGTTGTGGACTGGAAAACCACCACAAAGGCAAGCCTTCGCTATTTCCCTAGCGATCAACAAGTATGGCAAGCGCAGGTTTATGCTCATATTCTCAAAGAGAACGGGCATGACCCATTGACAGTCGCACTTGTAACGATTCCCAGAGATGGCAAGATGGGGGACATACTGGTTCATTCTGAACCTTATGACCCAGTCAAGGCGGAGGCTGCCTTTGCGTGGTATGAAGAAGTTAAACAAGCATCTATTGACAAAATTGTTCCTGCTCCAGAAAAACCGCGCCATTTTTGTAAGTTCTATTGCGCTTATTACGATGAAAGCGGGGATATTGGGTGTTCTTCCATGAGGCGGGGATAGATTGGGAGCAAGCCGCATGTGTGGGTTTGCCATTCAATTACTTTTTTGACCCCGAAGAAAGTCGGGAAGCGTTCAAAGAGATGATGTTGATTCGCCCCGTTTGCATGGCTTGTCCTATTCAAATGAAATGTTTGAAATGGGGATTCGAGCAGGAGGAGTTTGGCGTATGGGGCGGATTGACTGAAGCTGAAAGAGATTCCTTTAGGGGAAGTTTGCGAGTAAAGGGTTTGAAGGAAAAAACTTTATTTGTGCTTAACCAATATGGAATCACCGAAGATATGGTCAATGAAGTTGTCGCTCCTAGAGTGAAAAAAAGGATTTACAATGACTGAACAACCCTTTGGGGAGTTTTGGAATACTTACCCAATTCGCAAGAATGTTGTCGCAGCCAGAGAGTCGTGGCGTATTGCTATTAAGAAAGTTTCCCCCGAAACGATCTTAGAAGCCATCAAGCAGTACGCCAGCGACCCTCACCGCGACCCTTCCTATACTCCTTTTCCGGCGCGTTGGCTCGATGAAGAACGCTGGCTTGATGGCCCAACTCCGCCACGCAAACTTAGTGAACAGGAAGCCAAGGAATACGAAATCGAACAAGCGAGGATTCGTGATGAACGCGAAAGATTGCGTTCTGCTCAGATAGCACAGGAATTACAACAAGCGAAAGAGAGAAGCGTACCTATGCCAGAGGCAATCAAGGCGGAACTTATAGCCAAAGGAATTAAGAGGATTAACCATGAGCAAGGCTAAACAAAAAGGCACTTCGGCTGAAACTGCTTTTGTTAAGAACGCGCAAGTAAAAGCCATGTTTCCTGATGTCGAACGCAGAGCCTTAACGGGCGCACTCGATCAAGGAGATATTGCTGGATGTGGCAATCTCGTATTTGAAATTAAGAACCAAAAAACCTATTCAATCCCAGCGTGGCTCAAAGAAACAACGGCTGAAACGATCAACGCGGGGGCAGAATTTGGTTTCCTCATAGTCAAACCTAACGGGGTTGGGCTTGATTCGGTAGGCGATTGGTGGATGATTCAACGGGTTTCTGACGGGTTGGATTTGCTAAGAACCGCTGGTTATTCACTTGACACAGATTACGGCAAGGAATAGATTACGCAGTAACGGAGCATCAGCTCCCCAAGAGAAAAGGTGCAATATGGAATGTGTATTTTGCGGAACCAAAGGTGGTTTCGCTAATCAGGTAGTTATTTATTTGGCTGGCGATGGTACTGGAATTGCCGAGTGCGATTGGTGCAATGCCGGAGCAAGGTCGGTGAAAAAGTGACTTCAATTCTTGGTTCGGGCGACCCTGCTTTCTACCATTCAAACCGCGATTCTGCGGAAGCTGAACGCGAACTTCAAATCAAGTACGAGGATTCCATTTTCAATGATGGTCGCCGTTCTTGCTATGACTGCGAAAATGTCCATGACGGTGAATCAATGATTGACTGGGAAGCCGAAGGTTATGTTTGGAAACTTTGCCCATCGTGTTCTTGGAGCAGAAATCAAGAAGCCATGTATGGCAAGACCTTATCAACCCAACAATTCTAAGCGAGGGGTTGAAATGACCGACCTAGAGATTGTTCAAGGAGCGCAAGCCAAAGCGATAATGGGGGTAACGGAATGACCCAACCCACTCACGATGAAGTTATAGCGTGGATTGATGAGCGAATCGCCAAATTAAATGAGGTAATTAACAACCCTTGCGCTTGGGGCATTGAAACCGAGATTGAATACCGCGCCTCTCTCCTAGCCAACCGAGATGTGTTGGTGAGGCATGAGGGAAAGTCAGATGAAACCGAATCTTGGTGCGTGGAATGTGGTGAGTTTAAGTATTACTTCCCCTGCCCTACCTATCTAGACATAGCCCAACGATTAGACGAGGTGATGTAGGTGAGGCACAAATTAAACATTGACGAAAGTTATCTTACTCAATTATTAAGTGGCAAGAAAACCTTTGAGGTTCGCCTAAATGATAGAGGCTACAACGCTGGCGATACTTTGGAATTTCACGACCCAAGTTGCCTAAGACTAGGCCCTGATTGTCGCAAGTATGTCTTTGATGTTCTTTATGTTTATTCTGGGATAGGACTTCAACCAAATTATGTAGTCATGTCCGTAGCCCTACAACAAAGCGAGATGGAGAAGTGAGTTACCTAAAAGATTTACCCTGCGCGGGTTGTGGAACCGAAATCACTTACTACTTCCCCGATAAACCAACGGCGCATTATTGCTATTGTGAGTTTCGGCATGAGATTGGCGAGCAAATAGCGCGGGAGATTGAGGCTGAGTGCAAACAAGGCGGTGCGATGGCTTGTGGAATTTCTGGAAATTATCAATGCTCTTGTTCTGGAGCCGTCGCTATCGCTAAGCGTGAACCTAATCAAGTAACTAAAGATGCTATTGAGGAAGCGAGGAAGATGAAGTGAACCTAACTAAGCGAATCCTCAGCGATGAGGAAGTCCGGCAGATAAGAGCTGAATATCGAGTTGAGAAGGGGAATACGGTGGGATTGGTTGAGTTGGCTAAGAAGTTTGGGGTGAGCCAAAACACCGTGAGAGAAATTGCTAAACGCAATAGATATGAGGATGTTGCTTAATGACTTACTCAATTATTTCTGAGGGGTTACTACTTTCAGAACCTTTATACATAGGGTTAATTCCTTGCTCTGATTGTCCTGAACAAATTGCTATAGATCGTGAATTTCATAGAACTACATGGGTCGAAGCGAAATGTCCTGATTGCTTTTGTATCAATTATCGGATGTTTGGAGCCAAAAATGCCTCATTATGACTTCAAATGTCCTGATTGTCAGGGTTTCTCCACCGTCTATTTCACAATAGATGACATACACTCAGTCGAGTGTCCTAAGTGCCATGTTCAAATGAACAAGGTATTCCAAGCAACACCTAGTCACTTCAAAGGAACAGGATGGGCAAAAAATGACCGATAGAAAGCCGTTTAAGCCAGACCCTACGGCGGTAGGTGAGCAAGTTAATGGACTCATGCTCTATGTGCATAATCGAGTTGCACAAGATATTCAAAGCGCGATTGCCGCTTTAATCTTAGAGCCTTACCCTGGGTTGCTTGACCTTACACCAGAAGCAATTTACACTCAAGCATTGCAGAAAGCTCGGGACATTGCTGCAAGTTTTGTGAAGGATACCGTCACTCTCAAAAAATAAGGAGCATGAAATGGATGAAAAGATCAATCGTTGCCCCAGTTGTGGGGGCTATATCTACGCCACGAACGCTTGCTTTGTCTGCATTAAGGAGAGAAGCGAGAAATAAATAAAGACATCTTTGCGCTTCCTTGTAGTCGCCGGATTATCGGTTGGAATCGTATTCGCTAGTGCAGCGCAAGCCTTGGAACCTAAATTGCTGGTGGTTAAGCTCCAGCCAAGGGCTTTCGCTAGAACTTTAATTTCCGCAAAAGAGTTTTCCTGCCTGGATAAACTCTGGAAGGCTGAAAGTCATTGGAACGCAAAGGCTAAAAACCCTAGTTCTGGTGCTTACGGCATAGCACAATTCATGCCGCAAACTTGGAAAAACTACAATTTAGTCAAAACATCTAACCCATACAAACAGATTACTTATGGGTTACACTACATTCAAATGCGCTACGCGGGTTCAGCTTGCTTGGCGTGGCAACATGAACGCAATTACAACTGGTACTAGAAAAGGAAAAAATGAACAATTTAACTATTACAGGAAACCTTGGTAAAGACCCCGTATTGACCTTCACAAATGATAACAAGGCGGTTGCTACCTTCTCCATCGCCGTATCCCAGAATGTCCGTCAGGGCGATTCTTGGGTTGATGGGCCTACTTTGTGGCTGAAGGTTACATTCTTTGGTGCGATTGCAGAACGCATTGTGGATAGATACAAGAAAGGCGATACCGCTACCGTGTCCGGCAAACTCGTTTATGAGGAATACAAGAACGCTGATGGAGAAGAAAAATCAGGGTTGAAGATTCTCGGCAACGAAATCGAGAAGGTAGATCGCGCTAAGGTCGAGGCAACTGCCAAGTCAGATAAGGCTCCATTCTAATGAGTGAAGAACTTTGGTCTAGCCTTCAGGTAATCGAACACTTAAAAATCAATCTCAATAATTTACGGCAGTTGCAATCTCGCAAGACAATTACCTGGAAGAAGAAAGTTGGAAAGCAAGTTTTCTATGATGCTGCCGAAATCCGAGCGTATCAAATCAAGCGCGAAGCCCGTAAGCAAGAGTAAAGTTGGGGCATGTTGGTTGTCGAAGATGAATCACTAGCCGAGATAGATGAAGCTCTCGGCAACCTTCAGCGCGATCTTTCTAGTGATACCTACGGAAACAGAATGAATTGGCGCAAGCGCGAGATGTTGTTGTGGAGCATAGATAATTTGCTCGATGCAAGGAGTGAGTTAGTCCAAAAATTAAAAAATGCTGCCAATGAGTGAGTTCTACCTAATAACAGTCCAATAATTTTTTCGCAGCTTGAGTGAGTTCTGCCTAGTGTCAGGCAATTAAATTTGCCTCACTAGACTTTATAGTCAATTTTGTCTAATCTTTACGGTTAGACTTTTTTCCGTTTTTTGTCTAAGTCTCTTCTATCTCTTTACGGTTAGGGCTTACTCTTCACTCTCCCATCCATGCCGGTCCGGATCGCATAAGTGCCCGCATGAATAGCAGACATAAGCGCCGCTAAGCCATGTTCGATAACCGAATCGACCTAGTGAGTCAATAAATAACCCGGACTCGTTAACGCTTACGCGCTCGCCGTTACCGGCATATCTCGGACAGTCGAAATAAGGGAGATCTTCCGAGTCTCCCGGATCTTCGCATAGGCAGAAGCCGAAGCGCTGGAGCTGCGTCGAGTGAGTAAGCTGCGCTAGGTCGCTCCATGAGATCGAGTCGGCGGCGATCATGCGTTAACTCCGGCGGGATGATCGACTTTCCCGGAAAGTAGGAAAATATCCCCGGCTTCTGCGATATCTTCTCTTGCGTGAGCTTCGCTAGTCCACTCTTCGATCCACTTATAACCGTACTTTTCTAAATTCCGGCAGATCTTAAGATAGGACTCGCGAAATTCTTCGATCCCGTCGCTTATCTCTTCTCCTTCCGCGTCGAATAATTCCGGGGTAACCGTGTAACCGTGCGAGTAGTGATTAGAATTCCGCTTAAATTCTGCGTAAATAGCCGAATCGGGCCAGGATAAGCCGGGGGCCGTCTCTTTATTTACTCGACCGGAGAAGCTAACCCCGTCTCCCTGGCTATAGCTTAGGGAATAAGAGATCTTAAGATCATCCGCGCCAGGTAGATCATAAGCGCCGGTAATCTCGCGGGCTAATTCTTCGAGCATAGACTCTTCGAGAAGATAGTCCGGGATCTCCATATGGAGAGAATATCGCCATGCTTCTAGGGCCTTTTCTTGCGCTTCGGGAGATAATTCCTCGAAGCTATAGCGGGTTATTGTGTACTCTTTCACTTTATTTTCCTTTCACTCACTCATAAGCCGATCCTATGAGCTAGTGCGCGGCGAGAGGATCGCACTCTCGTGTAGGCCACTAGGCCCGCGCTGCCGGGTTATTTATTGCGTACCGGCATAAGTAGGCCGCGCCACTTAATAGAGTCGTGAGGGATCTCGACCGTTACCGGCTTATTTTCGCCGTGAAAGGTAAATTTATTCATCCCGGCTTTATTCGATCCCGGCACTTTCGCGAAGCTCGCTAGGAATTCCGCGTTACATGAAAACTCCGAGAGTGCTATCTTCTCGCTATCCCATAGCTTTTCGAGAGTCTCGGGACCAGGAAAATTAGCGCCTGGGAGATAGATCGAGAAACTATCCCCGGGAGAATCAAGAGAAGCCGCGCTAATTGATACGGTAAGAATATCCCCGGCCTTAAATAGATTAACCGTTACCGACTTAAAAGTGCGCTTAGGTAGGGCCTTAAGCGCTGCGAGGATCTTCTTAATGCTCGCTAGTGGGATCGTAAGCGCTTCGAGATCTCCAGACTCAAGAGAAGTCTCTCCGATAATAGCTCGAAATCTATCGGTAGCGGTTACTCTTAACTCTCCATCGATTACTCGAATATTTACGCCGTTAAGCGCGGTTAGATCGTCTTTCGGATGAGCTGCGACCGAAGCGCCGGCGAGTAGATCGCGAAATAGATCCGCGCTAATTGTTACTCCGGTATTTACTTTATTTTCTGCGAGTGTGCTATTCATCGTTTAACCTTTCGATAATCTCCCGGGCCGATCCCTAGGAGATAGTGCGCGGGGAGTGAGTTGAACACTCCCGAGCCGCCGGGCCGCGCTGCTTACTTAATGGGGAAATAGAAGATCCTTGCAGAATTGCGACATATTCTCGACCGGGACTCGACATCCTTTCGGAGTTGTGTAGTAATTAAGTAAATAAATAACCCCGAGAATAAGCGCGGCGATAAGTAAGGCCCGGAGTCGCTTCCCGCGTCGAGTGAGCTTCACTTAGTAACTCCGAAAATAATGGCCCGATACTTCGAAAATATCGTGCATAAGATCGCGAGCGAAAGACTCATAATCGAAGTAACGCGCTAAGAACTCCGGCGCATCGTCTAGCAGCCCCGTGCCGGAGATATATTCCTCCGCCATATCTTGATCGCTCGAATATTCTCCAATATAACTATCGCGCATAGTCTCGAGATCGAATTCCATCCCGTTACTTAGCCAGGCGATAACTATTTCGCGCTCATCGTCTCTAATTTCTGCGAGCTGCCGCGCTGCTTCTGCTGCTTCGCTAGTGTTGCACTCTCCGGTAATAAGTCCGAGAAAATTCTCATGATCCATCACCGAGAATTCATCGCCGAAGCACTTCACGCAGCGATAAGCCGAATACTCTCCGACCGTTTCCATAGTTGCAATGCCGGCAGACTCGAGATCGTCGCACTCGACTCCATCGATCCACTTACCGAATAATCTCCCGGAGTTGTAACACGATAAACAGCCTACCCATGCGCGGGGAGTGAAGCTATCTTCATCAGTACCAATTGCAAGAATTACGCCGGTATCTAGTGCGCTCATATTATGCGCCTACCTTTACGCCGCCGAATTTAATCGCCATACACTCCGGATAAGTACCGGTAAAGATTATACGGTAAGTATTTCGCGCCACTTCATCGCCGCAGACGATAATATTTCCGAATTTATTCGCTTGTGCCGTGTAGATCTTCATAGCTTAACCTTTCGATAGTCGGCTAGGACTCTCCCTAGCTCGTTAGGCATCATTCTAGGGCCATAGATTACGGATGCGCAAGTATCACGGGGATAAATTCGCCGGTAATCGGCCCGGGATTAGATCAAAATAGCCCGCATTGGGTAGATATTCGCCAGAGAATGGTGTCTGTATCTGGTGTCAAGGTTTCCCCTAATCGGTGGCTTAAGCTGCTATCTGGTATCGGCGGGCAGGATTGGAGGGTTCACGCTCAATCGGGGGATAATTGGAGGGTTTGGGGGATTACTCAATTTTCCACCCAATCCCGACATATTCACCACTTAACCACTCAAAACCCATTCACCACTTAACCATTACCTATTGATGATCAATCTTTTCTGCTTACGGTTCATTCAAGTGTCAGACTTTAATTCTTCACCACTCATTCAACCACTATCACTCACCTATTCTGCTAGGTATCTTCCCAAGTGTTACCAGCATCGTATCTCTCAACCTTTACTTAACACTTAGACTATTCTGCTTACTTTGTCTAACCTTTGACTGGGTGAGTGCCGAGGGTGGGTCGGCGCGTATTTTTGATTATCACCCTATCACTCATATGTCATGGCGTAATCTATTCACACCGCTACTCAAGGTCAGTTGCTTTGAAGAACGCTATTAAGTAATTCATTTCAATCAATCTTTGTTTTCAGATGTACGCTCTTATCGCGTGGTGACAAACCAAACCACCCCACACACTCACTAGCGTTTTGCCTCTCTAAAGTTTAGATTCGTGCCTAGCCCGAAGTTACGCTTTCATGTAATCATCTAGTTGGGTTACTCGGGCGTAGGTAACTTGTGTTACGCCTACCAGATGATCTCGCTTCTAAAGGAAGCTAATCTTTGATAACTCAACCAAGGCTTTTGAGCAGGAGCAGGTTGCCTCATCTAACGAGGATTAGAGCCGGTGCGAAACGGCCTCAGACTTTCATAGAGCTAGTCTGACAACTCTTACCTTGATAGCCGCTTTTTATTGCGGTTTGTTTCCTTCAAGGCACTTGAGAATAGCATCTTTTTCTCTGCCTTGCTTAGATCATTCCATGTTTTAGCGTTTGGGTCTATACGAAGTTTATCTGGTATAGAGCGTTGGACACCCATGACCGCACCCATCTTAGCAGACAGGGATAACTTCTCTCTAGCCATAAGCAAAACCTTATCACAAGTGCTAGGATTTAGATTACTTACGAAAGGAAAATCATGGGCTACATTAAAAGACTTTTCGGTAATGGTAGAAGTGTGTATGAGTGGGATGGTATTCACACCCCAGCAGTAAATACCAATGCTTCATTTGAAACAACAATCCTTAAGGAAGTTATTGCTGAAAAAGAAACTGATTACTCTCAGCTACAACTCAACAGAGAAGATTTGATTACAGTCCTATCACGCATAGCAGATGCGCTAGAGGAAATCGCGTACTAAGTTGGAAGAACATACTCATAAGTATTTTGTTATCTGCCCTAGATGTAAGTGGGAGTCTGAGCATTATCCGTGTCCAGATGGAGTAATGATTGCTTTGGGGATTTGGACAAAGGACTTAGTAGATCATGTCAAAACAAAACATAGAATTTATTATGCCTATTCAGGTATAAAGAAAACCAGCATCAAAAGTAAGGTACTGTGTAGTTGTGACAGGAGCTAATCTACGCGTTGATGATGAGCGTTGGCGTAAATATGCCAAAGCAATCAAAGATGGACATTCCCAGCGTACTGCCGCAAAGATGGCTGGCATTAGCCACTCAACAGTTATGCGCCAGTATCGCACTCCCACATCTCGCCTTAACCGCGTTCTTGGAGAAGCAGGGTTTGAATCTGCCGGCGTTATCAACATTGAAAAGATTAAAGGCGATGCCGAAAAAGCAATCAATGACTTCGGGTATTTTCGCCAACGCTACTTTGCTCGCTCGACTTCTCCTTGGGCTGAGGAAGCAGCGTATAAAGTTCTTGCTTTAGCCGAAAGCCCTAACAAGGAATATGTAGTTGTAAACTGCCCACCTGGTGTTGGTAAAGCCCTAGCATTAGATACTCCTATTGCTACACCTCAAGGATGGACAACGCAAGGTGCGCTTAAAATTGGAGATGAACTTTTTGACGAGAACGGTCAAATCTGTCGAGTCACAGGGAAATCTGAAATCTTTACAGATAGAGATTGCTATCAAGTAAAAACGGATGATGGCTGTAGCGTAATCGCTGATGCAGAACATGAGTGGTCTGTGCGATTAGATGGTCATGGGCAATATAACTCATTTTCAATTCCTTATTACAAAGGCAAGACTGGGCCTAAACCATCTAAGGATGGTCGCCAAATTCACACGACAAAATCTCTCGCCAAATCACGAAGTAAGCGTCCTCAATTACAGGTAGCAAAGGCACTTAACTTACCTGATGTTATCCTTCCCTTAGACCCTTATGTTTTAGGAGCATGGCTTGGGGATGGACATGCTAACGGCGCACGCATAACAACACACCCAGATGATACGGAGATTTTAGACCGTATTTCTTCTGCTGGATATACCGTTGAGAAGCAAGGTTATATGCTCTACTCAATTACAGGTTCCAAGAAGTATGCGAAAGATAGTTTGACAGCGCATCTTCGCCAAGCTGGGGTCTATGGAAATAAACATATTCCTCTTGAGTATTTCAGAGCATCGCACCGCCAGCGACTCGCACTACTTCAAGGGTTAATAGATACAGATGGAAGCGTTAGCGAAGGCGGCTTAATCGAGTTCTGTAATACAAACCCAAATTTAGCATTTGGAGTTCAAGAACTTGTCCACTCGTTAGGCGCAAAGGCAAGCATCTCCGAGTCGCGTGCTATGTTAAATGGTAAAGATTGTGGTCCACGGTGGAGAGTTACCTTCTACCTTAAGGACGGAGCGTATCTATTAAGAAAGCGGATACGCACTCGTAATGGCGTTCGCACTCCTAGTCGTTATCTCACCGTTACTAAGGTTGATTCAGTTCCTACTCAATGTATCCAAGTAGATTCACCCTCCCACCTTTACCTCGCAGGTAGAGGGTTAATGGTTACTCATAATTCCACATTCTTTACCCATGATCTTCCAGTATGGCTTGCCGTTCGCAATCGCGCTCGCCGTACCATGATTGGTTCTCGTACCGCAGGACAGGCAACCAAATACACAGGTCGTATTCGCCGTACCTTTGAACGCGTAACCCCAGTCAAAGCCGACCCAGTTCTATTGGAAAAGGGTTTAGCTAAAGATGCTGAATCCACGCTCATTACAGACTTCGGTAGGTTCAAACCTTCCAACTCTGATCTTTGGCGGCTAGATGAATTTATCTTGGCTCAAGATGGTGGAGTTGCGGTAGATGATAAAGAACCAAACTTTGTTGCCTACGGAATGGATTCTGGATTTTTGGGTGGTCGCTTTGATACCGTTATCTGGGATGACCTTGTAGATAAGACAAATATCCGCACAGTTGAAGCCCGCGAGAATTTGATTAACTGGTGGGAAACTGAAGCTGAAACTCGTCTTGACCCTGGCGGTCTTTTGATTTTACAAGGGCAGAGAATGTCGCCCGATGACCTTTACCGATACGCGCTTAATCTCGTAGATTGGTCAGAAGAATTTGAAGAAGAACCAGAGAAGGCTCCCAAGAAGTATCACCACATTATTTACAAAGCGCACTATGATGACTTATGTGAAGCAGAAAATAACGGGGGTGTTCATCATGGTAACTACCCTGATGGGTGTTTGCTGGATAGTTACCGTTTGCCCTGGCGTGAATTATCACGGGTAAGAAAAAGCAAACTCGATAAGTTCCTTACCCTTTATCAGCAAGAAGATGTAGATGCCGAAGCCTCTCTTATTCAGCAAGCATGGATTGACGGGGGCATTGACAAAGACGGGGTTCAATCTCAGGGATGCTGGGATGCCACCAGAAACATCGGCAATTGGCCTAAAGGAGTTATGGGGTATTCGGTTGTAACCGCCGACCCATCTCCGACAAAATATTGGGCAGTTCAATGGTGGGCTTATTCCCCTGATACCAAAATGCAACACCTTGTTGATTTAGCCCGAACCCCTATGGAAGCACCTGACTTCCTTGATTACAACCAAGACACCCGAACCTATACGGGACTTTTAGAAGAATGGTGGGTTCGTTCTAACGATCAAGGTCACCCTTTTACCTACCTCATAGTGGAGGCAAACGCGGCTCAACGGTTCATGTTGCAATATGACCATTTTAAGCGGTGGTCTGCTATTCGTAATGTGAACCTAGTTCCCCATCAAACAAACCGGAACAAATCTGATGAATCGTACGGAGTTCAGACATTAGCCCCGCACTACAAAGCTGGTCGCGTTCGCTTCCCTGGCGGTGGAACTTACCTTGAGTCTAAAGCCGTTATGAAGCCAATGGTTAAGGAACTTATTCAATGGCCTGAAGGTTCTACCGATGACACGGTTATGGCGCATTGGTTCTTGATTTGGAACGCACCCCATCTCTTTGATGGAAATAATGGACAGGTCTATCAATTCTCCAATCGCCCAGCGTGGGTACAGAGAAATGCTAATCGCTTCAAGCGAGGCGTCTAAAGATTATTAGTGGTAACATTTAGACAGTTATTTCTCCATTGTCTAACGAATTGAGATACCCCCATGGCAACAAATTTAAGAAAGACTACTAAAGCAACTCCAGCACAAAACAAGAAGATGAACACGCCTTCTGAAATTAAAATCAATAGCCCAAAGGCTAAAGATTCTGGAAAAAAAACTGCCCCTAAAGCCCCAAGTAATCTTCAGACAAAATCTCTTGGCGCAAAGCAAGGTTCATTTGGTGGCAAATCAGCTAAAAACCCTAACACTAAAAAGATTGTTAAGAGCGTTTAATGAAAAAGCACCCTGGCTTCAAAGCCGTACAAAATTCAATTGCCAAAAAAGAAGGCGTATCAAAGAAGGCTGCTGGAGCGATTCTTGCTTCTGCTACCCGCAAGGCTTCACCAGCGGCAAAGAAAGCCAATCCAAATCTCAAGAATGTTAAAGGAAAATAAATGGCTACCAAGAAAAAGTGGACAGAAAAATCTGATGACAAATCAGATAAGAAGGCTGGCATCAAAGACGGCTCAAAGCGCGACATGGCACTTGATAAGAAGCGCGGTTTGCCAAAAGATGTTGTTATGAAGAACGCAAAGAAAAAGTCCAAGTAAGGGCATTAGTTTCATTCAAGTTGTTTTAGTAGAAGGATAAATAATGCTCGGTCCATCTATCGAAGAAATCTCGGCAATGCTTTTAGAACGCCAAGGTATTCGCGGTCCAGTTCTTAATGCAATGCGCGAATTGCGAGATACCTACAATGGCGATCTCGTTATTCCGCTACCCGAATTAGATAGGGTGGATAAGTCCTATGTTGCTAATCTGATTACAACAGGACTTGACCAATCGGCTATGCGTATTTCATCTACCATGCCAAGTGTTTTTTATCCTCCAGTTGAAGAAGGCAATCGCCCATCTGAGAAGAGAGCCAATACTCGCATGCGAGCCACCCTTGGTTGGTGGGAAACAAACAATATGCAATTGAAGATGCGCCGTAGGGCAAGGCATTTAATTGGCTACGCATCTAGCCCAGTTGTTTTGCGCCCAGATAAAAAATGGGGTGCGGCTCGTTGGGATATTCGTGACCCACTTAATACCTTTCCTTCCGATGGTGGCGACCCAGACCAGATAACCCCAGACAATTGCATCTTCACCTACACGCGCTCTCGCACTTGGCTTAAAACTCGCTACCCCGATGCTGAATCTCGTTTGCGTAGAAATGAAAAAACTAAAGATTCAGACATGATTAACATGGTTGAATACCATGATGGTGAAGTTATGGTTCTCCTTGCCAATTCATCTGTAAGTGCTTCACAATGGGACACCAAAATAACTGGAACTCCTAGCGTTGAATTAGAACGCGTTGCCAATCGAACTGGTCTTTGCATGGTTGTTTCCCCTGGAAGAATTACTTTAGATCGCCCAATGGGTCAATTTGATTCTTTAATCGGCATGTATGCCCTTCGCGCCAAGCTGACTGCCCTTGAAGTAACCGCCGTAGAGCGTGGCATCTTTCCAGATACCTACCTTATTTCGCGCCCTGGTGAAACTGCCAAGTTTATTGCAGGTCCTTATGATGGTCGTTCCGGTCAAGTGAATGTAGTTTCTGGTGGAGACATCCGCGAGATGACAACTCAACCAAGCCCAGCAACTAATAACCTTATTAACACGATTGAACGCGCTGAACGCGTTGCTTCTGGTACTCCTGCCGAATTCGGTGGGGAATCTACATCAAACATCCGAACAGGAAAGCGCGGTGATTCGATTCTATCTGCGGTAGTTGATTTTCCTATTCAAGAATCACAGGAAATCCTTGCTGCTTCTTTACAAGAAGAAAACAAGCGAGCAATCGCTATTGCTAAAACTTATTTTGGCAATGAACGCAAATCGTTTTATGTATCTGCTCGTAACGCAAAAGGACATGTTGATTATGTCCCTAACAAAGATTTTGAAAACGATAACAACATTGTTGCCTATTCCCACTCTGGTTCAGACATTAACGGGCTTATCGTTGCATTAGGTCAGCGCGTAAGTATTGGAATCATGTCAAAGCAAACTGCACAAGAAATTGACCCAATGATTGAAGATGCGGAAAAAGAAAAAGAACGCGTTATCGCAGAAGGTTTGGAGCAATCGCTTTTGCAATCAATCCAAGCACAAGCCCAACAAGGCGCAATTCCACCAGCAGATGTAGCAGCAATTGATGTTGAGGTAAGAAAAGGCGCAACCCTTGGGGAAGCAGTAACGAAAGTTCACGAAGCGGCTCAAAAACGCCAAGCCACACCTGCTCCTGCTGGCGCACCTGAAACACAACCTGGTCTTGCACAACCCGGACAAGGGGCAGAGCAACCTGCGCAAGGCGCACCTGCGCCACAAGATGTCGGTTCATTCTTGGCTTCACTTAGCAATGGAGGTAAGTAATGCCACGCGGGGGAAAGCGTTCTGGCAAGGTTGGGGTTCAATACGCCAATCGTTCTGATTTGCGTGGAGCAAATGTAGTTTCAGCGCAACCCGTTAATACCGCTTTGTCAAAGTTGGCTAACACTACTGTTCCTGGACAACAGTACGGACAAGCCAAAGCACAACTCGATGCACAAAAAGCAGTTCCTATGGGTGGCGTACCTGCTCCACTTTCTTTACCAGCGCAACAAGCAGGGGTAAGCCAAGGCGCACCTCAAGGCTTGCCTTCCATGCCACCAGTCACACCTCTTTCTCAACCAACCGATCATGGGCTACCAATCACAACAGGTATTCCAAATAGCCCTGGTGCTGGACCTGAAGCCATGATGCAAACTGTTCAAACTAGCCCAGCGCAACAAGCTCTGGCTCAATTAAATTCTTTGGGTAACAATGTGTCCCCACAAGTTGCTTTTGTGCGTAACTACCTTGCCATGCAAGCACAAAACCAATCCCCTCATGGAACGGCTATTTAATTGGCTAATCAAACGCCACCAGTACCACCAGCATCCGCGCCTCAAGTTAATACTTACACACCTGCTGGCGATGGAATCTTAAATAACCCAAGTGCCACTTCACTTGCCGATTTTATTAACAATGCCCATGCATCTGGATTTGGAAACATAGACCCAAATATCACAACAACCATTGGGCAATCAATGGGTAACAATAACGGGGCAAAAACTGTTTTAACAACTATTAAAAACGGATTAGCCGTACCCAATAAAACTTCGCAATACCTTTATGAGCCATCTGCCATGAATCCTACGCAGACAATTAGCAAGGTAGTTCAAGACCACATCATCAATACTGGACTTCAAACTTTTCATGCTAGTTCAATTGCTCAACTTCAACAAAAGATTTCAGATGCCACTTTTAACGGCATTAAGGGTGGTTATTCCCCTGGGCTTCCTATCAATGGAGTTTGGAACAATGATTGGAACAATGCCCTTTATCAATACCATCAAGACCAAATAAATCAACCTGGCGTTGGAACCTTCAGCGCACGAAATACATTTAATACAATTTTTGGCGAATCGTGGTTGAGCCATGCAATCCCGCTTGTTGCCAGCGTTATTAAATCTATTCCTGGAGATGTTCTTAAAGGCTTGGGTGATGGATACAAACTTACCGCCGATGCCTATACCGCACTTGAAAACTTTGTAGGCAATAGCCAAACTGGAAATGAAGCAAGGGCAACAACCACAGATATTGCAAATCATTTAGCAAACGCTGGAAGAATTGCCGAAGGACAAAAAACCCTTACCAATGTCGAATACGCAAATCAAAGCAACGCAGAAAGTTTGCTTAACATTGCATCTGCGGCTATGGCTCTTTCAAGCATCGGCAAATTGGGCGAAGGCGCAGTTGGGGCAGTTAAAGGTGGCATCGCGGTTGGCAAAGAAGCTGGGGCAACTAACGCTGCCAAAGCCCTTGTTACCGACATCGGCCCACAAAAGCCAGAAGGTATTGCCAACTGGATTATGAACTCAGTATTGCCTGAAACCGCTACTGGCAATCGCCTTGCTTTTACCAAATGGCTTCACAATGTCCCAGCCACTAAAGGTTTAGTTAATGGCTTAGATAAAGCCGCAACTGAAGGACATAAGGCTTACACGACCCTTCGTTCTGTCGCCGCAACCCCTTATCGCCTCCCAGTAGTAGGAATCGCTGGCAAGATAGCGCAAGATACTTCCGTTGCTGGAATTAAACTTGGGCTTCAAGGTCATGCCGAAAATTGGATGGGCGACCCTAACGGAACTGCCGCCTATTCACTCGACCACTTAACTCCCATTGCTGGCAATCTTGGAAACGCACTTAACATTATTCAATTGGGGGCGCATGCTCCAGCATGGAACGCTGGCGGTCCTTCGTTTGAAGTTGGTCAAAAAATAGCCAATATTCATCAACAACTTTCTGATGCGCTCAATAGCACAGGGGTTATTTCTGGTTATGAACGCGGTACTGGGGCTAATTTCCTTGATGAAGTCAATAAACTTAAAAATGCTGGCATTGAAGATGCTTACGCAGTTCGCTCCCAACAACTTTCTAGCAAATATCTTGATAATGCCGCAGCGCACTCAGCGCAATCAGTTACCAATACGGCAATTCAAAAAGGTTTAATTGATGGAATTAACGCCGACCAACGCCTTCGTTATTTACAAAATGCACAATCGGCTATTCGCAATAACCCAAGCCTTCTTCAAGAAGCGTTACAAAGTTATGCGGCAAAGCCTATGCAATGGGAAACCGACTTAGCAAAGGAAATGCAAGTTTCCCAAGAAGATGCCCGCACCGCACTTGGTCATGGACTTGAAAACCTTACCCAAGCGCAATTGCTTTTCAAACAACATGTTTTGCCTAACCTTTCTAAATTTACTACCCCAGCCAGCCTTGCTGGTGAAGATACATCATGGATGTCGGTTGATTCCCCAGCGATACCCGAAGATGCCGTATCTAAGTTAATGTCCCCAGAGGATATTGCCAAAGCAAATAAAGAATCTGCCACACCTATCGCATCTAATCAAATAAAGCGTATCCAAGCTCTTTTGCGCGATAAGGGAATTACAGATAAAGAATCACGCATTGCTTATCTCAATAAGTTTTTACAACGCACAGACATTACCTCAACTAAGAATCTTAATAGCGGTGAAGCAGATCGCCTTATTAAGAGTTTAGTTCCCAAATCACCAACCTTGCGTGATGCTCAAAATGCCTCACTTTCTGATGCCGCACTTCCATCTCATTTTGGTCTTTCAAGAATTGAATCTCTCCATGCGCCTCAGGTACAAGCATTGGCTACAAAATACTTTGCTGAACTTGAAAAAGCAAAGCCCGGATTTAAGGCTCCCGAAACCTTAGATAACCTAGAACCTACCAGCGGTGATAATTTTGGTGCAAATGCTCAAGCATCCGTACTTCCCAAAACATTTGACCCTAAAACCGCCACAACCGCTGAATTAAAACTTCGTGTTAATGTTGAAAAAATTTTAGGCACAGAACTTGGTCGCAATATTAGAGATTTGCAATATGTACCAACACAAGACCTTATTAAGTTAATGGTAGAAAAATCTACTTGGCTTGCTTCAGATGCCCACCTTCCTGCCGATGGCTCCCTTGATGAAGTAAACAAAATGATTAACGACCTCGGTTACAAGATTAACTATGGAACAGATGTCGGTCATAACTGGACAGACCCAACTCTTTCTAGTGACTTACTCGGCGAAAGCCGTAATGATTTTCAAAAACTTGCGGATAAACTGGGACTTAACTTGGCTCAATCTGACCCATCTTTAGCCGCGCAAGCTGGGCGTACCGCCGCAAATAAAACCCTTCAAAACGCAATTACAAAAATTATTGCTAAGGGAAATAACAATTTACCACCTTGGGCTACTGGCTCACGCCTTATGTCTTACGCCCAAGACATTATTAAGCCAACCGTTAGCGGTCCGGCAAAGTATTACATGGACTTGATGAATAGTCCTTTGGGTAAAGCCGCATCCCTTCGCATTGGCGTAGGAAGCGTATGGAGCAAGGAAGTTAATAAGTTAATTGGAACCACAGTTAAAAATCTTGATGGTTCCGATTGGACATTGGCTACTAAAGACCAAGCCGCCGAATACATCAAAACCACAATCGCTTCAGCCAATACCCCACAAACTTGGTTGAAGAAAGACTGGATGACCGCCATGACCGCCAAAGGCGATGATCGCGGAATGATTCTTAATAACAAAGGCTTTGAAACACAAGCCGTTGGACTTAGCACAAAAGAAGCAAGCGACCTTTGGTATGCCATGCAAAAGGGTTTGCGTTCAACCCCGCATTACATCAATGGCATTAACCCCCTTAGCCGTTTAATGAATTCTTCATTTGGGCTTGCCAATGTTCCACTCTCCGTTAATGGTCATAGAATTCTTGACCTTACTGGCAAAATTCAACCAGCACTTATCAACGCCCGTTACTCATATTCACCACTTCAAGCGTGGCTTCGCGTTGCCAAATCAGCCGTTAAGGGTGTCAATGAGTCAATGCCGATTTCCTACAACCCAGCCGCATCTCTCAAGGAACTTGGGGCAAAGGTGGAAGCCGATGCTTATGCTTTGGCAGATAAAGTTTATGGCACAGATAAAAACGCTCAAGAAGTAGCAGATTTTACAAACAAAGAATTTGATTCCAAAGACCTTGCCAATATTTACAACCCACGCGCCACCCTTGCTCGCACAGTTCACTATGTAGCGCAGAACATGAAAGAGGAAAGACTTAATTGGGCTTCGGAAAATCCCGAACCTTCTTTCTTAAAACTTAAAATAGAAACTCCATCAGAAGGAATTAAAACAAAACAAGGTAATTCTACAAATAATTACAAAATTTCTTTTGTTCATAAAAAAGATGGTGAAGAAGTCGCTTCTTTAATGTGGAACAAAAATACAGGCGAAATACAAATGATTCATACCGACCCTAATTTTAGAGAAATGGGTTTAGCAAAAAGTATGTTGTATAGCGCAATAAAAGTGGCAAAAGAAAAAAAGATACAACCTCCTGTACATTCATCTCTTTTGACTGACATGGGAAAAAAATGGTCGGCACAATTTCCTACTGATTCTTATACTCAATTTAACGATGCGGAACTCGCCGAACTCAAGGCTCGCGTAGATGCCATTAACAATTACGGAAATCGCACCGCAGCCGAAAAATCCGTTAATGCTTTCTTTTTCCCATTTTCATTTGAAAAGACCGTTGCCCGTGAACTTGGTGGCGCACTTTTAGATAACCCATCACTTCGTATGATGACTGCTACTGCTATCGCTGCCTACAATTCATCTGACGGGCAAAAGACAAAGGCTTGGATGGAAGCCAATTTGCCATTGTTCAAAGAAGCTGAGAAATTAAATCCTTACTATCATGGTGTTGGCCCAGGCGGTTTCGGTGGAATTAACAAAACCCCATATTCGGTTGCCGAGCAATTTTTATACGGTGGGAAAACCAGCACAAGTCTTAACGGGGTATCTGATGCCGATAAGTTAAGTCTATTTGTTCACATGCTCATGCCAAAGCCAATTACTACCAAGGCTTCGGCTACCGCCATGCTTGCCCTTGTTCCAGCATTGAAAGATTTATCTACCAATGTCATTGGCTACAACCCTTCTTCCAACGCACCTGCCAATTGGGGTGGCGCACTTAAAGATTCAGCCAAAACTTTATGGTGGGAAGCAGGAAGCGCAATTACCAAACTTTCACATGGTCAAATCTTTGGTCACGCCAATACCGACAATTGGCAAAACCAAGGTCATCTGCCTTACCAAGAACAACAGACAAAGGCTTGGGATTTGCGTTCCAAGATCATCACCTACGCTTCCCAAGCGTTAGATGCCAACCGTCATGGTGGGCAATTCGCATGGCCTGATACATTCCCAGCAGGTTTCGCTGGTCAAAAAGTAGATATGACAAGCCTTAATAATCTTGTTCACCATGTCTATCCAGCCTATGACCCATCTAAAGCCTTTACTGCAGTAGCAAATAAAACAACTGCTATTTCAGAAGAACGCGTGGCAATTGCCAGCAACAAGACTCCTGGCATCTTGCCGTATTTCAACGCCTTCGTAACTCAAAGTGATAAACTTCAAGCGTATATTCAAAAGAATTCACTTAGCCCAAATTTCGACCCAGCCCCAATTGCTCCATACATGGATGAATTGCGACAAGCCGCCGCAAAGTTGGCATCACGCGATGCTACTTTCCCAACTTTCTATGCCAAGTATTACGCTTCTAAATATGGTCCATTGAAAGGATTATGATGCCTAAAACTCCTAAGTCAGGTGGTTCAGGAACTCCCGATGCGGGATTGGCTGGTGGCTTTACCACCCTTCCTGGAACTTCAACCGCCGACCCTACGGGCTGGACTGCCGCATCCAAGGCAGAACTTGATACGACTGGACTCAACATTCCTGGGCTTTCGGGCAAAGCCACAGGAGCGCAAATTTTTGCGGCTCTTGAATCTGCTGCAAAAACTAATGCTGGAAGAGGAAAGATTTGGGGCGCAATTCGCCCACTTATCGCAGTTGGCAACTCTTATACCAAGGCACAGGCTCACGCAAATTGGTCATCTGCCGATGTCACCGCACTTCAAAAATACATTGCAGCTTGGAATAACTACAACACCACCAACCCATCTACCCCTGCAACCCTTGGCTCATGGGTCAATCTGACCAAAAATACGACTGCCACTACTGGTGCTTCCGTTGGTCAAACTCTCAACTTGGTCACAACTACCCCAGTTAGCGTTCCAGCCCAAGCCGATTTAACTTCGGTTGCCCAACAAGCCTTCGCCTCAACCCTTGGTCGCTCTGCTTCCCCCAAAGAAGCCGCCGACTTTGCCAAGAAATATCAGGAACTTATTCTCTCCTATGGCTCTTCCAAAGATTTGGCTAAGGTTTCACAGTCGTTCCAAGCCCCAAGTAGCCCTATTCAGTTCCAGCAAAGCGGTCAAGCCCCTCAATCGGGTGCGCCTATTCCAAGTATGACTTCTGGCGTTAATGCCGTCACAGCCCCTCCTACGGCTTCTGTTGCGGCTTCTAACTACGCCGCCCAGACCAACCCAACCGAAGCATCGGCTCAAGCCGCTTCAGATGGCCTTAATCAGTTCATGTCCATGTTGAAGGGCGCATAAATGGCAACCCGTATTAACTCACCAAAACCTAAAGTCCCTACGGGTACTGGCATAATTTCGGCTAAAACTATCGCCGGCGTTGTCCCTCGAACCAATTTTGACCAAGCAACGCAAGATTTCCTTAATCAAAACTTTGGCTCAGTTGCGGCTTGGTATAACACCGCAAATATCGGAGACGTTCTCAAAGCAGCCTTGGTTGCTGGCAAAGGTGGAACCGCCCTTCAAGGTGAGGCTTACGCTGACTTTATCCGTACCCATGCGGCAGATGCCAACGGCGATGTTATCTATGACCCTAAAAACTCTTGGTGGAACAACAACGCTAAAACAATCCGCGATGCTCAAGCCCAAAAAATTACAGACCCAGCCACTTACAATGCTGGAGTCAATGGAGTTCTTACTTCTTCGGTTAATCCTGTAGCCACAGAACTTGGAATCCAACTTAGCCCAGATGCTCTTAATTCTGTTGCCGAACAAGCCTACATAAATGGCTGGACTTCAACTGACCAGATTAAAGCCGCGCTGGTTAGCCAATATCATTACAATCCACTTGCTACTGCTACCCAAGGCGGAACTCTTGGCAAGACTATTGCCGACCTTTCCGCCATTGCTAGTAACTATGGAATCCCACTTCCTAAAGACCCAATGCAAATTGAAAGTTTCATTAAGCAAATTGTTGCCCCTGGAAATCAGAATCCAGCTCTCGGTGGCAATGCTGAAGAAATCTTTACTGAATACGCTAAAAACCAAGCGAAGGCTTTGTATCCTTGGATGTCAAGTGCCATTGATAACGGCATCAGCGTTAAGTCCTATCTCACACCTTATCAAACGCAGATTGCTAACACCCTTGATATTTCCCCAGATTCGATTAACTGGCAAGACCCTAAGTGGCAAGGTTTAATCAATATTCCAGACCCAACCAAGCCCGGTCAAACCACCCAAGCCAACATGACTCAAGTAATGAAAACCATTAAGACAGACCCTCAATACGGGTGGAATTACACCAACGCGGCTAAAACACAAGCCTCAGACTTTGCAAGCCAACTTAAGACTATGTTCGGATTACAGGGGTAAATCATGGGAACTAAAACGAAATCTACCGCAACCCCTCCTTCCATTGCTCAATTAGCGGCTAACCAAGCAACCATTCTTGCTAATGCCACAAAAGGCGCGGCGGCGGCTAAAGCGCAACTTGCCTCGGCTCAAGCAGATCAAGCCAGTCAGATTGCTTCCAATACTGCTCTCGCGGCGCAAACAGGGGGAACCGTCAATCCTGCTACTGGCCACATCACGCCAAAGGCGGTTAGTCCTGCTCCAGTAAATCCAGTAAATCCTTTGGCTAAGGGAACAGTTGTCGGAACTCCCCAAGTTATTAAAAATGCAGATGGAACTATCACCACAGTTACCACAGTCGCAGATGGCAATGGTGGATTTACGAGTTCGCAAACAACTTCTGGAACACCAACATTTACCCCTTCAGCAAGTGATGAATCTGCTATCGGGGCAATTACAGATGTATTAGGTTCTGCTGGTCTTGGTTCAGTTGCTCAAACCGCATGGGCGCAATTGAACTCTGGAGTTCCAGCCTCTCAAATCATTTCAGATATTCGATCAGGAAATCCGATTTACGGAAACGCTTATGCTCAACGCTTTCCTGGCATGGCGGCTCTTGCGGCTAAAGGTCAAGCAATCAATGAAGGTACATATATCAGTCTTGAAAAAAGTTACACAGAGGTATTGAAATCTGCTGGTATCCCTAGCGGAACTTTTGATACAACCGCCTATATGGGAAATTTGATTGCTAATAACATCAACCCAACAGACCTTCAATCCCGTGTAACGGCAGCCCAAAATAGCGTTCTTTCTCTTGACCCAAATATTCGTCAATACGCTTTGGACACCTACGGACTTGATTCAGGTCATCTTGCGGCATGGGCATTAGACCCAAGCCAAGCCTTGCCAAAAATCCAACAACAGGCTCAAGCCATGCAAATCGGTGGCGCGGCTCTCCAGCAAGGATTTAATGGCGCAGGAGCCAACGGGGAACTTACTACTGCCCAAGCTGAAGCACTTGCTAACCAAGGTATTAGCCAATCTCAGGCGCAAGCAGGGTTTAGCAACTTGGCTCAAGAAACCCAATTTGAAACCCAGTTACCTGGAGATGTGGCAACCGCCCTTAGCAACCAACAACTTATTAACAGTCAATTCAAGTCCAACGGTTCAGATGTTCTTGCCTTCCAGCACCTTCAACAACAGAAGGTTAATGAGTTCAACCAAGGCGGAGCAATTGCGGCTGATTCAAGCGGAGTTAAGGGAATTGGCGCAAGCAATCTAACTGCTTAGGTTTAGACAAAAGAACGCGTTATGTGTATTCTTTAATTGCGCTCCTGAAAAGTTCTAAGTCTATTCCTCGTCTAGTTAGAGCCACCAAGAGGAATCGCGGCTCCGTTCGCCGCTATAACAATGAATGAGGCAATGAGGGCTTGCCCCGCGTATTGGTTAAGCGGTGTCAGGTTCGGTTACGACCACCTTAAACACTAACCCTGCCTAAGTGCTTTCCTAGTAACTTAGCGATACAGAATTGGAAAACAATCATGTCAAATGAAAATGACGATTTCGAAAATGAAGAATTAGAACTAGAACAAAATAACGAACAAAGTGGAGATACTGCTCTACTGCGTGACTTGAGAAAGCAAGCCAAAGATGGCAAGCAAGCCAAGCGTGAGGCTGAATTAGCCAAGCAAGAGGCAGATGCGGCTAGGCGTGAACTTGCTCTATTGAAGTCAGGCATTGACATCAACTCTCCAACTGGAAAGTTATTTGCTAAGTCCTATGAAGGTGAATTGACAGCAGAAGCAATCAAGGCAGAAGCGGAACAGTATGGCTTAATCGCCACTTCTGAAACCCAATCTGTTAAAGAGGAATTAAGCGCAATTGATCGCGTATCAAATGCCTCCGCTGGTTCTCAGGCTTTCATTGCACCTTCAGCACTTGATGATATTCGCAATGCGGATTCACCAGAGGCAGTTCTGGCTATTGTTTCAAAACTCGGTATCCCAATTTCAAATGAGCAACCTCAATCTGGATTCATCCGAATCTAGTCCTCATTTCCGAAAGAAGGCGAATAAATGGCTTTAACCCAAGTTTCTTCGCTTGATCTCTCGAAGGCCGCGTATGAGCAAATTGCTTACTATGCCCTTCGCCCAGAGCTTTATTACGATGCTCTTGTAGAGGTTAAGTCCACAGATGCTACCAATCGCGGTGTATCTGTAACATTCACAATCGCTTCCGACCTTGCTGAAGCATCAACAGCATTGACAGAAACTTCAGACATCACTCCAGTAGCGATGGCTGACTCATACATCACCGTTACTCCTCTTGAATACGGTAACGCAATCCAACTTACTGCCAAGCTCGGTGCTACCGCGTTTATGGAAGTAAACCCAATCGCCGCACAGGTTGTTGGTTGGAACGCTGGTATCTCAACAGACGGCATCGCTCGTACTGCTGCTGGTACAGGTACTCAGGTTGCCTACTCAGGCGCAGTTGCAGGTCGTACATCTCTTGCTAAGACAAATACTCTTGTAGGTTCAGATGTCCGTAATGCAGTTGCTAAGTTGCGTAAGCAGAATGTCGCAACATTCAACGGCATGTATAAGGGTCTTATCCACCCAGATGTTTCCTACGATTTTCGTGGCGCAACAGGTGGAACTAACTGGTCTGACCCACATGTTTATTCCGACCCATCAGGTATCTACAATGGCGTGATCGGTAACTTCCAAGGCGTACAGTTCATGGAAACACCACGCGCACCATTCTTCTCTGACGGTGGAACAAACTCATACACAATCTCAACGATTGCCGTTACTTCAAATGTGGCTACAATCACCACATCTGCTGCACACGGTCTTTCAGTTGGTGACACACTCACCATCTCAGGTGCTACCGCTACATCTGGTACTGGTTCAACTTCACAACTTGGCTTCAACGCTCAGTTCACAGTTACAACCGTTCCAACAACCACAACTTTGACATTTTCAGTTCTTGGATTGTCAAATGTGAACGCTGGTACTTCATTGACACTCGTTGTCAACGCAGTAGATGTGTACGGAACCTTGGTCTTGGGTCGTCAGGCTCTCGCTAAGGCTTTCTCAACCGGTGGCGGTTATGGAATCCAACCAATCTTGGTTGATATTCCCGTCATTGACACACTCCGCCGCTTTACTGGAGTTGGCTGGAAGCACTTTGTCGGGTATGCTCCATTCCGTCAAGCTGCTTTGTTCCGCATTGAATCTGGTTCTTCAATCGGACAGTAAGTAACTTAGGGGAGTCACCCGCTTAACCTTTCTCGGGTGGTTCCCCGTTCTACTTTAGGAGCGTGACAAATGGCAACTTTTACTCCCCCAGCGAGAACCTTTGTTCCCGTTATTACGGATAACACCCCAGAGTTTCAAAAGCGACCTTTTGCTTATTTCACGCCTTCGATTCCTAAAGGCAATAATGTGTGGATAGATACCAACAATGTTGTATCTGAAACCCAACCTCCGCTTTGGGTAGCCCAAACTTATTACAACGCAAATGGCTCTATTGCCTCAAGTAGCCCTGGCGTTAAAGCCGTTTATTATGGCGGTCATTCCTATACAATTAGTGACAGCGAAGTTCAAATTCTGACAAACGCTGGTTACGGAGCGTACATAAGTTGAAAACTGAAACTACAACAGTTTGCGCTCATTCCAATTTTAAATTTTCATCCAAAGATGGCTGGATATGTAAGAATTGCTATAAACCACTTACCGAAGATGAACTTCCACACCGCGAAGGCTTTCCCATGCTCGGTTTTGGAGATTTAAGAGATAGCGTAAAGGCAGTTAATGATCGTGAAGAACGCTGGCAAAAAGATATGCCAGCCTACAAACGCCTTCGTCAGCAAGGGTATCAACCCAAGGGAATTGATGGAGCCGCCCGTATTGAAGCTGGAGCCACAACCCGTTTTGAGATTGAATCAGGTCAAGTCCTAGAAGGACAAACTAAGAAAATCGAAGCCGCAGTAGAAGCAATTGAACATGTAACAGGCAAATCCATTTATGACCCTAACACAACGGCGGTAAATCTATGACAACTGTTCAAAATTGGATTGACCAGACTCGTTCTTATTTAATGAGTGGTTATGTTGAAAATCGTAATCAACTTGCTCTTGCTTATACCGCAGGTAGCGGAACCCTTACATTTGCTCAATCTACTGATGGTATCCGCTCCGGTACGCGCCTTTCTATTGGAACCAATACTTTTTATGTCTGGTCTATTTCAGGTTCAACTGCCAGCGTATTGGCTGGAGAAGAAGGTTCAACCGATGCTAATGCGGCTATTGGAACTCTTGTTCGTGTTGCCCCACGCTTTACGGGCAACGACATTCTCAATCAATTAGGCAATGAGATAAATGATTTGTCATCTCCCACCAATGGTCTTTATGGAATCCAAACTTACGATTTCACTTACAATCCGATTCTAACGGGTTACGACCTTAGCCCTATTGCCGATCAATTGATTTCCATTTATGAAGTTAAGTATTTGACTCCTGGACCTGCCCACGACAACCCACGCATTTCCAATACCAAGTGGCGTTTGAACCGCAATGCAGATACGGCACAATTCCCATCTGGAATCTCACTTCAATTATTTTCTCCTGGTTATGCAGGTTTTGGCGTTCGAGTTGTTTACAAGGCAAACCTCACAATGCCAACTACCACCTATGCCAATGTCGCTTCTACTGGATTGCAAAATACGGCTTTTGATATTCCTCCACTTGGAGCTGCAATTCGCTTGATGGAAGGGCGCGAAATTAAGCGCGACTTTACCGAAGCACAGGGCGATACTCGCAGAGGAAGTGAAGTTCCAGCAGGAGCAATCATGCAATCTTCTAATGGACTTCAGCAATTACGCGCTCGCCGTATCGCAGCAGAAGCCGCAAAATTGGAAGCCTTGTACCCAAGTTATAGGAGTTAAGCATGACAATTTCGCCATCGCTTTCCTATGACACACCTTTTAGACCAGCGGTTCCTTTTTACTCTGGAAGTTCTACTTCTTCCAATGTTCCTTGGCCTTATCCCGTAGCACTTGATGGTCACCCTTACATGCTCCAATGGGACAAAGATTCAATCGGAGTATGGGGAGCAAAATTCAAGCGCGAAACATTGCCGCTTGTTCGTAACCAAGCCGATAACTCTAATACCCCTGGAGAGCAATCTATCTCCCCCGAACAACTATGGCGCAGAAGTCAAGATACATGGTTGGGTGGAGAAGGTCAGACCTACCTTGATCGTGCTACATCACTACTCAATCGCTATAACGATTCAATAGGAATTAACCCTTGGAATCCTTGGCAACTTTCCCTTCTTAATGACACATCTCGCGTTTATACTTCGGCAAATACTGGGCTTGCTTGCTTAAACACGGGAACCAATGTGTACATCATTGATGGAACCGCTCTTAAATACACCTCAGATATGTCCACATTTACCAGCGTGACTGGCATGACTGGCTCACCAGTATCTATGGCTTCTGATGGCGCAACCATTTATACGGCGAATAGTTCAAACGGCATTTACTCTGGAACACTCGGCGGAGCATCTGTTTCTTCTTTCGCAACCGGAACTGTTACCTTGGTTCGCTATACCAAGTCACGCCTTATGGCGGCTGGTGGTGGCAAACTTTACAATGTTCTTTCTAGCGGAGCATTGCCTACTGCACTCCTTGACCTTTCGGCTCGCAACTTTACTTGGGTAGATATTTGCGGTGGTCTTAGCCAGATTTATGCGGCTGGATACGCTGGAACTAAATCCATTATTTATCGAACCGCAATCCTTTCTGATGGAACCGCACTTGCAGTTCCTACCGTTGCGGCTGAATTACCAGATGGAGAAATCGTTCGTTCGATTGCTTCCTATCTTGGTTATGTTCTTATTGGAACCGATAAGGGCGTTCGTTTTTGCCAAGTCAATTCAGATGGCTCGCTGACTTTGGGTGGAATCATCACAACTAGCCAACCCGTTTATTGCTTTGAGCCACAATCTCGCTTTGTCTGGTATGGCTTGTCCAACTACGATGGCAATAACTCTTTCTTGGGTCGCATGGATTTGACCACCTTTACCAACACTCTAGTTCCAGCCTACGCAGCCGACCTTCAAGCCTATTCTCAAGGCGCGGTTCGCTCGGTTATTACCTTTAATAACAAAAGGTATTTCACCGTTGATGGCTATGGATTGGTCGGGGAAACTAGCACTCCAGTTGCTTCTGGAACTTTCGTCAGCGGAGTTATTTCCTACGGTCTTTCAGACCCCAAAGTTGCTATGTATGTGGACATTAAACATGAGCCACTTAAAGGCTCAATTCAAGTAGGCATTATTGCCGATACTTCCGATCAATATGCGGCGGCTACAAATGCCACAACTATTGGAACTTCAAGCGTAGTGGGAAGTGTATCTCCTACTTATGCTTTCCCCGCTGGTCAGCTTGTAGGTGAGAACTTTCAGATAGTTCTTACCCTTAATTCCGATGGCACAAATAGTCCCGTTTTGACTCGCTGGATTTTGCGCTCCATGCCAATTCCGATTAGAACGGCTCAATGGAATGTTCCGATTATGCTCTTTTCAACAATTACGGTTGGCGATAAAGATTGGGCAGTTAAAGTTCCAGATGAACTCACTCACCTTTATGACCTATGGCAATCACAGAAGGTCTTTACTTTCCAAATGGGATTTGAAACCTACCAAGTGGTACTCTATGACTACCAATGGTTGCCTGAAATAGTGAATATTCACGGGGAAACAGAAGGAACATTCTTTGCTCAACTTAAAGAGATAGCGGGTTAATAATGGGTGCAAGAGTCTACACGGGTGCGGCAACCCCCACCACTATTACAAGTTCGATTACGAATGTATCCACCAGCGTAACAATTGCTTCCGCAACTAACTGGCTTACATCTGGGCAATTTTCCGTTGTCATTGATCCCGGACTAGCTGGTGAAGAAAAGTGCCTTGCTACCCTTTCTGGAACAACCCTTACTTTCGTTACTCGCGGTTATGACAATACAACCGCAGCATCTCACAACTCTGGTGCGGTAATTTATCCAGTCCCTACCGCAATTGATTTTTCGGAAGCGAACACCCATGTAAACGCTTCTAGCGCAGTTCATGGAATTACTGGTTCCGTTGTCGGCACAACTGATACTCAAACCCTCACCAACAAAGACCTGACCGATTCGACCAACAAGATTAACTGGTCTGCTTTTGCCGGCAAAAACGCCATCATCAACGGCGGAATGGATATTTGGCAACGCGGTACTTCGTTTAGCGGAATTGGAAATTTGACCTACACCGCAGACCGTTGGTTCACCGAAACAGGTGGAACTGCGAATGTGACTCAACAAACCTTTACCGCTGGCTCGGCCCCAGTATCGGGATACGAAGGCACTTACTATCTTCAATACGCAACCGCGACAACAAATAGCGTTCACGGAATTGACCAAAAGATAGAAGATGTTAGAGCGTTTGCAGGGCAGACAGTAACCATCTCCGCTTGGATGAAAGCAACTGCGGCAACAACAATAACCGTTATCGCAAGTCAGTTTTTTGGAAGTGGTGGCTCTACACAGGTTGATGCTGGTTCAACAACTTGGACTTTGGGTACATCTTGGCAGCGCTACACATTTACTGTTGCGATTCCTTCAATTTCAGGAAAAACAATCGGAACAGGCTCGGCTCTCAATATCCGCTTCCTCAATCTTACAAACGCTTCATTCACTTTCCAACTTTGGGGCGTACAAATGGAAGCAGGTTCGGTGGCAACTGCCTTCTCCCGCGCTGGTGGCATACTTCAGGGGGAGTTAGCCGCTTGCCAGAGGTATTACTGGCGAGAAAACTGGGATGCACAAACTACTTATGCAATTTTTGGACAAGGCTCAGCAACTTCAACAACTATTGCATATTGCCAAACAGCGTTTCCAGTTCAGATGCGAGTGAAACCAACTGCTATTGATTTTCCTGCGGTTGGCACCTATTTTCAATGTCTAGATGCAACCGCAGGTGGCGCAACAATGACCGCACTTTCTTTTGACGTAAATCAAACAACTTCATCATTAGGGTTTCTTGTTGCAACTGTTGCATCAGGTCTTACTCAATTTAGGCCTTATGTTATTCGTGGTCTAAATTCAACCGCCGCTTACTTAGGATGGACTGCCGAACTATGATAGAAATTACGAAAGACCAATGGGGCAATGAATATGTAACCATTGAAAATGATGGCAATTTTACTGTTATGCTCAAGTCAACTTACGATGCTCAACAAGCATCTGACACACTCCCATCCAACTCTTCAACACCACAGGCAGGTAACTAATGAGCAGAGCGCAGAGTCGGTCGCAAGGGTTGAGCAGAATACAGGCAGAGGCTACGGCTCAGGCTAATTTCACGGCGCAGTTGGCGGCTACTAATGCGAAGTTAGAGGCGTTGGGGCTGACGGCTCAGGATATTGGAACGCTATTAAACGCGGCTAAAGCGTAATACATAACCGAAAGGCGCAACCATGTTCAAGGCAACAGTAAGCGATGGCTTGCTTAATCAAGCTAATTTTTCCGGAGCTATCTATTACTACATGGCGGTTGGAGCAATGGTATTGGGTTCACTTGGTTGGTTTGTAAAACATGCTCACAACATGGATGCCCGACTTAAGAGAATTGAATATGCTTTGTTTAACAATGGCAAAACTGGTCTAATAAATAAAATGGACATTCTTTTGGAAAACCAACAATCAATTAAACTGGATGTCGAGGTCTTGAAAGATCGTAATGAGCGCGAATAAAATAGATCAATTATTTCAAAAAACCGCAGATTTTGCTTCTGAGTTTTGTGGTACTCCTTTATTTTTAGGGATGCACTTATTTTGGTGGATTTTATGGTTCATTTTCAGACCAGAACATTTTCCATTTAACTTTCTCACCATGCTCCTTTCCCTTGAGGCAATCGTGCTTGCTATTTTGATTCTCAATTCATCTAATCGCCAAGGCGAATTTGACCGCGCAATTATTCAAAGAGATGTGGATTTAGATGCTCAAACTCACGCAACAATTGGAAAAATCTGGGAAAAAATGAATGAATAATTACGAACCACGCGAGGGAGATTTTGGTGTTATTAAGAGTCGCGGAGTATTTGCTCGCCTTATCCAAGTCGGAACTGTATCTCGGTGGAACCACGCCTTCATTTATATCGGAAACGGCAAGATTGTGGAAGCCAATCCCAAAGGAGTAGAGGTAAGTGATGCTTCCAAGTATCCCCTTATCGCGTGGAATCGCCATGAGGAATTAACAGACTTAGACCGCAAATTGATTGTGCAACATGCAGTTGAACAAGTTGGGAAACCTTACAATTTTCTTATTATTTTCAACCTTGTTCTGCGTATTTTGGGTTTGAGAGTTTTGGCTAATACTCATTTTCTTTACAAGTTAGCCCAAAAAGAAGGTTATATCTGCTCAGAATTGGTAGCCGAGGCGTATGCTATGGCTAGATGCCCAGTCACAACAAAGGCTCCAGACCTTTGCACTCCTGGCGATTTGGCAGAAAGATTGGTGTACGCGTGATTAAACTCGTTCTTTCCGACCCGCATAATTACTACAAAGACCGACAAGGCCACCGCATTAACCGCATTTTTTTTCATAGAACTGCCATTCGCGGTGATACTGCTATTGGTGAAGGAAAGTATTTTGCTTCCCATAATGTAGGGGCAAGCGCACATTATTTCATTGACCTTGCAGGAAACATTGTTCAAAGCGTTCCCGATCACGCAACTGCCTACGCGGTTGCCCAACTTGATGAAAACTTTGGTTCTATCTCCATCGAGTTTACTGGACTCAATGACACGCCTTTAACTCAATCTCAGATTAAGTCAGCAATTTCTCTTATTCGGGGCAACGCATTTCTTAAATCCGTACAACCTCACCGCCTTGCTATTTCTGAAATTACACCACGCATTGTCAGCGGTTACGCAAATCACGCTGATGTGACAACGGCTTATTCAATTTCGGGCGGACATACCGATAAAATTAACGAAGCGGAAATCGAAACTATTCTTAAAGGAGTCGCAGCGTGACAACGCTCTACCTAACAAATGACACACTATCAGCCACAGATTTTCAAACAGTAGTAGATAGCGTTAAGTGGTTTGCCCCACTTGTTGCACAGGCTTGGAACTTGCCCCCAGTTACAGTTACCACAACTCCGACTACTGGAGCTTGGGTTGTCAATGTAACCAATAAGAATCGTCATGTAAATGCAGGGGCTTACCATGTGGATACCGCTGGAATCCCAACGGCATGGTGTTCTTTAGCCGCAGTTAATAACAAAATTGGTGGCTATTACGCTCCGGCTCGTTTTGGGCTAATCAAAAACTTTTTGGGTCGTTGGGTAAAGTCCACTACCCCTACCAGCCTTGCTCGCTATTCCAGCGGAGTAGTCACAGATGTTTGCCATGAAGTAGCCGAGATGCTGGTAGATAGCGCAATTTCCAACTTCTCAGCCCCCGATTCCCAAGGTCGCGATTGGCTCGTTGAAACCTGCGATCATGTTTTCAATACATTCCAAGTTCATTCCATAGGTTCAACCGTATGCGTATTTCCCAATTTCACCACGCCAAACTTCTATAAAGTAGGCGCATCTGCCCCTTATGACTTCTTGGGAGTCGTCAAGGCTCCTTTCACCATGACCCCTAGCGGGTACGCTTTTTACAAAGGTCCAAATGGCACTTTGATAAAAGTGGCGTAAGATTACGAAACCATCTAGCAAAGGAATACTATGAAATTCAAAATCCCTAGTTCGGTAATTAAGTCTTATTGGCATGCTTATATCGGTATTGCCTTGACCTACGGCTCTGATTATCTGTTCAAACTCGCCAATAGCGACAAGCCTAAATTCCATGCCGCAGTTTTTGGTTGGGGTTTGCTTGGAGCAGTGGGTGCACCTGCCACTCGCGCTCTTGTAGCAAAATGGCCTTTCCTATCCCCTCTTGCACTTCGCCTAGCTACCAAGGTAGCCGAGGAAGCAAAGACTCCAACTCCGACTGTTTGAGGTACAATTTATGGATACGCAACCTTCTGATTCGCTCCTAGCGGGGCTTTCAATCGTAGTAGATGCAGTAGTGACTAAAGCGCAACCGCAACCTGAAACCAAGGAGCAAGAATGACAGTCGGACTCTCGCCAACACTTTTGGCAAACAAATGGCTTAACATGCTCAACGGAACGGCTTTTGCCTCTGCTCCTACCGCTTGTTACATTGAATTGCATATTGGCGACCCTGGCGTAAACGGAACGACAAACCCTTCAGTAGTAACAACTCGCCAAGCAGTTACTTGGTCAGCCGCTTCTGGTGGCGCACTTACGCTCTCCAACTCTCCATCATTTACCATGACTGGAACTGAAACCATCTCCCATGTTGCCGTTTGGGATGCTTCGACTTCAGGTAACTTTTTGTTTTCATCTGCACTTACCGCCTCCAAGTCGGTTGTTGCTACGGATGTTTTGACATTTACCACTTTCGGAGTTTCCTTTACACCTATCGCCGCGTAAGGGGCTTAACTCATGGCATCCCCAATTTATGATTGCTCAGTTCGTACTTCCGTTGTCGCTTCTGGCGGTGCGTTAGTTCAACTCGTACCACCAGCCGCCGCACCTGCTGCAACTCCACTCCCATTCTGTATCTTCAACACAGGTATAGGTCAGATTGCGGATGTAACGCTCTCCTGGACTGAGTAATTCATGGCGGTGACCCAAGGGGGAGCCTTTGGTAATAAAACTCTTACCAATATACCTGCACAAACTCCCCCTCAAGTCGTTTCAACCACCCGCATATATCTACCAGATGCCAACGGCATCAACCTTAATAACGCTGATACGCAAAGCCCTATTGCCTTTTCTACAACTTCCAATACTCAGCAATGAGCACTTCCAACCTAGCCCATCAACTTGTAGTCATTGATTACCATTCAAGTTTTTATGGTTCTGGCACAAGGGCTTTCTACAATGGCGGTGTTTTGGTTTATGCCAAAATCGCAAGCGTTACTTCACAAACTACTTTTGGTACAACATCTACCGCAGTTCGCAAACCTCAAGCCCAAGATTCAACGGCAATTACCTTTGGAACAACTTCAACTGCCAAGAAAATTCAAAGCCCATCAACTAGCCCTAGCACTACTTTTACCACAACCGTTACTGCAAAACTCACCAAATCAGTTCAAGTAAGTTTTGCTATTACCGAATCAACAACTGCAACTGCCAAGAAAACTCAAACCGTTGCAACCACTTTTCCAATTACAGTTACTGGAAATGTAACCGTCAGGAGAAATCTCAGCACCGGAACTTCCCTGCCGATCACGGTAAATAGAACTCCAACTACAGCTTCCCTCTATCACCCACAAGTCACCTTTACGATTACCGCTGGTACAACTTCAGCTGCCAACAAATTCAAAATGGCTCAAACCACTTTGGGCGTAACTGCCACCACTACGCAAACCGCTAAAAAGGTAATGGGAATTGCTACCAATTTGGCAATTACCGCTAACCGCACCTCTCAAGCAGGGCGCGTTATCAATGCCCTTGCCAACCTTGCTATTTCTACCGCGTTGCTCACAACAGTCAAAAAGTCGAACCCGATTACCGACCATAAGATTGTTGCCTACTCTGAGGTTTCCCCAACCCTTTGGGTGGATACAACAGGTGATATTTTCTGGTCTGCCCAGATGGGCGATCAACTCAATTACGCCGCAGTTATTCAAGATAAGAGGCGAACTGCTATCCTTGGCACAAGGCTTTGGTCGGCTTTAATCTCCAATAGGCTCTGGAACGGACAAACCCAATGACAAATGTGTACCCACTAGGTAGCGTTGAATTTCAACCTATTCTCGTTACCCGCGATAATGTGGTCATTACTTCTGGCGTTTCCTTTGCCGTTATATCGCTTAATACTGCCCCTAAGAGTAGCGATTGGTTCTCAGCCACAGTCTTACCTACCGCAGCCTATCCAAGCGGTGCTACGGGCTTCCTGACAGGTTCTTATGGGGCTGGAACTTGGGCAGTATGGGCGCAGGTTTCCGATTCCCCAGAAACTCCAATTATCAATTGCGGGACTTTTCAAGTATCCTCACTTTAGTCGTAGAGATTCGAGAAATCCCCTCAGAAATGGGGGGATTTTTTATTGCCCAAATGCTTCACAAATTCATTTAATCTGTTACGCTCTGTTCAACCAATAGAAAGGGTTGAACTATGAAAGATAAGGTTGAGGAAATCCTCAAAGAACGGCAACTGCAATACGGCGATGCAGAGGTTAATTTCGCCACCGTTGGTCGTATCTGGGGTGCGCTTACCCATCAAGACGATTTAAGTCCCGTTGAAGTGGCAACCTTTATGATCGCATGGAAAATGGCGAGAGCGTTTGCCAACCCATCACACGAAGATTCTTGGCACGATCTTGCTGGTTATGTCACTCTTGCCACCGAAATCGCTTCCCAACTTTGGGAGGCTTAACCGATGAGCCTTGTAGATGATCTCGATAATGATGAATTATTCCGTCACACTAACGGCGGTAAATGTACCTTTTGCGTATTTCTTAAAAATCTTGATAAAGCCTCACTTGCTAAGATAAATGAAAGATTGGCTAGGGAAGATACAACAAGTGCTTCCATTGCTAGAATTCTTAAAAAGAACGGCATTGAAATTAAGGAAGGCGTAATTTCACGCCATCGGCGCGGAGATTGTGCGGGTGCCAAGTGAGCCTAGAAG
>Ga0214255_1000114_pt1 | contig 37923 bp, 38 predicted proteins | sample TroBogypolimnion_24_FD_153093 | JGI IMG/M metagenome (GOLD analysis project Ga0214255, IMG submission 153093) | Freshwater microbial communities from Trout Bog Lake, WI - 03AUG2009 hypolimnion | ecosystem: Environmental > Aquatic > Freshwater > Lake > Hypolimnion/Profundal zone | place: Trout...
ATCCTGCCCCACCAGTCCCGCCAGCGTATCCGGTGCCATACGGGTTAATCATTGGAGCGCCCGCGCCGCCACCCCCGTTTGTGGTCGATCCTCTAGCCCCGCCCGCAGACCCAGCTTGCAAGATAAAACCGCCGCTGTTCGCGGTTGTGCCGCCCGCGCCGCCCGTGGTGCTTGTCGCAGCACCGCCGCCAGCCGCCAGGACACCGCTGGTTCCGGTGGAACCTGTGCCAGGGCTGGAGTTGGTGCCAATGTTTGCCCATGTCGCGCCGCCTGCCGTTGGAGAACTAGCGCTGGCGTTGCCGCCTGTCCCAATCGACATGTATAGGACGGTTGAGCCGGGTGTTATTGTCGCAGTAACCGATCCTTTGTTGGCGTAAGCCACTGCGCCTGATCCACCGCCACCGCCACGGTTATATCCGCCACCACCACCGCCAAGCGCGATTAGTTGGAAGGCTTTGGTCGTATCGAAATCAGACGGGATCGTATAAGAACTGGCACCTGTGGTGGTGAACACAACGGTCTTTTGCGTTTCGGTGTTCGTGGCAACGGTGTAGACGAGGACAACGAAGCCGTTGCCGCCGATGGATGTGCCGCTTGCAGCACCGCCCGCGCCCGCGCCGTAGGGTGCCTGTCCAGGCTGAGTCGTGATCGAACCGCCGTTGCCGCCACCAGCCCCAACACCCACCCCAGTAAAACTATCCACAAAATCATTGTTGTAAGAGCCAAGCCCACCAATGTTGTTGGTAGTAACAAAGCCACCGCCACCACCGCCACCCAACGTTCCATTTCCAGCCGCTGCGGACGATGTGGCCCCTGATCCTCCACCACTACCATAACCAGAATTTCCGCCCTTGCCGCCCGCAGTGACGGTGCCATCGTTTGCTGTGACGCCACTTCCGCCTGAGGCTGTAGATGCACCACCGCCACCACCCGCGCCGCCAGCACCTGATGCGTATCCGTTCCCACCCGCACCCGCTGTGTAACCAACACCAGCAAGGGAGATCATTGGCGCGCCACCACCACCCCCTCGGTTGGCAGTGTAAGAACCACTGCCATTACCACCAGCAGAACCTGCAACAAGTATTGCCCCGCCAGAATTGGCGGTTGTTCCACCAGCGCCGCCAAGCGAGTAACTAGGGCCGGGAGTGTAGCCGCCCGTAGCCAGCACACCGCTTGTTCCAGTCGATCCGGTGCCAGGGCTGTAGTTGGTGCCAATGTTTGCCCATGTCGCGCCGCCTGCCGCCGCGCTGGAACCTGCGCCAATGGACACATACAATTTAGTAAGGCCAGGGGTAATCGGAGCAGTTACAGTAACATTGCTGGTGAAGGCGCATGCGCCAGAACCGCCACCACCTTGCCCGAAAGTTGTTCCGATCGCACCACCGCCACCAGCACCCAGTGCGATCAACTGGAACGGTTGCGTGGCGTCCATGTCGTAGGGCATGAGGTAGCCCGACGACGTGTTGGATGTGGTGTAGACGACGGTGCGAGTTGCCATTACGCGCTCGGATCAGTGAATAGGCCGGTGGCGGGATCGTAGACCCAACCAGGACCGCATGGCGGGCCGTCAGTCACGTCGATGGCGAACGTCCCCGGCTGGCCGCAGTCGTCGAGCGAGTTTGCTACAACAATGTTGTCAACGATGTTGGTCACGTCATCCACAATGGCAACCCGCAGCATTACAGCGTCCCCACAGCCAGAACATCCCAATAAGTATCCGCCGAGTTATACACGCAACCAATATAAGCCACGCCGGTTGTGGCATTGCTAGGTGTGGCAGTCGGCAGCGTCACGCCGATAACGCGATAGGCCCCGGAAGTCGTCGTCCAAGTGATCGTCTGCGCCGTCACCGTGCCGTTGTTCTTCACCCGCAGCATCAGCTTTTGGCCGTCAGTCGGCGTCCCAGAAGGTGCGGCGATGGTCAAGGTTCCGGTGGCGATAACCTCATACTGGTCGGAACTATCACCCGTGGGCGTGACTGTGCCGGTCGTGGTGACGGTATTGACGCGCGGGGTGACGCGCTTGTTGGTCAGCGTGTCGGTTGTCGCGCGCCCCACCAGCGTGTCGGTGCTAGTCGGCAGCGTCAGGGTGCCGGTGTTGACGATAGTGCTGAAGATCGGCGCGGACAGCGTTGGTCCGGTTCCAAGGACGTTAGCCCCAGACCCGGTGCTAGTCGTGACGCCCGTTCCGCCCGAGGCGACAGCCAGGGTGCCGGCGAAGGTGATCGTCCCAGCGCCCGTCACTGGCCCGCCGGTAGTCGTCAGGCCGGTCGTGCCGCCACTAACCGCAACGCTCGTCACGGTCCCGGTCGCACCGTTCGCCACGTTGAGAGTGCCGGTGGTGATAGACAGACCTGTCCCGAGTGCAATGGTCCCGGTCGTGCCGCCCAGCGATGCCACGGTGTTTGCGGTCGTCGTCAGGGTGCCGGTGGTAGGTAGTGTGAGAGAAGTTGCGCCACTTACGGTAAGTGTTGTTGCAAAAGCGCCGACGTGTGTCACCGACCCGCCAAGCGTCAACGTGTTGGACCCGTTGTTAACGCCCGTTCCGCCATATGTTGGCGCGATCAAAGAACCTTGCCAACTCCCAGTGCCGATAGTGCCAACGCTTGTGAGTGATGAAACTGTTACGCCAGACGCCAGAGTGCTTCCAGTAAGGGTGCTGGCTGGTGCCGCTGACAAGAACGCCAACGAACCAAGAGTGCCACCAGCGCCAACATTAAGTGTCGATCCATCAGTGCCAGCAAAAGTTAAGCTGTTACTGGCCGCGAGCGTTTTTAAATTCGTGATTGAAAGAACGCCGGTTGTGCTGGTAATCGTCAAGCCGTTGACGCTAGTTGCCGTGGCAGCACCAAGCGTTGGCGTAACCAGCACCGGGCTGGTCGCCAGGACAATAGAACCAGAACCGGTTGTGGCGTTCCCCAGCGCCGTCAGGGTGCCGCTCGTGGGTAGCGTGAGGCTAGTGGACGCCGACAGCGTAAGACCCAACGGATACGCGCCGCTGATCGTCAGGGTGCTGGCGGTGCTGTTCGCCACGCCCGTGCCGCCGCGATTGGGTGCGATAACCGTTCCGTTCCACGTCGCGCTGGTGATCGAGCCGGCGTAGTCCAGCGTGTTGGTGGTCCATGTGACGTTGGACGGAACAAAAAAGTGCGTGTCCCATGTTCCTGCCGCAACCGAATTGGTGAGCAAGATCACAACGCCGTATCCGCCCGAACCGACCGTTAAGACCGTCGTGCCGGAGTTGTTCTTGACGACCACGGAGCCGCTAGATTGGTTGTTGTTAAACTCAAACTCAGCGCCGGTAGGTAGCGTGGTGGCATCGGGCAACTGGTATGTTTGACCGCCCGATCCCGTCACCACGTACGACGGGGATGAACTGGCGGTCAGAACCGTTGTCGTTCCTGCGGCTGCGACGTTGGTATAATTCAGGAAAAAATTGTTGGCACTGATGTTGGCGCTTGAGTCCCGCAGCGCCACGCTGTTTGTGCCAGACGTAGCAATGCCCTGGATCGTCGTCGCGCTCGTCCACTGCGCAATCTGGCCGCTCGTCGGGGTGCCGACGTTCGACACGTTGCCGCCGCCCGATGGCGTCGCCCAGGTGCCATCACCACGCAGGAACGTGCTGACTGACGGGGTGCCTGTGACTGGGTTAGCCGCCATGTTGGTGACGGTGCTGATGACGGTGCCGCTCGTTGGCAGCGTCAGCGCGGTGTTGGCGGTAGCGGTGAACGTCTGGGTGAACGCGCCCGCGTATGTGACGGCCCCGCCGAGGGTCAGAGTGCTGGTGCTGGCGTTGGCCACTCCTGTGCCGCCGTAGGCAGCGCCGAGCGTCCCCGCCAGGGTAATCGTGCCAGCCCCTGTGATCGGCCCACCAGAGGTCGTCAGGCCGGTCGTGCCACCGCTGACAGCCACGCTGGTCACAGTGCCGCTGCCGCCCGTCGCCGCGATGGTGATGCTACCCGCCGCGTTGGTGATGGTCACGCCCGACCCGGCGGTGAGGGTGGTGCGGGTGAACCCAGATCCGTTGCCGATGTCGATCTGGCCGTTGGCTGGCGTGGTTGTCAGGCCGGTGCCGCCGTAGGCAGCGCCGAGGGTCGTCGCGTTCCACGTCCCGGCGGTCAACGTCCCGACACCCGTGATGCCCGTGTAAGACCCGGACAGACGCGCCGTGGTTAGGGTGCCGCTGCTGATGTTCGACGCGTTGGTGGTGTCGATCGTGGCCGACGCCGCCAGGCCGCTCACCGCTCCCGCGGCGATGGCGATTGCCGTGTTGGTGACGCCCGACACCCGCCCGTACGTGTCGGTCGTGATGACCGGCACAGTGCCGGCGGCCCCGTACGTTCCCGCCGTCCCGACGGCAGGCATGGAGATCGTGCCGGCGGTCGTGATCGTGCCGCCCGACAGGCCGGCGCCAGCGGCGATGCTGGTCACGGTCCCGGTGCCGCCCGTCGCCGCGATGGTGATCCCGCCGGCGCTGTTCGTGATGGTCACGCCGCTGCCGGCGGTGAGGGTGCCGCGGGTGAACCCCGAGCCGTTGCCGATGTCGATCTGACCGTTGGCCGGGGTTGTGGATAGGCCGGTGCCGCCACGAGCGACGACCAGGGTGCCGGTGGCAACCGCACTGGCGTCGATGGCGATTGCCGTATTGCTGGCCGAGGTTGCTTGCCCCTGCGCGTTAAACGCCACGACGGGGACGGACGACGCAGATCCGTAAGTGGCGGCCGCCACGCCCGTATTGGCGATTTGAATCGTGCCGCTGCTGGTAATCGGCCCACCCGTCAGTCCGGTGCCGGTCGCTACGCTGGTGACCGTGCCTGGAGTGCCGGTCGCCGCGATTGTGATGCCGCCGGCGCCGTTCGTAATATTGATGCCGGCGCCAGCCGTCAGGTTAGCCAGCGTGTAGCCCGTGCCGTTGCCGATCAGAAGCTGGCCCGCTCCAGGCGTGGCCGACAGCCCCGTGCCGCCACTCGACACCGGCAGAGGCGTCGGCAGCGTTAGGGCTCCGGTCGCCGACAGGATGAGCACGTCGACGCCGTTGATTTTCACGGCGAACGGGAGACCGTTGAGGTTGTTCGGGCTGTTAACCGCAACGTATCCCTCTGTCGCCGAGATCCCCATGCCAATCTGGCTCAGGGTGCCGGTGAACGGCGGAGGCGTGGGGCTATTCGTGATCGCGAAGGGCAGGCCGCCAAGGCCATAGACGCCCAGGCTGCTGATGTAGCTCGAAGCGGACGATCCGGCGTCTTGCACAATCCCCGGGGCCACCCAGGTCACGACGTGGCCGGGCGTAACCGAGCCGACCTGTTGGATGAACGGGGACGTGGACATTATTCACCTGGGGTCGAGGGTTTAGCGGAAGTCACTTGCAGTTCCATCGTTTCAGCGACGCCTTAGCGCGCGGGGCGTCGCCCTTCGATTTGGCCACAACGCCCTTCATTCTAGCGCAAAACGACGACTTGCGCGCCGCGTCCTTGTCGCTCTTTGGATGGGGCGCGGGGGCTTTGAGGTTCGACCCGTGCTCGCGGTTGTATTTCGCGCGCCCCTTCGCGGTCAGGCCTGCGCCTTTTTCGGTGGACAGTTTCTCGCCCCGATCAACGGACAGTTTGGACATCGAGGTGTTCCTTACGTGGCGGGGGGTGGGGCGGGCGGCTTAACCGGGATCGGCAGAGCCTGGGTGCCGTCCCAATAGTATTGATCTGCCACCACTGTGTCGGGAACGGTCGCCCAGAATAGCGGTGGTGCTACTTCAAATGCGACAGGTTCGACCTGGGCGATGCGTTCGCCAAGCAACGTCTTGTCGTAGCCGTACACACGTTCGCCCGGAGAAATCAGTGCCTGTGCCATGTTAGCCCACCCACATTAGATAAATGCCGCCGGAGTTGCCGCCGTATCCGACGCCGCCATTGGGGTACCCAGCCCCGCCAGCCATCGTGGCTGAGTTAATCCCCCAGCTAGACGCCGCATTACTCCCCGCTCCGGTCGTTTGGAGCCCGCCAAGCGGGGTACTTTGGGCGGCCCACAGGGCGCTAGCATTACGCAACGTGCCGGACGACCCTGTTCCGTCAGCGCCTGTCCCAATTGAGTTATTGCCGCCGCCACCACCCGTCGCGGACAACAGCGTGGAGAAAGATGACGCGCTGCCCGAAGACGCGATGCTGCTGTTAACTCCGGCTCCTCCGGCTCCTACGGCATAAGAGTAGCCCGTCCCCGGGGTTACTGAATACTCGCCAATCGCGATGCCGCCATATCCGCCGGAGTAGCCGAAGGAGGCGCCCCCGCCACCGCCGACAACGGCGACAAACACTTTCGTCACCCCGGTCGGAGCGGTCCACGTTCCCGAACCAACGGTCAGGATCTGTGTCTGGATCTGCCCGCCGCCCGCGGCGCTCGACACCCACGTCGTGCCGTTCGAGGTCAGCACGTTCCCCGAGGTGCCTGGCGAGACCGTAGACACCGCACCCGTCCCGTTGCCGACCACCACGGCGTTGGCCGTGAGCGACGACGCGCCCGTGCCGCCCGACGCCACGCCCAGGGGCGTCGTGAGTGACGACACGCTGCCGCCGGTGATGGCGGCGCTGCTGATCGAGCCGTTGTTGATGGTCGGGCTGTTGAGCGTGGGGGACGCGAGGGTCGGCGACGTGTTGAGGACGACCGACCCGGCTCCGGTCGAGGACGTGACGCCCGTGCCGCCCGAAGTCACACCCAGGGTGCCGCCGAGGGTCAGGGTCCCCGCGCCGACGATCGGTCCGCCGGTGAGCGTCAGGCCGGTCGATCCGCCGCTGCCGCTCACACTCGTGACGGACCCGCCGCCGTTGTAAGTCGAGATGGTGATCGCGCCGGCGTTGTTCGTGATCTGGACGCCGCTGCCGGCGGTCAGGGTGTTCAGCGTGTAACCCGTGCCGTTGCCGATCAGAAGCTGGCCCGCGGCCGGCGTGGCGGTCAAGCCGGTGCCGCCGCTCGATGGTGGCAGGCCCGTGGGGAAGGTCACACCGGTCGGTCCGACGGTGAAGACGTTGACGCCGCCGAGGATAAATTCGAACGGCAGCGTGGCGCCGCCGTTGAAGCTGTTGACCGTGAGGTATGCCGCCGTGCTGGACACCCCAAACCCGAGCTGCGTGTATTGGCCGCTGAACGGCCCAGGCGTGGCGCTGCCGGTAACGACCAGGGGAGTGCCGCCCAGGCCGTACAGGCCGAAGCTGTTGGCCACACCGGACGTGGACGCGCCGCCGTCCTGCACGACGCCAGGGGCGGTCCAGATGGCTACGTGTCCTGGGGTGATCGGGCCGGTTTGTTCGACGCTCATGAGTTATGCCCAGGGAGGAGGAAGGTTGACGGAAGTCGGCGAGATCTGCTGCTGGATTTGGCCGTCGATGTTGGCTTGTAACTCGGCCACTCTATCTGGGCCCATCGCATCGGTCACCCAGCCTTGCACTTGCGGTTCGGTCAGGTTTGCGTACGGAGTGAAAGGCGACCCGGCTTCGTAAGTCACGGACTGGGTCCCATAGACCGACCCGTCGTGGCCGTTGCCATCAGTGCCCGTCAGAACCCAGTGGACGGTGTAAACAACGTCTGTCTGGCTTTCGTAGGTTGGGTACGAAGTGAGGACCGGAAAAGACCAAGAATATGTGTTTGACATTTTAACTAGTCCTCAAACTACACGAAGCAAGCTGCGGTGGAGATCGTGCCGTAAGTCGAACCGACCGTATTGCCTTGGAAGCTACTAGCAGACGCGGCGAGATTTGTCCCGGTCGATCCGTCCCAGCCGTAGTTGACGTTAGCGTACGAGCGAACGGCGGACACCAGCACGTTGGAACAGCCGGGGGTGTAGATACCCGAGCCAGCGTTCTCCCAGAAGTTCATGTCCGTCAGGCTCAGGTTAACGACATTGAAGGCTTTTAAACCGTGATCGTTGTTAGCCGACATTGTGCCGTTGTTGAACCCGACGCGCGTTATTGTGGGTTGGCCGGACACTGTTGTGCCGTTGAGAAAAGCACCTGGGGCGGAGTAAGTCAGGCCGGTCGTGGTGCCGTGGATGTTGCTGTAGACGCCGTTGAAATAGGCGTCCCACAAGCAGGTCGCGGCAATGCCGGCGTATCGGCACTGCTCAATCTGAATGTCCACGCCAAAGATGAACGACGGCCAGTTACCGGGGGCGACGGTGGCCGTGATTGACCCGCTTGAGACAGTTTGGCTGTTGTTGACGGTGTAAGTACCCGTGCCGCCAGTACCCGTTCCGAGGGCTGTGATCACCGTACCTGACGTAACGCCGGTGCCGTTGATAAGTTGCCCGACACCCAAACCGCCTGATGAAACGGCGGTAACAGTCAAGGTGGTGCCGCTTATCGACCCAGTAAACGACGCCGTGGGGGTGTTTGTGGCGTAGAACCCATATCCGCCTTCAAGCATAATGAGGTGGCTGTAGTGGACGGTTTGAATAAACCCATCAAGCCAAAGCAGGTATGGTGTTGAACCGCCAGACCCAGAAGCGAGGTTTTGGTTCCCACTAAGGATGACGGAGCGAAGGTAGAGCAAGTCCGAACGATCAACACTGCCGTTACGGGTAGAACCGTCCCCATAGCACTGGATGCCAAAGATCCCTTTGATGTTCTGGAACCGACAATCCTCGAACCGCATAACGTTATACTGGCGATTGTAAACGCCGTTGTAAGGCTGATTGAACGTCAAATTTTGGAATAAAAAATCCCAAGTAAAACTAGTGTTCACCACTTGTCCCGAGGTCATGTAAGTCGGGTTGCAGCTGACCTGAAGGTCGCGCATGAATCCGCCCTGGAGGCGAGAACCGCTGGTCGTGCTCTGAAACGTGAACACCGCGTTGCCTGCGCCAGGCGCGTAGGCGATATTTATGGTCGTGTTGTACGTGCTGTCTCCGGCGATACCGACTCCGTTGTTGGTGATCGCGGTGAGGTTCGACGACACCGTGTAGTTGCCGGGCGGGAGGTAGATGGTCACACCGCTGGCGCTGGCGTTGGCCGCCGCGATGGCGTTGTTCAGCGCGGTCGTGATGTCAGTGCCGGTCGTCGCGCCATAGTCGGTGCAGACGTTGATCCACGGGGCCGTGGGCTTGCCGTTCTTGCTGATCGTACCGGCGACATCGAGCAGGGTCGCGGGCGTGTTTGTGCCGACGCCAACACTGCCGCCCAACGGGTTGAGGTATAGTTGCCAGCTAGTCCCATCGTTGGTGTGTTTTTTCGACTGCAAATATATCCCAGCAGAGCCCGTTACGGAGACCTCGCCGATTTGCAGGTCGAGGTCGTTGTTGTTGCTGATGGTGACCGCGCCACCAGCAGCCGACAAGCTGGGCGTTGCAGCCCCAGGCCCGTTGACAGTTAACGGGCTGACGGGAGAACTGGTCCCGATGCCAACATAGTTTTGGAACTGATAACTTGCTGCCGCAAAAATCATTTGGGCCGTAGCGGAAGCCCTAAGTTCGATGGCGGTTGTGGTGTTGATGTTGATGTTGAAAATGCGATTGTCCGTCGATGAGTAGCTGACGGTGTTCGCGCCGTAGTTGTTCGTGTTTAGCAGAGTGAGCAGCGCGCCAGCATCTATGCCGGCTGTTCCGGACGAGAAAGACGCAAACACGTCCAAATTGCTCTGGTAGATGCTGTTGAGGTACGCGTTCCCAGTGACAAGAAGCGACCCCGAAAACCGCCCTGTGCCATTCACATCCAGCAAATAGCTGGGGGCGCTGTTCCCAATACCGACATTGCCGGTGGCGGTAATCCGCATGCGTTCGGTGGCATTGGTCCCAAAAAGCATCGGCACATTGTCATTGGTATAAAGTAGCGCCGTTCCAGATGATTGGATTTGAATTAGCTGAAGGCCAGACCATCCTTGCGCACTAACGCCAATTACACCCACAGCGGATGCGCCAGTGCTGCTGTTTGATACAAAAAAACCGTCATTCCCGTTGGTATTGGCGACAACAGAAAGCTTAACGCTGGGTGTCGTCGTTCCGATGCCGACGTTTCCCGCTGCGGTAATACGCATGCGTTCGGTGTTGTTGGTGTTGAAGATAAGCGGGCCGTTGTCTTGCTGGTTGATAAAGACGTTGCCGCTACTGTCTTCGTTTATCAGTAGGCCAGATTTACCAGTGTAGTATGCGTTTATGGTCCCGTTGACGCTCAACCCTGTCAACGTCCCAACGCTGGTGAGGGACGAGGTCGTCACACCGGACGCCAGAGTGCTTCCGGTCAGGGTGCCGGCGGGCGCCGCCGACAAGAACGCCAGGGCCGCGAGAGTGCCGCCAGTCCCGACGTTGAGGGTCGAGCCGTCGGTGCCGGCAAACGCCAACGAGTTGCTGGCGGTTAGGGTCTTGCCGCTCGCGACGGTCAACACGCCGGTTGTGCTAGTAATCGTCAAGCCGTTGACGCTCGTCGCCGTGGCCGCCCCAAGCGTCGGCGTGACCAACACCGGGCTGGACGCCAACACGACGTTGCCAGTCCCGGTCGTCCCGACCTGGGCGAGGTTGCCGCCGCTGACGTAGAGGAAGTCGCCGCTCGTGCCCCCTGTGACAGGGCTGCCGATGGCCACAACCGACGTGGACGTGCCGGTGACGGAGATTGTGCCGGCGCTGACAGTCAAACCAGTGCCTACGGCAAGGCCGGACACGGCATTGGTGCTGGTGGCGTAGTAAGCCAGTTGCCCAGCCGTGCCGGAGTTCACAGTGCCGCTGCCGCTGCCACCGGAGGCGTTTAGGGTGCCGGACGTGATTGATAGGTTGGTGCCGAGAGCGATCGTGCCGGTGGCCGTGCCGAGCTGTAAGACGCCGGCGTTCGTGATCGTGTTCCCGCTGACAGCGATGCCGGAGCCCGCGGCGAGGCTGACGATGCCAGCGTTCGTGATCGTGTTCCCGCTGACAGCGATGCCGGAGCCAGCGGCGAGGCTGACGATGCCAGCGTTCGTGATCGTGTTCCCGCTGACGGCGATGCCAGAGCCAGCGGCCAACGACGTGAACGCGCTCGTGCTCAACGTCCCGGCAGAATACGATAGGCCTGCGCCGAGCGTCGTGGACGCCAGGACCGACCCCGTGGAAGACACGATGCCGGCGGCGATGGACGATGCGCCCGTGCCGCCGCTGGCGAGCGCCAGGGTGCCGGCCAGGTTAAACGCGCCGCTGGTCGTAACCGTCGCGGTTGTGCCGCCGTTGACCGTCAAGCCGGTCGAACCGGTCGCCAACTGGACGCTGGTCACCGTGCCGGTACCTGCGCCGCTGAACCCGATGGTCACAGACCCGGCGGCGTTGGTGATCGATACGCCTGGACCGCCTGTCAACGTGCCGAGCGTGTAGCCCGTCCCGTTGCCGATGAGCAGCTGCCCATTGGCTGGGATGGACGACAGGCCCGTGCCGCCGCTGGCGGGCGCCAGGGGGGTCGGTAGGGTCACGCCGGCGTGGCTGACCTGAAGCCCCGTGATCCCGTCGATCTGGATCTGGAAGGGCAGGCCCTGAGAGCCGTTGACCTGCAGGTAGGCGGCAGTCTGCGAGACGCCCGCGCCCAGGATTGTGTAGGACCCGGAAAACGGCGCGGGCGTGGCGCTATTCACAATGCCGAAGGGGGTGCCCCCGTTCCCGTACAGCCCCAGACTATTGACGAGCCCCGCAGACGCGGTGCCGCCATCTTTCGTCGTGCTGGGCGTGGCCCAGATCGCGACGTGGCCGGGGGTGTTCGGGCCGGACATTATTTCTTGACCGCGACCGGCTTCTTAGCGTCGGTCTTCTTGCCCATCTTGGACATCTTGGCATCCGGCATACCTTTGCCGTACGACATACCTTTGGCGGCGGCTTTGGCGGCGGCTTTGATCGGCTTTTTCATGGTCAGATCCTTCTGGTTTAGCGTTTGACCCACAAGACGGCCAGCACCAGGGCGCCGTAAAGGCCAAGTCCGGTGAGCTGGTTGACGGTCGGGTTGGCCGGCAAGGCGTTGTTGAAGAGCCACCACACCGATCCGAGCGCCAGAACCGCGGCGAGTTGCCCGAGGGCTACGATCGTGCGCTGGCTCAAAGCCTTGAGGGCAACGAGCAGGATGCCCAACGCTGCGTCATTTGCCGGCGGAGCGGCCACTGGGGCGAGGTCGGGTATCTCACGGTCAGGAGCGATTTGACGCAGACGCGATGCGTTGCTGGAGGTTGTCAAAAGTCGGTACTCCGTCATCAGGTTCGGGATCAACACCAGCGTTGATCTTCGTCGTATTCACGTAGTAGGTGGTGAGTACCTTAAACGCATCGATCCGGTCCGCCAATCCTACGCCATCGGCGGATGATTCGTCAGCTATTTTCAGCGCCAGCTTCGCCAGTTTATCGGCGATCACGTTGCCCTCGACCTGGGCGGCGGGTGTGAAAATGGTCATGGGGTGACCCCCATAGTGCCGAGAATGGCCCCCGGTGCCGAGTAAGCCGCAGGGGCTACGGGGTCAAGCGGTTGGCCTTGCGCCGCGTTTTGTTTTTCGAGCAGTTCCGTCAACGCCCGGCCTACAGGGCTGTTGAGGTCGAACTTATCGTCGAAAAGAATGCGCGCCGTCTCGGCATTTGCCTCGGCGTTGTTAATCAGTCCGAGTTGTTTTTTGCTTTCGAGCAATTTTTTGGCCGCCGAGATCCAGTTGCCGTGAAAGGCATGGGACGCCGCCGCCGCCAGATCCTGAGTGCGGCGGTCTTGCGCCGCGGCGTCAGCGTCTCGTTCCGCGGTTTGAGACCCGCCTTTGTATCGGGTCTTGCTTTCTAAAATCCGCCGTTCCCCCGTCACTGCGTCAATGAAGTCATTGAACTGAGTGTCGTTTTTGAACAGCGGTTTGAACCGCTCTTTCATCATGGAATCAAAACTGCTGGACGACAGCTTGCGCACCGTTGGGGAGGTCACACTGCCCTCCGCAATGGCGTCTTTGAGTGCCTGCGCGACCCCGATTTTGAAGTGCTTCTGCTCGTTTGGGGACAAATCGGTATAAAACCGCTGGACGTCCTCTGGGTGCATCTGGAGGATGTTACTGCCGACTTTCATCACGGATTTAGCTCGAGCGGGCCCCGCCCAAGCCTGACGAGCGACAGCGTAATCAGGGTTCAACCGATCTAACTCGGCAACGTAGCTTTTGCGCACGCCTTCGATCATGGCGCCGCGTTCGTTTAACACGAGCCTCCCCGTGGTTTTGTCGCGAAACTCTTCTAAAATGTCGTCTAAGCCGCGTTTGGCGGCGTCAAGCAACCGCATGTTGGGGGTGTTGATAACTTCCCCCATCTCGTTGACGGCATAGTCAGTCAAGTTCATTGGGCGGTTTTCGGCCAACGCTTCAAGACGCTGAATTTCAATGCCGCGCTTGATGCCGTCCTTAAAAATCGGGTCTTTTAAGAACCCTCGGACGCGCGGGGAGTAAACTCCCCCGCGTTCTCCGGCTTCTCGAGCCGTTTGGGCCGACCGTAGGTTTTCAAGGTTTTCTTCGTGCGCCGCGTGAGCCGCGTCCAATTCACGTTCTGAGGACCGTAAAGACAACTGCGCGTCCCGTTCGGCCGCCAGCGCGGAATTGTTTAAGTACACGTCGTCCCCGGCGCGCGATTTTGCGGCCTGAGCTTGGGTTAGCTGCCGTTCAGCCGCTCGATGGGCGTTTTCCGCGTCTCGGACGGCTTTTGACGAAGCGTCAAACGCCTCTTCAAACTGTTTTTCTAGCGGGGCTACGCTGCCAGGTTCGAACGCTTTGTCGTACAAAGGCCCGGACGCAGTGCGTTGTTCGACGCTGAGAGAATAGGCGGCCCCTCGGGTAGTCGGACCCGCCGCGATGTGGTCTTCGACTGTCTGATTAAGCCGTTTTCCAGCCCCTTGCAGCCGTTCTTCAAGACTGGTCGAAGCGATTTGGGACGATTCGCCCGGGGCGCGGGCGACCGCCCCAGACAATTTGGAGACGTTTGTGCCGCCGACATCCGACAACGTGGACGGTACCCCTTGAGCGCGGTCAGAACCCAAATTAGCGAGGACGTTGATCGGATGCGGGCCGCCGGCGTCGTGGTCTGTTTGCAAGCGTTCGGCAATTTTAGTCACTGCCTGTTGTTGCGAGGGCGTTAACGTGTCCAGGAGCGTCGGCGGCGGCTTTGCGGTGACCTGTTCAATGGAACCCGGCACAAAACCGCCCGCTAGACCCGCTAAGGTCTGCGTGGCCGGGCCGCCGCCCGCTCGACGAGCCAGGTCGGCGGACAAGGCGGAAGACGCCCCAGCCGTGACTTGAGCAGCGGGTTTTGCCCCCATAGTTTCCAACACCCCTCGAACGACAGGGTCGACCACGCGGAGGGAGAGGCTCTCGGCGGCGGACGCAACGCCGCCAGCCCCGGCGACCCCCGATCCGAGCGCTTGAAAAGCTAAATCGGCTTCGGTTTTCGGCCGGTCTACCCCGAACATGTCGAGCAGTTTGTCGGTTGCTTCCTGCGGCGTGATTGCTTTTGGCAGTCCCGATGCATCCGCAATGGCGTTATAGGTGTTAAGCGCGAGTTCGGTCCCCGCCATCGCCAAGACGCCCGCGGCGGCGCCGCCGGCAGCCCCGATAGGCCCAAGCACAGACCCGGCGGCTCCACCTAAAAGGGCGCCTGCGGCAGTTGGAGCCGCCCCGCGAGCAAGCGACGCGGCGTAAGCCGTGGGTTTGCGGTCGCCGTACGCTTTTTTGGCTTCCGGGCTGTCATACCCGCCGTACTCCGGGTTGAGCTTGGCGGTTGAGCCCACCGGCGCTGCCGGTTTGGCCGAAGGGACGTCGACCCAGTCCGCGGCTCCAGTTGATTTGGCGGCGGGGACGTCGACCCAATCCGTAGTTTTAGTTGGCCCGGCCATTACTTCACCTCGTTCCCTTCGATGTCGTAAATTTTACCGCTGTCTTTGTCTCGGTACTGGTTCGCGGAAGGACTGAATTGGAGGTTTTTTCCAGACAGACTGGGCGGCAGAGAAGGGGGAATACGAGCGCCGCCGGGAGCGGGTGCGGCAGGAGCACCGGGCGTTTGAACTGGCCGCACCCCCGCAGTCATACGGGCCCGCAGTTGCGCTTGCACTGCGTCCGGCACTTGGCTGGCGGCGTTGATTTCCGCTTCTAACTGTTGGACGGCGGCAGACAGTTGATTTTTAGACCACGCTGCTTGCAGCACTTCGTCCGCTTTTTTGCGAGATTGGTCCGTGGGCTGCCCGGTGCGGGTCAGAACTTGGGAATAGGCCCCCTTCAAAGCATTCAGGGCAACGCCCAGTTTGACGACTTTCGGGTCGCCAATTTGTTTTTCGCCCGCGAGCATGATGGTGTTGATGGACGGGTAACTTGTCAGACTAACATGGGCAGACGCTTCAAGAACCATCGGAATGAACAGTTTCGCTTCTTGGTTTGCCGATTCCAAAGTGGCCGTCCGGACACCAAGCGATCGTTCGGCTTGCATGATGCCCGCCCATTCGGCTTCGCGCATAGCAATGTCTTCTACCGACATGCCGCGGGCTTGCGCGCCTTCCCGCAACGCGGTGAATATTTTTGCGCGACTGTCTGGGCTACGTCCCCACGATTGCATCATGGACGTATCGCCGGTCGTGAGCGCCATGTCGGCGGCCATCTTGGCGTCTGCGTCCGAGATAATACGGTAATCGTTGTCTGCCTTTTTAGACATTTCCCTGGCTTTTTTCGCAGCTTCCCCAGGCTCAATGCCCGGGTTATCAGCGAGGACTTTTTGGTAGAACGTATTGTCAAACCACGCCTTGGAGCCCGGCATCGGCCCGGCCTCAATGCGGCCTTGGGTGCTGCCGAGGGAGCGACGCTTGTTGAACTCTTGAGTTGCTTCGCTGGCAACGCGGCCCGGAGTCCAGTCTGGGTCGCCCATGTGCTGGGCCCGCAAGTCTGCGGCGATCAAGTCCATGCTTTGTTCGACCCAGGCTTTGTGGTGACTTGCGTCGGCAACGCGGCGCCTTGCCTCGTTTTCTTGTTCAGCCAGGGTCTTGTTTTTCCAAGCCGGGTCCCTTTGAACATCAAGGAGGTTATCTTGGAACATCTTGTCCGAGGTTGAGGTTTTTGCGCCGCGATCTCTACGGAACTGAGCCATCGCGGTGTCGTCCGAAGGGTCCCCCGGAACTGGATCACGGCCAAATTTGTTCAGAAAATCGGATCTTGCTAAAAGATTAACGTCTTGCGCTTGTTGTCCTTTGGCGGACGCTTCAAACTCCAGACGCTTGGCTTCCGCAGCATTCTGCACATGCCCGCGGTAGAAGTATGCGTTCTGCATGTCCCGGCCTTCGGGGGTGTTAGCCAAGGACTTCCACTCGGGCAGGTTCGGGTTTTTTTCCCGTTCCTTTTCGTAGATTTGTTGGCCGGTCATCATGGCGTAGAGATACTCGCCGTGATTTTTCGCGATGTTAATGCCGTTCGACGCCTGGGCTTGCAGCGCCGAAATATGACTGTCCGCCGCACCCTGTTGCGCGATACGCAACATGCCCTCGTTGTGGAAAGTAGTGGCCGCCGTCGTAATCGCCGCCATGCGATCGGCGTAAGTATCGTGGCCTTCTTTGTAGGCCAAGTCATACGCCTTGTATTGCAACTCGGCGTTTTTGATCGCGATGTCGGTGTTCTCTTGCCAGGTCTTTTTCTGGTCTTCGTAAGTCGCCAGATCGCCCGCGCGGATCGCTTTCATGGCTTCCGCCGAGGCGTTCAGGGCTGTGGTCATGGGGGTGCGCGTAAGAGCGCCGGCTAAGATAGCCAAACCGCTGGCCCACGAGCCAAATTCACGCACCGGGTCCGCCTCGGGGCGCTTTTTTGTCCAAGGCTCGATTTGCACTGCGTTGGGCCGAGCAGGCTTGTCCCAACCTTGTTGGCCGAGCGCCAGAATCTGGTCGGTGAAACTGCCTTTGGGGGCGGCCGCCGCCTTAGGTTCCGGTTTGGGCTTTGGTTTGGTCTCGGCGTTAGGAGCAGTGCCCATTGGAGTAGCTACTGACCCCAACGTGTTGACGACGGCGGTGGGGTCGGCGGCGGTGGTGGTTGTCGATCCAGACATGCTTGCCTCTTAAGCCGAAGCGCCGGCAAGCGCCGCCGCGAAATTGCCGATTGCCTTAGCGAACGCAGTGTCCTGAGCGACGTTGGCCTGCATGATCTCGCTGTACATAGCCTCGCTCAACCCCGTGGCTTTCATGCCTTGGGTCATCATGTCCTGCGAGATCTTGAACGCCGTGCCCATCGTCTGTTCATTGACCGACTGCTGGGCCTGGGCTTCCATTGTGGACCCCGACAGGCCCAGTTTGTCGTAGGTCGACCGCACGTTGGCCATGCCGGCGTTCTGCTGCTGGTTCACGAGCGCCTGCGCGCCGGGCGGCAGAGGACCGCCCAAGCCGGCGGACATCATCTGCTGCCCTTCCTGGCCGAGTGTGCCGGCAGCCTGCGAGAGCGGCTGGTATCCCTTGGGCATCTGGTTGCCGCGCAGGGCTTCGTAGCCAAGGCCGAGGCCGCCTAAAGCCACACCGGGGGTGAGCCCAAGGGTGCTGAGAAGATCGGTAGGATCGGCCATCGATTAGGCTCCCTTTGTGGACGACCCGGCCAGAGCGCCGGCAAAGTTGCCGATCGCCCCGGAGGTCGCCGCGCCTTGCGCCACGTTGGCGTTCATAATTTGCGCCAGGGCGGCGTTGGCCGCCTGAGCGGCGCTCAAGCCCTGCGACATCAGTTGCTGCATGATGGAGTAGCCCTGGCTGGCCATAGCTTCGTTCACACCGGCCTGGGCCTGCGCTTCCATGCTGGACCCCGAGAGCCCCATTTGCGCGTATTTTGACCGGATCTGTTGCATCGCGGCGTTTTGAGCCTGGTCGAGCTGTGCCTGGGCTTCCGGCGGCAGCGCGTTGTTCAGCGCGCCTTGGGTAAGCTGGTTGGCCTCGGCGGCCAGGGTGTTGGCCTGTTGTTCCAGCTGGGCGTAGCCCTTGGGCATCTGGTTGCCCTTCAGCACGTCGTAGCCCATGCCCAGACCCGCCAGAGCGAGGCCAGGATTGGCTTGAATGGTGCCAAGCGGGTCGCTGAACAGATTCTTAATGCCGCCGGCTCCCGCCGCCCCACTGGCGCCGCCGCTCGCGGCGCCACCGAGACCCGGAGCGGGCGTGTTGATGTTCCCGGTGGCCATTGTTCCGGGCACGGCGGGAGATCCCACCGAGGCCACATCGCCCGCCCCGGCGCCGTTGCCGCCGAACAGGTTGCTAAAGATGTTGCCGCCACTGGGCGTGTCGACCGGCGCGTTGCCCATCGCCGAGACCGGCGCGCCAGACGCCATTTTGCCGAGAGCGTCGAGTTGCGTGTTGGGGCCAATCGTTCCCGACGTGTTGCCGAGAGACGGGACGCCCTGCGTAAGGTCCCCGCTGATGTTCGGAAGGCCGCCCGAGGTAGCGTCGGCGGCAGTTGTGAACGCCTGGGTGGGGTCGTATGTCGGCCCGAGCGCGCTTACCGCGCTCTGCGCGCCCCCAGGAGCCGCGCCGCCAGCGCCGCCCAGGCCTCCCATGCTACCGGCGATGCCGCCGCCCACGCCGCCCGTCAGAGCGCCCGTCAGCGGGTTGATACCCGTGGCTAGGCTGCCCAGACCGCCGCCCAACGCGCCAGCCACAGCCCCGCCGGCGGTCGATCCTAGCGAACTGCCAAGAAGACCGCCGAGGCCGCCCGTTACCGCGCCGCCGATGAGGCCCGCTTCGGCCCCTTGCAGCGGGTTTTTGCCCATAAGCGCCGATTCTCCGGCGCCCAGGACCGCCCCGCCAATACCGAACTCGGCGGCAGTCCCGAGCGCACCGGCCAAGCCAGTGCCGGCGATGCCCGCGGCTGCCGCCGTCCCACCCGCACCCGCCGCAACGGCTGCGCTGCCGACAGCGCCGGCGATCGCTTCACCAATGGCGGCGATGAAGGTGAAAATAGGCATCAGTCAGCGTCCTTTACGATCAAAACTTCGTCGACCTTGTCAACGTCGGTTTCATCGGTGGCGTGGATGCAGAACCATACAACGTCCGTCAGCGCGTGGACCTCGTGGTTCTGCCCGGCTACGATGTTCAACGCCGCAGGCCCTTTGTGTAGCGTCCGTTTGCCGTCCACACCGAGCATGATCGACCCGGAGGCCAAAATGCTCAGGTGGTCGAAAAGGTGCTTATGGGATACTAGCACATACCCCTCGGGGATTCGCACCTCTTTTGCGTACATGCCGGGGAAGAAGTGGTGCCGGATGCTATCGCTGGGGAACTCGCTAAACGGCCTCATGATTGCGCGTCCGCGTACCACATCTTCTGGTACTGGAGGTTGCCGAACACCGACTTCAGTTCCGCGGTGGGTTGACCGGCGCTGTCGTGGAACCGGAATTTGACGGCCCGGTTCAGCTTCATCCAGCCGTAGAAGTGCTTGTAAAGCTCGATGCCTTCGTTCTTGGCCCCGTTGCGCACGTACAGGAAGATGTTCTGCACGATCGGATCGGCAAACAACGGCTCGTAGACCAGCGTGGACAGACCGACGGCATTGTCGGTGGCCACGAAGCTGTATTGATTGTCCATCGCCCAGGCGCGCATCCAACGCTGGATGACGGGGAGCGGCGGGTTGCCGAAATCCTCCTGAATCATAGGGACGGCCCATCCGGCCAGCCGTTCGATATCCGTCGGGATGACCCGATGGATAGGGACGGCCACGGGGGTGGGGTCCATCGTCACTGACGGCGGCGAGGAGGGCGGCGCGGCGACGGGGAATTTACGGCTCATGTTAATCCTAGCTTGTTGCTGGCTTGCAGGTGTTCCTGCGCATGAAGCCAGATCCAAGAGGCGACTTGGTCCGGCTTGCTGAAATCTACATCCGTCAGGTCATTCCCGGCAATGCCGAGCACTTGGTTGACCTGATTGTGGATTTCTTGGTGCGTTTGCAGCCAGTTCGGCAAAGCGGTTTCGAGAGGGATCGGGTCGAGCACGTAGGAAGACAGGTCAACCCCGTGCTGCGCCAGGATCGCCGCGTTTTGCCGGGTGTGCAGGTCCGCGTTTGAGAACGAGAACTGCTGCATGCCCTTTATGTCGTTGAAGACGTTGTAGAGGTTGGCCAGCATTAGAACGAATACCCACCAATGGCGATGTCGTTGTTCTGCAAAGTGTTGGCGGACTTCCACCAGATCGTCTGCGGGGTCACCAGCGGCAGGTCGGTGAACTGGCCGGCGTTGGCGAACCCATCAAGCGTGACGCCCGCGCTGGCCCCGATCATGTATTGGGCGGCCTGGCCGGTGTTGGAGGCCGCCACAGCCAGTTGCGTGGCCGACAACGACGTGCCGGCCATCGTCCCCCAGGTTGCTGCGGCGCTGTACGGCACGACCGTTGCCAGGCTCAAACTGGCGTAGGTGTTGAGGGCGCTGGCGGCCGCCGACAGCACGATGGTGGGACCGACGTAAACCCGGTTGGCGCGTTGCACGAAGGCCGGCAACTGAGACGACGCGGTGGTCACACCGACCCAGAGCAAGGTCGAGTAGGTGTAGCCGCTGGGCAGGTGGGTGCCGGGGTACAACGTGCTGACGACCGACGACCCGGCGGTGTAGCCAAGGGTCGCCCAGTTGCCGGTGGTCGGGTTGTAGATTGCGTAGATCGCCAACTGCGAGGACGCGGGCATCGACCCCGTGTCCATCCCGTTGGCGCCAGCGATGCCGCCATTGAACACCAGCGACAGGCCCGCGCCTTTGACCGCCAGGCCGCCCAACGTGATTTCGGCCACCAGTTCGTTGGCCGTCCAGGCCGCCGTCAGGACGCTGCCGGCGGACGAGCCCGCCACGCGGCTGCTGGACCCGCCGACCGGGTACACGAAATTGGTCGGCTGGGAGTTGAGGTGGAACCCGCCGGCGCCGGTGTTGAGGGCGCTGTCGTAGATCAGGTAGAGCACGTTGCCGGCGACGATCTCGCCGCCGCTCAGGGCGACCGGCCCGGCGACCGTGTCCTTGTAGACCGTCAAGGCCGACAAAGAGTTCACGGCGACGGTCGTCCCGCCAGTGTTGGTCGCGGCGGCCACGCCGCTGAAGACCGCGTAATTGGCGTAGGACGGTACCGAGGGCGTGTTCAACGCCGTGACCATCGTGATGGCGTTGGTGCCGGAGACGGAGCAGGGGATCGGCGTCAGCGCGCCGAGGGCGCTGAAGTTGTTGTCGAGCTGTTGCCCGGTGGCGGTGGTCAGCGCGGCGAAGGTGGTAGGAAGGGACATAATGGCCTCACACAAGGGACTGGTAGTTCTGCACCACGAGCGTGATGGAGACCACCGTTAAGTCGGGGGCTGAAGTCTGGGCGGTAATGCCGATGAGCGATCCCTGCTGGGAGTTGGCAAACTCAAGCTGGGCGAGCCCGGTGCGGCCCCACACCATCGGCTGGCTGGAGCTGTTGGTCCAGCTGATTGTGCCGCCCGACGTGTTCGTCCACGTCAGGGACAACGACGTGTTATAATAGGGGCTCGTCGTGGGGGTGGTGCCACTGTCGATGGCGATCGAGAACGGCGCCGCCGAGATCTGGTTGTAATTCACGAGGCCGAACACCCGGTTCGTCATCTTTTCGAAGACGTAGCTCGGGAGGTCGTAGAGCTTCGACTGGATCGTCTTGACCAGGGTGGCGGACGGGTTTTGGAACAACGGGAAAATGCTCGTTCCGTCAGTGCCGTAGGCCGTCATTTGCGAGTTGATTTCGTGCGTCGTGACGAACAGCAGGGGTTTTTCCTGGCTGGCCGTCCACCAGTGCTTGCCGTCCCACATCAGCAGCTTGTTGACTTGTAGGCCGGTCACCGGGTCGATGATGGGCAACAGGAGCATGTAGACGTGGATGCCGAAGATCACGGCGACCGCGGCGCTCGGGCTGATCGTGTAGGACGTGTACGGGACGCTGCTATAGAATCCGTCGAGCGCGTCGGAGATTTTGGTGACCGCGCCGCCGTAGGAGATGTGAACGCCGAACGAATTGGCGAACACGATATTGCGCGAGAACACCTGAACGCTGTTGGGCCAGGACGACCCGATTTGCGGGTCGACGTTCTGGTTCGTGAAGGTCGTAGTCGGCGGCGAGCCACTGGTTGACACGCCCGAGATGTAATTCATCGAGCTGTCGGCGATCAGGTAGAGGAACCCGTTCGATTGTTTGACGCCGGTGAAGCCGATTTTCAGGAACGAGTCGGTGGACTGGAACGCGCCGCCGCCATCCGGAGTGCCGAAGTCAGACGGGCTTTCGGGTGCGGTGAACAGCACCTTGGAGCCGTTAATGACCCAGGCATGCTGTTGGTAGGTTTCGACGTCCGAGCCTTGAACCCCGATCGGCATCAAGGCCACCGCAGCGGTCGCAACGGCGTTCAGGGAGTCGTAGATGTATATCGTTGGCGGGTCGGACGACGAGTAGCCTTCGCCGCCTTTAGTGATCGTAAAGCCGGTCACCGAGCCGCTGGACACCGTAGCCTTGATCGAAGCCCCGCTGCCGCCACCGCCGTAGACCGCGACTGCCGTGGTGGAGGTGTAGCCCGTCCCGCCAAAGCCTGGAGCGGAGAGCGTAACCGCCGTGATCACACCGCCGACGACGGTCGCCGTGGCGGTCGCCGTAGTGTTGCCGCCGCCGCCCGCGAACGCGAGGTAGACGTAGTCGATCGGGCTGTAGCCGCTGCCCGGGTTGGACACGTTGATCGTGCTGATCGACCCGTTCTGGAGCGTCGATGTGAACGTCGCGCCCGACCCCGATCCGCCGATAGCGGTGATGGTCAAGGGCGCGGTCATCGCCTCGCTGGCCACGGTCTGGGAGTTATTGACCGTGTAGGTGCCGATGCCCCCGGTGGCACCGCCCGTTTGCGCAGTGATGTACGTGCCGGCGGTTACGCCAGTGCCGCTGATGAACTGGCCGACCTGTATGACGCCAGACGCAACCGCGGTGACTGTCAGCGTGGTAGTGGCAATAGACCCCGTGAACGATACGGAAGAATCGCCGTTGTAGCCGTAGCCCCCGCTGCTGATCGACACGTACGGGCCGATGCCGCCCGCTTTATACAGGGTCGTGCCATCCCACAGAAAATAGCCGTTGGTCTGCTGGGAGACGATGGCGAAATACTGGTTTCCCCACTGGGTCAGGCCGATCGAGGTCGGCGACGGCGACGTGATCGTGCCAGCCGGGGCGATGGTGGTCGCCGCCGATGTGTTTTCGTTGACCGCCACGATGCTGCCGTCCGACAGGAACACTATGCAGTAGGGCACAGTGCCGATGTTCCCGAACCAAAAGAACGCGACCGTTTTGCCGCCGGTGGCGGCGTAGAGGTTCGAACCGATGCCGTAGAGGGTCCGCGCGTTGCTTTTGCCCAGCGGCATGAACCCGTCGCAGATATACATCTGCTGGCTTTCGATGGCCGGACGCGACGGCTTCGTGTTGATGGTTTCGAAACCATCAAACAGGATCTGCATCGGGTTGGCGGGGAAGTTCACCGAATACGATGGACGCCCCGGGAGACCACCGCCCTGGCCTTGGCTCTCAGACATCGTTACGCTCCCGCATCAGTAGCGCCCATAAGGGTTCGTATTGCGGCCCGGTTGCGCAGCGTTACGATACATCGGCATTTTGCTGTCGAACAGCTTGCGGTAATACTCAGCCGCGTTGAGGTTCTGCAACTCGAGGTACGCCAGATGCGCGGCCATGTAGGGCACGGCCTCGGTCCAAGGGTCGGGAATGGCTTCCACGTCCTGATCGGTCGTTAGGTCCTGCGGGTAGCAATAGCAGTCGATTTCAAGCTGATATTGTTGGCTCGGCAGGGGATAGCAATAGAGGCTGCCGGACGCGCCCTGGCCGAACTGACTGCACATCGTGGGGACGTAGTAGTACTGGTTCGGGTACTGCCGAATCATCGCTTGGTAGGTCGAAAACGAGTACATCGGCAGGCTGTATCGATAGCCCGAATAGATCAACGACACCGATCGGATGCCGTAAACCGGCCCGATTCCGGGGAAGTTCGACAGCGGGATGTCCGCAAAATTGTAGATTTCCTGGCCGTTGTTCAAAGTCAGGATCGGCGAGGTCGCAGCAACAGCGGTGGCCCCGGTGCCGGTCGGGTCAGTGATCGTGATGTACGGTTGAAAATACCCGCTGCCGCCAAACGTCACGTCGATGTTGACGATCATGCCGTCTTCCACCGTGGCTGTGGCGGTGGCCTGGGCTCCAAGCGGGTATAGGGACCGGCCGTCGGGCGCGTCGGGGGCGGTGACCGTCACGGTGGGGTTGGTGTAGCCCGATCCAGGCGCAGTCACGGTGATGGTTTCTACGCCGCCGGAGATCGGCGGTAGGATGCGCAAGCACTGCGACCGCATCGCGACTTCACGCCGCGCCCGGTTGATATAGTTGATCAGGGTGAACGGCGCGATCAGCTCTTGCCGCGTGTCGCTGATCATCTGCTGGACGGTCTTCATGTAGCTGAACAGCGTTTGTGTCACCGGCCACCCCCCTGCTGCTGCGGTTGTACACCAAGCTGATTGGCTCGAACAGGATTACCGCTTTGCGGATACTGGCCAGGGTTGACCGACCCGTTCGAGATCTGCCGCGCTCGGGACGAGAATAGCTGGTACTGCTGCCACATGCGGTCGGCGTCCGCCGCGCGCTGGGCCGACAGGTACGCGAGATACGCCGCGTAATACGGCACCGAGTCCGTGTAAGGATACGGGATGGCTTCGGGGTCCGTGTCGGTCGAGAGGGCGGCGGGGTAGCAGACGCAGTCGACGTTCATGACGTAGTTCTGGTCGGGCGTCGGGTTGAAATACAACGTGCCGTTCACGCCCTGGCCGAACTGCGAATACACCGTCGGCTGGGCCAGGACGGGGACCGGGTTGTTGAGGTAGTAGAGTTGGAAGTACGGGAACGGCCGGGGCTCCATCCACACCTGGCCGTTGCCGATGTTCAGCGTGGCCCCACGGACGTTGAACACGCCGGCGGCGCCCGTCGGCAGGCCAGTGATCGACGAGAACCCGTAGACCCCTGTGCCGGCCGTCATTTGCAGCGTGGAATACGCGCGGATGCACTCGGTTTCGCCGGCCAACTGGCCGCGCGCGACATTGATGTAGCTCGTCAGGTCCGAGGTCGAGTAAAGCTGCGTCGACGCCCCGGGGTTTTGTAGGAGCTGTTGGGTGCGTGTCAGGTAGAGCGTAAGCATCACGGCTTCCTATAACGAAAAAGGGGGCGGGGTTTAACCCCCACCCCCTCTCGACGCGCGGCTGGATGCAGAGCTTTAGAGCGGCTGCATATATACGGTAAGCGGGGTGCTGCTCGCCGCCACCCAGTAGGCGGTCGTCACCGCGGCAGCGGTGCCGCTGGAACCCGAACCACCGGTGATGGTCAGGGTCGGGGCGGTGGCGCCGCTCGACGCGCCGGTGTTGGTGCAAAGGACCGCAGTCACAGTGCCCGAACCGGTCAGGGTCGGAGTGATGGAGGCGTTCACGATCGAGCCGTAGTTCGGATCGTACGGGTTCGGCAGAACCTGCACGGCCGGAACCGAGGTGTAGCCGGCGCCGGCGTTCACCACGGTGTAGCCGGTCACAATGCCGCCGCTGATGGTCGCGGTAGCAGTGGCCTGGACGCCCGGGCTCGGCGGAGCCGCGATCAGCACGATCGGGGGCAGAGTGTAGCCCGAGCCGCCGCCGCCGGACGGCAGCGCCAGCGCGATGGCGCCGCCGATAACGGCAGTCCAGATCGAGCTGTTGTTCGAGACCACGGTGGTGGTGGCGGCCGTGTAGCCGGTACCCGCGGTGGTTACAGCGGCGCCGGTGGCGATGCCGTTCGGGTTGACCACGCGGAGGTTCTGGCCGTCGCTGTGGACGTAGCCTTCGGAGACCGAGACTTCGCCGGCGGCGTAGGACGAGCCGCCGGCAAACAGCCACTGACCGGATACGGGGTCAAGCCACTGCATCGGCGCGCCGGCGACCATCCAATCGCCCGGCGGGACCGGCAGGCATTCACCGTTGCCGAGCACGAAGACGTTGGTGGCGGCCTGCGGGGCCGCGCCGATCAGAGAGACCGGGTAGAGGGACTGGGGATACGGAAGACCGATGCCCGGCCCGCCAAGACGGTTTTGTGCCATGTTCGGTTCTCCTTAGAAGGCGGCCCCGCCGATGCCCGTGATCACGGCATTGGCGGACGGCTTGGCGGTGATGATGTTGTAGCCCAGGATCGTCACGCCCTGCTGGCCGATCTGGCCCAACGGAACGAGCGAGTAGAACCCGGAGAAGTCGAACGCGGCGTCTTCGCTCATGTAGAACGAGGTGTACTTCGTGTTGACGAAGTAGGCCGAACCCTTTGGGCAGAAATGGTCGGCGAAGATGGGGACGCCGGCGATGTTCACGTTCGGGAAGGACGACCGGATCGAGGTGTTCATGCCCGAGTAGGTAGCGTTCGGGTTCACGAAGACCTGCTCGACGCCCACGAACGAGTTGTTCAGGGTGGCAAAGTCGCCCGGGTTCATCACGCCGAAGGTCGGGGCTTCGCCGCCGGCCGCGTCGGTGATCTGGAGCAACTGCTGGGACATGGTCTGACGGGTGTAGCCCGCGGTACCCGGCAAGCCGGTCCCGGTGGCGGCCACGTAGGCCTGGCCCTTCCAAGTGGCGTTGCCGGCGGACAGACGGTTGATGCCGCCGTAGCTCGGGTAGTTCAGGCCGTTGTCGAACCCGTCCGCGAAGCCGTTCGGCTGCAAGGAGTTGGTCGAACCGCCGAACATCAACGGCGCCAGGTTCTGGACGCTCGTCGCGTACACGTCGTTCATACGGGCCTTGAGCAGCGAAATCTCGCGGTCGGTGGCCTGGATGACGCTTTCGCCGAACGGCAGGGGGACCGGGACCACCCAGTAGCAGGTGTTCCACTGCGCGTCCTGCACACCGGGGGTGATGTTCGGCTGGTTAAACCCGCCGCCGTACCCGGTGAACTGGCCCTGCACCATGCTCTGGCCCTGGACCGGGATGGTGATCTGGCTCAAGCCGCCCGCGACCTTCTGGGCGTTGCCCATGAGGTAGAAGAACGTCGGGGTGGCGAAGTACATCTGAACGAACAGACGGGGAACAAACGCGCGCCGAGTCGTGGCTGCGAGTTCGTTATAAAGACCGCCGGTCGGTACTGCACCAGTGCCGGGAATAGGCATATCCGTAACTCCTTTCTATTACCGGCCGCGTACTTGGCGCAGGGTATCGTTGACGAGGGAATCGAGCGCCATCGGGTCATCCGGATTGGCGAACAGCTTTTGCATGTGTTCGGAGGTCCGGTCGTCTGCGCTGAACAGATCGAAGCGGTTGCTGCCGGTGCTGCGGACGGGTTCCGCCGGCGGGTGCATGCGTTCGAAGGCAGCAGCGGCCACTTCGTGGTCGGCTACGCCCTTCTCTTCCATGAACTTTTCGACCTCTGCGAGGCCCTCGTCGGTGTACCCACTCGCGCGCAGTTTCGAGCGGCCCTTTTCCCAGGTGCCCTGAAGCTGCGCCATCTTCTCGCGCTGTTCGCGCTTGTTTTCGGCTTCCTCGAGCTTCGCTGACATCGCTTCAAAGCGTTTGGTCAGATCGCTGACTTCGCCGCGCACGGCTTCGGTCGCGTCCAGTTCGGGGATGAGGGCGTCGGGATCCAACACCTTCTTGGCCTCAAGGACCATGCGGCGGGTTTTGGGGTTCGCCAGGAGCCGGTTAAGCTCGTTGGTCACCTTCTGGTGAGCTTCGAGCTGGGCCTGGTCGATTTCCACGAGGGCCATCGGTTAGCCCTTGTTCGGGATATGGGAGATCGACATGTCGGTGCTCTTCTGCGCGTTGGGCAGATGGCTCTTACGACCGCCGATATCGATTTGGTCCATCGGGACGCGCACGATCATCGAATCGTTGCCCTTGGGGATGGACTTGGTGTTGTCTTGAAAGATGTTGACCATGGTGATCTACCTTATGCCGCTGGAGGTGCTGGGGGCGCCGGGGGCGCGCCGCCACCGGCAGGAGCTTGTGGGCCCGCCTGCATCGCGCGCATTGCGGCGACCTGCGGTGCATTCTGCTGCTGCTGCGACAAAAGCCGCTGCATCGTACTGGTTTGAACCCCGGGGGGAACGGAGCCGGGCGGGACGTGCTTGGCGAGCGAGTTTAACGCCTTGAGCACGGCCTGACCCGGCTCAGACCCAACCCCTAAAAGGGGAACGGTCTCTTCCATTAGCCGGACGACCACCGCCAACCGTGAAAGTCCTGCAGCTTCCTGGCCCCGATTGGGGACAGGCTGGCTTACCGGGGAGGAGCCAAAAGGCGGCTGACCCGGTGCCCCACCACCAACACCCGGAGGTGCCGGCGGTGCGCCTGCGCCACCCGGAGGCGGCGCAGCTGGATTCATAGCGGGGGGTGGCATGTCCGGCATTGGATTACTTGCGACCCTTGCGGTGAGACTTGCGAGCCATGACTGCCTCCTGAGTTTGAGTTGAACGCCCGAGGGGGCTCCTCTCCCAACAACCGCCACCCGGCGTCCGTGAAGACGAAGGAAGGCAACTGCCTCGGGTATTTACACGTTTACGAAAGCCGACGTTGACCGCGAAACAAGCGTGATGTAACGTCCGTATCACCCGGTAATTTAAGGATCGACAGTGTCGGATTGGATGACCACGAAGCAGGTAGCGCCGATCTGCGGGGTGTCTCGTCTGTGGCTTTTCAGGCACCGGAACGACGGCGTGGGGCCGCCTTACCACCGCCGGGGTCGTAAGGTCCTCTATCGACGCGATGAAATTGAGGCCTGGCTTAACGCCCAACGTGTAGGGGCGGCGCGGTAGGGTCTGGTTGCGGGAGCAGGATTCGAACCTGCGGCCTTCTGGTTATGAGCCAGATGAGCTACCGGGCTGCTCTACCCCGCGCCATTCCTTTGGTGAACACGGTAGGATTTGAACCTACGGCCCGCTGATTAAGAGTCAGCCGCTCTACCACTGAGCTACGCGTTCTTCCTCGCGGTCTTACTTCTTTCCGTGCCCTTTGGTCAAGATCTCGGGATGTTCGGATATGAGTTTTTGCTTGGCGTCTTGCATCTGCTTGTAGCGCTGTTTCAGCAGGTCTTTCTGCGGGAACGGCAGCAATTCGATCGCGCTGTCGCCGCCCAGGAACCCAGCCTTGAGGCCGAACCCGATCAGGTCCTTGTGGTCTTCGGCGAAGATCGGGCTGGTGGAGTGGCTGTCAACGGTCACACGGCGGTCTTCCGGCAGGTCATACAGCAGGAACTGCGACACGGGACCCGTGGTCGGGTCGGTCGAGTACATCTTGCCGTCCTTCTGCTGGAGCAGGCTCAGGGTCTTGTCCGCGGCGGCGGCGCACTGCCGTTCGAGAAGCAGCGCGCGGTCCCGCATGCGGGGCGATGCCATCCGCGTGAGCGTCTCGGCATGCACACCCGCGCGAACGCCGGCTTCGCCCTGGCCGGACATGATGTTGTTGAACCCGGCGACCTCTTCCATCGACTTGTGGATAAGCTCGATGAACTGGAACATCTGTCCAGGCATCTGCGGCGTGAGGTCGGTCACGCTGCCGCCGGCGCCCAAGTCCACAAACCCGGCGGTTCGGAACTCGGCGTATTTCTCGTCGTTGATGCCTTCGCCGCCGCTGAACGCCAGCAGCTTGTCTACCTGGAGGCCCATCATGCGCTTCGCGTCGTCGTAGAGGGTCGACAGCAAGGCCTGAGGCTCTGCCAGGTCGATGATCTCCGACTTGCCCCAAACCAGTCCAGGCACACGGTTCGCCTGGATGAGCGAGAACGGCTGAGTTTCGGGGGCGAAGAAGTTCTCCCGCTTGAAGTACGGGCTGACGATGATGTCCGGCTCGATCAGCAGGACCGTGGTGTAATCCTGGCGGTCGTCGTCCTTGATGTACAGCTCGTGGAACTGCACGAGGTCGATCATGAGTTCCGGCGGCACGACGCCGTTGGGCACGTCGCCGGACAACTGGACCACGCCGCCGGGCTGCTGGCGCTGCGTTTCAAGGTCGGTGTTCAGGATCGAGGTCGACAGCACGTTATGGAAGAAGCTGTTGTCGACGGCGTCGGCGCTCTCCCGGTTCGAATGGGACTTGATGCGTCGGTACATACTCTCGGCGTCGGGCAGGTGGCTGATGCGCCGCCAGACTTCTTCGAGGGTCATCAGGCCGCTTTCGCACACCGCCTCTTGGTCGTCGAGGTTGTTCATGTCTTCGCGGTACACGCCGAACTGCCAGGGCATGACCAGCTTGGCTTCGAGCCCGGCGTTGCCCCACATCTGTTTCAGGATTGCCGCACCGTAGCGCAGCGAGATGTCCACGCCCTCGGCGAACATCACGTCGATGTCCTTGCGTTCCCATTCCCGCGTTAGGACCCGGGCCGTGATCTCGCCCTGCGCCAGGACAGACCGGTCGTAGTGGCTTTCGAAGTCCAGCACGAAGCGCAGATCCACCGGGCTGAAAAGGTGAGACGCCGAGCGGTCGATGTGCGCGTTGAGCGTGTTCATGATCGACCGCGACCCGTTGGGCCGTCCGGTGTCGATCAACAGGCTCTGGGCACGGGAAAGCGCGGCGCGTGACGAGGCGGACGCCCGGCAAGCGTCTTTGACCATAATGACCTTGCGCAGGAGGTCAGCCTTCGATTTCGGCAAGATCACGTTGCTTGACCTTTGACACGCAGCGGGTTAAGTCAGGGCGTTTCCTCTGTCTAATACCCTTGACCCCCGGTTGGTAATACCCCGACCGGGGGTTCTTTTTCAATGGGTTTGGTCACGGCTTGGGGAAGTGCTGCCCCATGTTCCCATTCCGCGCCACCTGGGACGCCGTCATGTTGTGGTTTTTCACGACGCCCTGAAGCGCCTGGACGCCGCCGCCGGCGAACGGACCGTTACGGGTCGCCTTCGCGAAGTCCGCCCCGGCCCGCGAGTCCACTAGGCCCGTCGTGCCACGCGTCTGCGCCATCACCCGCGTGACCTCGTTGTTGACGACCACGCTGCTGGTCTCGCCGGCCCGGGCGTCGTCTCGCATGTTCGTGATCTTCATCGCGCCCATCTCGGACACGTTCTCGCCCAGGGCCTCGGCGGCCATCTCAGCGCGGTTCTGCGCGGCCTGCTCCATGCCCCGGTAGACGTTGTCCGCCACCTTGCCGATCGACTTGGCTAGGTGCGGTGCGGCCAACTCAGGCTGGGTGTCGCGCATGTCGCCGCCGCACAGGTCGCACACCAAGGGCGGAGGATCGTCGTAGCGGTCGTGCAGATGCTCGAACGTGCCCTGGCAATCAGGGCATTGGTATGTGCGGATTACGGGCATGTGTTAACGGCCTCTCCACGCCATGCGGGCTGCATCGAGGGCGGCCGCACGGCGGTCGGCTACCTTGCCCTTGAAGTACTGGTTCAGCTTGTGCTTCGACAGCAGCTGGTATTGATCGCCTGGCGACAGGGCCGCCTTGGACCGTTCGAACTTATACGTCCGGTTTGAACTGATCAGGCCCTTGCGCTCGTGCTGCTCCCAGCAGACGATGGCCATGGCCACAGCCAGCACACGGTCGTCGTGGTCGTTACCCTCGGCCTTGATGCTGTCGCCGTCGCGCGTGACCGACCGCATCTCCTCGATCATGTCGCGCGACCGGATGATCAGGCCCCCGTTGGTCAGGAAGTCACGCAGGCGCTCCATCATCGGCACCTTGTTGACCGACGTCGTCTTCCAGTGGATCGACCCTTGGCCAGGGATCAGCGCGTCCGGCCGCGAGTAAAGGTAGCTCTTGCAGTTCTGGAAGAAGTTCTTCAGGCCCTGCTCTTCCGCCTCTTTCTGCAAATATCCGTTCGTCACGATGCGCTTGAGCATCTGGTACTCGTGCAAGACCGCGGCGCCGGGGCCGTTGATCTCGAGCATCAGGCGGGTGTTGCGGTACCACCCCATCAGGCTTGCCAGGACCCAGGCGAACTGGTGGGGCTGCACGTTCGGGCTGGCAAACTCGGCAACCTGCTCGATCTTATCGGCGAAGCACCGCATGACCTGGGCGCAGCTGCGGTCGTTGTTCTCGTTCGCGCCGTATGCCGGGTCGGCGGCGATGACGTACACGCCGTCGGGCTTGGGCTCTTCCCACACCTTCAACTGGATCTCGCGGCGCGTCCTGGCCGGCTCGATCCCCATGTGGATGAACTCGGTGCCGGTGTAGTACTTCCACGACTTGAACTCGTCGCTGGCGATGTTCTTGTTGATCTCGGTAAGGCGATCGGACGAGAAGAAGTTGCTACCGTCGGTGGTGAACATCTCCTCTTCGACCCACGGGTGCTCACGGCCCTGGTACTCGTCGAACGCCATTTCGGCGTCGTCTTCCCCTTCGTCGTCTTCGCCAAACGCGAACGGGTTCGTCTCCTTGCGGTACCACGCCAGCTGTTCGCGGGTGATCTCCCAGCCGTATCGCTCCTTGACCTCGGCGATCCGCTTGGCTTCCTCCCGGGTGATCGCCGGGGACCCAAACTTCTCGAACTGCAACGTGTTCGCCCGGATCCGATGCGTCGGCACCAGATACCAACCGGTGAAGATCGTCGCCTCTTCGAGGTCGTTGGATACCGCCTTCTTCCACATCTGGTGCCAGTCGGACCCCACGTTGCGGCCGGTCGATTCCCACAGGAACAGCCGGTCGGGGTTCTCAAGCGCCAGGGACTTACGGAACGACGACAGGCCTTCGGGGTTGTTGTAGGTGCCGACCTCGGATGCGTGGACCATCGTGAGGCCCTGGCCACGGCCAAGGGCGCCGCCGCCGGCGGTCTGTTTCACGCCCGCCGACAGGAAGGTCACAGTGCTGCCGTTGGCAAACCGACCGCCGTAACGGTTGGTCTTGAAGGCCGGGAATTTCAGTTTCGCCGGCAAGTTACTGAGGATGAACTCGACCTCGGTCCGGGCCTCTGACATGTGTTGGGCGGTGTCCAGAAGGAAGGCCCCACGTGACCCTTTGTGCATCGCGATCCACATGGCCGAGAAGGGCCGACAGATCGTGGAGATGCCCTGCTGACGGCCTTTCCCCCACTTAAAATCATGGATCCCGCGCTGTAATCCCTCAAAAATTAAGTCCAGGCCGCGCTCCTGGGCGGGGTATAATTGCCCACCCAGCGTGATTACACCGCGCTCTTTCGAGGGAATTACGCAGTAATTAAGGAACTCAAGGAACACATCCTTGTAGGCGGCGGCCTTGTCGTAAGACCACACCTCGCCTGTCTCGGCCATATAGTCCGCGGTATGTACCGCCGGAGCGGGCAGGTTACCGTCCATAGCCTCGGCCTGGCTGCGGGGCGGTCAAGCGCTGCACGGCGACCTCGGTCTGTCCTTGGACGGACGACCAGAACACCGCGGCGTTGGGCGTGGTGGTCACAAAAGCGCCGTCCAGTGGGCTGCCATCTTCCGGTGGGATGATCAGGAAGGCGCCACCGAACTCAGTCGACGCGTTCCGCTCCAGCCGGTCGGCCATAGCCCGGAACAGTTCAGCGGCTTCGTTGGGGGTCATTGGGTCTTCTCCACTGTGTACACCAGGCCCCCGGTTTCCGCGAACCGGTACGTGATGTTTTTCTTCGGCGCGGGTCTTGGTGTTGTATCCCAGCCGTTGAGTTGGGCGACAGTGTATAATTTCGGCTCGATCAGGAACCCAACGCCAAGCGGGCCTTCCCTCAACGGCAGGGAGAACACGTCCGGCTCCAGTTCCAGGGTTTCTTTGGGGACGCAAATCCAATCCGGGCGGTTACCGCCCAGCTCATTCGTCGCCCTCCTGACGAAACGCCTTAGGTCTTCCTCTGAATAGATCATCGATCCCTCGCGTTCGACATGGCCGTCGCGTCGTAAGCCTCAAGGTCGGCGCGGGCCCGGGGGTTCATACCCTGAATTCCGATAGCAGACGTTGGAAGGCCGTGTCTTGGCGGTACATGTCCAAGTAGATCCTGGGTATGACCGCCTCACGCGTAGTCTGCGTCAACATCGCGTATAATTCCGGCGGGGCCCGCATAATTAGCGGGGTTTTTACGGGCATCAAGAGGCCCGCGGTTTTGATCACAGCGGGAGCTGCGAATGCCGCTGTCAGGCCCGTGAGGAACCCCCGGCGACGTAGGGTCATCCGCCGTACTCGTGGTCGAATTTACCGCGGATGTGCTTGTGCAGAGCTTGGCCGATCGACGGGGCGTTCGTCACGCGTTCAGCCACATCGGGCGGAACACCGCCATAAATAGCGGTTTTGCCGGAATTATAGGTCACATGCAGCGCCCTGGCGTCTGCGTCGTAACCCACTGAATTTATGTGGCTGCTGAAGACTTTGGTCATGGTGGGGGGCATTGGTGAGGAGCCTTTGCTGGTGGGCCATAATCACAGAGAAAACGTCCGGGGTCAAGCGTAACAGTGAGAATCGTTTATTTTTATGGGGGGCGCGGGGGTGTGTGTCCCAAGAATCATGGACTCCGCGTCCCGATGCGTTTCCGGATCGTTCCGGATCGGCATCGATCGGACCCGGAATGATCGTCGATCGATCCGAACCGGACGCGTTATAATGAGCACCGCATATGATAGGCGCCGCATATGGTATGCTAGGCTGATGATCGGCATCGCATATGATCGCCAGGTAGCGATGGACGATCGAGGCGATGGACGCGATGGACGATCGAGGCGATGGACGCGATGGACGATCGAGGCGATGGACGCGGATGGATCGCCAGGTAGCGATGGAGAGCTATAATTATGAGTGGAATTATGGATGCGAATGGGGCGACTGGATCGCCTGGATCGGCCGAGGCGTTGCGTGCCCAGAGGCGCGCCAAGCGGCTGGCACGGCGGAGAGCTATCCCGACAGCCTTAACGTATGACGAGAGCGCCGACGGCGCTGGCCTGTGGTCCGCGGCGATTGGGTGCCTCTGGCCGTGGCGCCTGGGCGAGTATCCAGGATATGGCGTGGCTGCTGCTGCAGCCCTCGGGCTCAAACGTGACACTATATACCGGTGGCTCAAGAAAGGATCAGACGGATTGTCCGCCCCCGCAGCCCGACGCATGTCTGCCCTGCTTAAATCGCGGGCCTCCACGGCGATGCACCTCGCCGCAGAGCTAGACAGATATGCCGACGATCGAGACGCAACCGCAACGAAAAATGCTAGGTATAATCTGCGGATCATGCGAATAGAGGAGCGCGATGGGTGGCGATCTAGACCGCGGAAAATAAAGAGTTGACAGTGTTATTTTTGTATGGTCCTATGATCCCACGAACAACGGAACAGAGGACAACACGCCATGGCGCACCTGACCGAGGCCACCGCAACGGACTACGCGCAATCCATGCTCTCTAGCTGGGGCTATGATGGCCACACAACCGGCCCGGCCCGGTGGCATGACGAGGACGGAGTGACTGTAGTTCTGGTGCCAGTCATGAGCCCGTATGGCGCTGCGTTTGGTGATTATTGCGTATGGCTCGGCGAAGATGGCCAGCTGTACGGCGACCTCTAAAACAACGGAACAGAGGACATTAACAATGATCACTTTCTCTTCGCGCCGGGCACGGCATCGCGTGGGCGTTGTCTACATCGCGCTGCTCGACGGCGTCGAGGTTATGTCCAATCAACATTTGCCGGATCTTGTAGGTTGGGCGAAAGCTGTAGCCGCGACAGGATACGTGATGCGTTTGCCTCCGGCAGTGACTATCCCGGCTGGATGCGCTGTTAAATTGCCTACTGGCTTCTGACAACAGACAGGGGGGCTTCGGCCCCCCTACCATCGAATGGAACACGACATGGCCAATCTGCTCTACTTCCGCGGTGCAACCCAATTGACCGCCATCAGGCACGACGGTCATTGGTCCTCTGCAGCGCGACACTTTTCCGGCATTGACAACAACGGCAACCGCGTCACTGCCGAACGCGTTATCGAACGCAAAGCCGGCGCCTCGAATCATAAATGCGACGCTCGGTGCCTCAACGCGACAGGCAAAATTATGAAGTGTGAATGTTCGTGTGGTGGGAGGAACCACGGGCGCGGGTATTTTGCCTGCGAACCTTCCGCTTAATCAACCGGGGGGCTTCGGCCCCCCACAACATAGGGGATTATCCCGTGTCAAAACCAACAGGCTACCTCGTATACAACGGGCCGAGCATGCTAGACGGCAGCCCGATCGTCGCAATCGTCACAACATCCAGCCGCAACTCCAAAACAGGCGCGATGGCGCAGCTCTGGATCATGCGCAGTGACGTTGACCCTGTCACAGCATCGCGAATTGGCGCGGATGAGTCGGTATGTGGCACATGTCCACACCGCGGTAATCCGACGGATCTAGATCATGGCCAGGCTGCACAACGTCCTTGCTACGTTGTGCTCGCACAAGCCCCGCTCGGTATTTATAAAGCATTCAAGCGAGGCATTTATCCCATGGCTCGGACGGTCGACGCGATTGCGGCTGTCGGCGCCGGCCGGATGGTCCGCGTTGGAGCATACGGCGACGGCGCTGCTTTGCCTGCGTGGATCACATCAGCGCTGATCCGTGACGCGGCTGGCCACACTGCATACAGCCACCAAGCCGGCCGGCCCGGCGCTCGGTTTGAGCCTGAGCGATATATGGCGTCCGTCGAGAGCAAACAGGCGGCCGAGGAGGCATGGGCTAAAGGCTGGCGCACTTTCCGCATTGTCGCGAATGCTGCCGATATTGTGCAGGGACATGAGATTGAATGCCCTGCAATCCGCGGTGTCCAATGCCTCGATTGCGGGCTCTGCGGTGGCAGCCAGGTCAAAGCCAAATCCATCGCAATCGTCAAACATGGCAATGGCGCCAAATACCTAGGAGTTGCGTAACGTGAACATCATCCAGGCCACGCAACGCAGCGCTCGCGCTGTTGCGGCCGCAAGCCGGGCCGCGCATGCACTGCGTGACGCAACGCAGTCGGGCGATACCGACGCAATCGCCAAGGCGCGGCGGGCGTTAGACCGCGCCAAGGCGCGACAGGCGGCCGCATATGCTGCAACGCGTTTTCCATGGGAGGTGTAACATGATCAAGCTCACAAACGATAACGTCAATCTGGTGCAGGATATGCTGAACCGCGCTAATGGTCGCGCAACAACACATTGCTACACGATCGCAGCGCAGATTTACGATCTAGCCGAGGCCGCTGAAGCTCAGCTCGGCAATCTCGGCATTGCTAAAACGCGACGCGCCGGAGCCTCCTACGCAGCGACAAGCGGCAGCGCGCTGCCGAGCTCTTATAAATATTCCGCCAAGGCAACATGGGTGAAACTGCACCGCCGCGCAAGCGGCTGGTATCTAGCGGATTGTAGCGCCACTGAAATCAGGCCCGGCTCCCCGCCCAGCCGATGGTTGACACTGACCACGGACCAGGACGCCACGGCGGTTAAATTGTTCAGGGAGGCGTATCATGTGGCGCGATAGGGCGGCCGCAATCGGCATGGCGGCAATCCACGTGTTTGCTGCGGTCGCGTTAATCACGGCAATCGCGGCAATCGCGGCGGGATGATCGCACGGGGAGCCCTGGGGAGCCCTGGGGAGCCCTGCGGCCCCCTGGGGAGCCCTGGGGAGCCCTGGGGAGCCCTGGGGAGCCCTGCGGCCCCCTACGCGCCCTGGGGAGCCCTGCGGCCCCCTACGCGCCCTGCGGCCCCCTGGGGAGCCCTGGGGAGCCCTGGGGAGCCCTGGGGAGCCCTGCGGCCCCCTGGGGAGCCCTGGGGAGCCCTGGGGAGCCCTGGGGAGCCCTGGGGAGCCCTGGGGAGCCCTGGGGAGCCCTGCGGCCCCCTGGGGAGCCCTGCGCGGCCCTGGGGAGCCCTGGGGAGCCCTGCGCGGCCCTGGGGAGCCCTGGGGAGCCCTGGGGAGCCCTGGGGAGCCCTGCGCGGCCCTGGGGAGCCCTGCGCGGCCCTGGGGAGCCCTGGGGAGCCCTGGGGAGCCCTGGGGAGCCCTGGGGAGCCCTGGGGAGCCCTGCGCGGCCCTGGGGAGCCCTGGGGAGCCCTGCGCGGCCCTGGGGAGCCCTGGGGAGCCCTGGG